>Ga0302197_10002280_pt1 | contig 17954 bp, 13 predicted proteins | sample II_Bog_N2_1_FD_193526 | JGI IMG/M metagenome (GOLD analysis project Ga0302197, IMG submission 193526) | Peat permafrost microbial communities from Stordalen Mire near Abisko, Sweden - II_Bog_N2_1 | ecosystem: Environmental > Terrestrial > Soil > Wetlands > Peat | place: Sweden: Abisko...
CGGCGGCCCGAAGCCTGAAGCCGCAGGTCCAGGCTAAACCAAATTGTGGTTTACTGGTTAACATGTTCAAACTGCCCATTTTGGCATTACTGGCGACCCTGCCGCTCGCCGCCCAGGTCAAAATTACCCAGGGCGATAACCATATTAGTGTGGCTATCGACGGGAAGCCTTACACCACCTTTTTCTACGGCCCGGACGTTCCGAAGCCTTACCTGTATCCGCTTCGCTCCGTCGATGGCATCCCGGTGACGCGCGCGTACCCGATGGACAAAGTGGAGGGAGAATCCACCGACCACCAGCACCATCGCTCGGTGTGGTTCGCGCATTCCGGAGTGAATGGCTACGACTACTGGAATAACGAATTTTCATACAAAGGCGACAAGATGGGCCACATCTTTGTCACGAAAATCGACAAGATACAGAGCGGCGCGAAGTCCGGCGAGATCGATGCGACGGCGAACTGGCAGCAGCCCGATGGCAAAGTCGTGCTGATCGAAAATCGTAAGATGATTTTCCACGCCGGCGGACCGAATCGCGTGATCGATTTCGATTTTACGCTGACCGCGCAGGAAGCGGCCACCTTCCAGGACGAGAAGGACGGCGTCTTCGGAATTCGCCTGGCGTCGGAACTGGAAGAAGCGAATGCGCCCGGTACGAAGGGTCAGCCCACTGTGCCTGTGCGGACTGGCGTCATGACATGCGCGAGCGGCGAGAAAGAAGCGAAATGCTGGGGTACGCGTGGCGACTGGATGGACTATTCCGGCACCGTGGCCGGCGAAAAAATGGGCATCGCAATTTTGGATTATCCCGATAATCCAGGCCACCCGACTTACTGGCATGCGCGCGGTTACGGCTTGTTCGCGGCTAACATTTTCGGCCGGAGCGCGTTTACCAATAAGAAGGAGCCCTCGGGTGAGATGACGCTGAAGCCGGGTGAAAAGCTGCGGTTTCGCTACCGCGTGATCATTCATCCGGGAACGCTCGACGACGCGAAGTTGCCGGAACTTTACAAGCAGTACGCCGCCGGAAAATAGCCGGAAGCGGCCAGAGGGAGTTCGACGATGCTGAGACGTGTTTTCATTCTTGTTGCCGCGGTGGCGATGGCGGCCATGGCGCAGACGCTGCCGCCGGGCGTTACGAAAGGTGCGGCGCTGGCCGGCATCACGGAGTATTCCTATCCCAACGGCCTGCGCGTGTTGTTGCTGCCGGATTCATCCAGCACGAAAGTCTCGGTGAACATGGTTTATCTGGTGGGATCGCGCTTCGAAGGCTATGGCGAGACGGGTATGGCGCATCTGCTTGAGCACATGAATTTCATCCTCTCGAAGGACGGGCGCAGCATCAAGAAGGAGCTGACGGACCACGGGGCGGCCTGGAACGGCACGACCGATTACGACCGCACCAATTACTTCGAGACGGTCAGCGCTTCCGATGAGAATCTGAAATGGGCGCTGAGTCTCGAAACCACCCGCATGGTGAATATGCGGATCGAAAAAGAATTGCTGGATACCGAAATGACCGTGGTGCGCAACGAGTTTGAAATGGGGGAGAACAACCCGGCGGGTATTCTCGATGAACGCGTACGTGCCACGGCGTATCTTTGGCATAACTACGGGAAGTCGGTGATCGGCTCGCTGGCGGATATCGAGAAGGTGCCGATCGACAGGCTGGCGGCGTTTTATCAGAAGTATTATCAGCCGGACAACGCGGTGCTGATTGTCGGAGGGCAGATCGATCCGGCGAAGACTCTCGCGATGGTGGCGGATTCGCTGGGGACGATTCCACGTCCGTCGCGCAAGCTGGATACGACCTACACAACGGAGCCGGCGCAGGATGGCGAACGTACAGTGGAACTGCGGCGTGTTGGCAAAGGGCAGAATCTGATCATGGCTTACCACGGTCCGTCTATGGCGAATCCGGATTCGGCGGCGCTCGAAGTTTTGTCCGGCATCATGAACGGGCCCGGCGGCACAGGGCGTTTGTACAAGGCGCTGGTGGATAACAAGAAGGCAATGTCGGTGTCGATGTCGAACCAGGAATTGCACGATCCTGGCGTAATCGAACTTTCCGCGCGCCTCAGCGACGAGCAGAATCTGGGCGACGTAAAAAAGGCGATGCTGGAGACTATTTCGGGCATAATCGCTGAGCCGCCAACGCAGGAAGAAGTGGATCGTGCGAAAACCAGAACGATCCAGGCCATGGATCGCGAGATGGCGAACTCGCAGGTGATGGCGGTCAACGTTCTTACCGAAACGGTGGCCGAGGGCGACTGGCGCCTGCTGTTCACAAATTACCAGGAGATAAAGAGCGTCACGCCGGAAGATGTTGTGCGTGTGGCGAAGCTGTACCTGAAGGATTCCAATCGTACTGTCGGCATGTTCATTCCCGACGCGGCGCCGGACCGCACAACCGTGCCCGATGCGCCGCCGATGGCCAAACTCCTCACCGATTTCAAGCCGAATATCACGATGGCTGAGGGCGAAGTGCTGGATCCAACGCCTGCGGTGGTTGAAAAACGCATTGTTCGAACGACGCTGCCGGGCGGACTCAAGCTTGCGCTATTGCCCAAGGCCACGCGCGGAAACCTGGTGGATCTGAATATGAGCCTGCGCTTTGGCGACGAGCAAGCTCTCACGGGCAAGAACGCGGTGGCTCAAATGACAGCGGCTTTGCTGATGCGCGGGACGAAAACGAAGAGCCGTCAGCAACTGCAGGATGCGATCCAGAAGCTGAATGCAACGATTAATGTCGGTGGTGGCGGACGCGGCGCCGGGGCTGGTCTCGCAGGCGTTGGCGGATCCATTCGGACTACAGCGGATAACCTGATTCCGGCCATGCAGCTGATGGCGGAAATATTGCAGCAGCCGGCGTTCCCGGAGAGCGATTTCGATCAGATCCGGCAGCAGGCGATCACTTCTCTGGAGCGCGGCAAGACGGACCCTGGCGCACTGGCGGCAGAAGCATTGCAGGCGAATCTGAGCCCGTTTCCGCGGACCGATGTGCGGCACGTCCGAACGATCGATGAGCAGATTGAAGATCTGAAAGCGGTCACGCTCGACGATGTGAAGAGCTTCTACGGGCAGTTCTATGGCGCTTCGCACGGAGATATCGTCGCGGTGGGTCCGCTCAAAACGGATCAGGTGCAGAAGGCGGTCGGGGACCTCTTCGGGTCGTGGAAAAGTCAGAGCCCGTATACCCGCATCGATTCGAAATACCTCAGGATGACTCCGATCGATAAGAAGATCGAAGCGCCCGATAAAGAAGACGCCCAGTTCTATGCCGGGTTGCGGATACAGATGCGCGATACCGATCCGGATTACGCTGCCATGGTGATGGCAAATTACATCATGGGAGGCGATATTACTTCGCGCCTCTCGGACCGCATTCGCAACCGCGAAGGGCTGAGCTATTCGGTGGGCAGTTCCTTTTCAGCGCCCGCCGATGGCGACGCCGCCATATTCTCCGCCAGCGCGATCAGCAATCCGAAAAATTCGCCCAAAGTGGAAGCCAGTTTCCGCGATGAATTGCGCAAGACCCTGGCTGATGGTTTTAGCCAAAAGGAACTGGACGGCGCGAAGACGGCTCTACGTGACGCGAGGGTTTTGGGGCGCTCCGGCGATGCCGCGATTCTGAATCTGGTCATGTTGCGCGCCGAGGTGGACCGGACGCTGGAATGGGACACACAACTGGATCGGAAGCTGGCCGCGTTGACGCTCGACCAGGTCAATGCCGCGTTTCGCAGACACGTGACCAACGAGGTTTCCGTGGTCCAGGCCGGAGACTTTAAGAAAGCGGGTGTTTATCGGTAGTTCGCGTGACAACCCGCCGCACGGTCTCCTGCCATTGCCTGAGAGCCGCTGCGCTGGAGAATTCGGCGGCGTATTGGTCGCGAAAGTCCTTTATCTTTTTACGCTGTCTCTTTCTGAGCGCGGAAAGGATTGTCTTGCGGATATCGTCGTCGCTTTCCTCTTTTATGATGCGGCGCACCGTGGCACAGTCGTTTATATCGCCCAGAAGCGTTTGTATCTCTTTGAGCCGATCAATCGGAGTTGCCAGAGAGTCGGCGTACAAAGGCGCAAAAAAAACCAGCGTATAACGGAAGTTCTTAGCGGCAATCCGAAAGCGATGAATTTTGTGAGCCGGCGTCTTCTTCGCCGTGGCGGCTTCGCCCCGACGAAAATGTTCGCCGACCATATCACTCAATATCCGTTTCGCGGTGAGCTGAATCGGGGATGCGTTACAATCCGCATCGGCGTCCCGATGGCCGCGACCGGAGTTGACCGCCGCGCGCCATCTGGCGGGTAAGTCCCGGGCTTTCCAGCGATGGAGAGAAGCGGACAGCGTCGATGCGGCCGAGTCACGCCGCTTCTGGAGTTGGCGCAGCAGCCCGCCGGATTGCGGCAGTTCCAGCCGGGCGATCACATGCATGGCGACGTCGTAATTGCGGACCGCGCCCGCCTCCGCCATAATTCGCTTCAATCCGCGCCTCATGCGCTTCGATTCGCCGCGCGGAAAACAGAGTGGCAGCGCCGCAAGACTGCCGATGAACCGGCGAGTCGCCACGCGAAGGTCGTGCATCTCGTCGATGCCCTGAGATTTTGCGGCTGCTGCGATCCGAACGGTGACGCGACGAAGAAGTTCATCCGCCTGCCGCTTCGCGAAACTTCCGGTGGTGGCGATCGCCATGGAATCCGTCTCTATGTTAGCGTCTTTCGGAAGGGATGCGCAGGATTTGCTCGCACGGTGACGATTATTACCCGAGAATCTGTCCGGCATCGCCCGACTCTCACTGTAAGTATTGGTAACGCCGCGAGATAAGTAAGTTACAGTCCGTTGGTGTCCCACTTGCATGAGAGAACGGCGAGAAGCATACCGTCGGGTGGATAGATTCTCCGGGATTGTAAGACGGAGAATCATTCACCGGGCGAAGCCGGGGTCGGGAAATTAAGGGAGAGTTACTATCATGAAAAGTGTAAGTTATTCGGTTATTGCGGCTTTGGCTGCGGTGGTATCGCTGAGTGCGCAGGAGAGCTCGCATTTAGCATTTCAGGTTGGAGCGGGTTTCACCGAACCTGTAGGCAGGACCGGAATATATAGCGATGTCGGGTTCAACACCTCGGCGGGGATTGGTTACAACTTCAATCCATATGTAGGTGTACTGATCGACGCTAATGTGAATTCGCTTGGCGTGAATTCCGCAACCCTGAGTAACATCGGCGTGCAGGGCGGCAACGTGAACGTGTTTTCCGCGACGCTGGACCCGATCGTTCATCTGACGCCCCATGAAAAAGTGGACGTGTATTTCACTGGCGGCGGTGGAGAATATCGCCGCAGTCAGATATTCGTGGCACCCATAGCCCCCGGAAATTTCGGCGCGGCTCCGTATCTCGGTCTCACCAGGCCGTCGAACCAGCTTGCTTATTCGTCGTCGGTGAACAAGCCTGGTGTGGATATCGGTATGGGTATTGCTTTCGGCAGTAAGTGGGGCGGCAAGTTCTACGCCGAGGCAAGATACAACAAGATATTCCTCGGGGGTTACTACAATATGGAATTTGAGCCGGTAACATTCGGCTACCGATGGTAAGACGGCTTTCTACTCTGCCGGAGCGGCGAGGCGCTTCACTGTAACTGTGGCTGAGCCGCCCGATGTTACTGTAACTCGCTCTCCCGGTCCGGCATTGCGGGCCATCCATTCCTCTTCGGCATAAGGCACGGTTGCAACGGTGTCGAATGCCCAGGCGCGGTATTCACCGGTCGGCAGGCTCTTCTGTTTGGCATGGCCATCGGCGCCACCCGTCACTATTCTGGGTAGCCCGGAGACCGGGGTCAGAATCACGCGGGCGTCGGTGGCAGCATGACCGTCGCTGTCGTTCACTGTGACATCGATACCGCCGGTGTCGTCGCTGACTACAATGTCGACGGGTCCCGCAGCCCCTTCAACAGTGAATGGCTGGCTGATAATATCCTGCCCGCGCAGTGTGGCGGACCGGATATATACGTCGCGACTGTTCACGCCGACATTCAATCGAAGCTCTGTCGATGATGGCACGTTGGCGAAATCGAAACTCAAATGATTCGAGTCCCACTGAGCCTGAGGAATCGGACCATTAAGCCCGCCGTTGTTCGGTGAGGCCGGGCGGAGATTCACAGTCACCAGTGGGTTGGCGGGTGTCGCGGGATTGGAAAACTGGTAGTGCACTGTGCCGCTGAGCGACCCGGCCGGCTGGGGCGCTAGAGTGACATTTTCGACGTCGGAATTGCCCACTTCGACTGGCGCCTGCAGGGTAATCGGTTGCTGGCCTGGCGGATTCGATTGTGAGTTCATTATGGCCATGTACGATCCCGGGGACACCGTCGGGATGTCGAACGATCCGTCGTCCTGCACCGCTCCGAACAGGTTCTGCCCCATAGACAGGTTCATCGGAAGCTTCGTCAGCCGGACATTGGTCCGCGCGGCTGTCGCTGGCAATCCGCTCACGCGGCCGCGGACATGCACGCCCGGCATGGGATTCAGGGTGAACGCTGTGCGAACCTCGCGTCCGGCTTCGACTGACATCGCAATGGAGATTCCCGAGGCGACGGGTCCGGGGAAGCAATCGTCGCGGTAAGCCATGGCAGCGCCGCCACCCACCGCATATGTGAGCTGGGGAGAACCGGCGCAAATCACATAGCGGCCCGGCTGGAGCCCGCCCACGCGGAAGTTTCCCTGCGAATCGGTCACGGAACCACCGGCCAGGACCAGGATGCGCTGGCCAGCCTGCACGACGACGTGCACGGCCTGGATTCGCGCGGATTCGATCGGATCGTTATTCGGATCCGCAACTTTTCCGGCGATGGAGGATTCGGGCATCAGTGAAATCTTCACGCCCGATACCGGCGACCCGGATACCAGGTTGACCATGGTTGGACGGAAACCTGTATTCGATGGGGCCATGTTGCCGTTGATGAAGCCAATGCGCATAGCGTTCACAGGGCGATTGCTGCTGCAGGTCGTGTTGGATATGCTCCAGTTACCGGTGGCGTCAGTGGCCGAGCCCGCCGCGTCGGCTCCGCCCAGGCTCACCATGGCGCGGGGTATGGGTTCGCCGGTCATCGAATTGACCACAGTTCCGCTTACGGCGCAGTCTGTCGCGGGAGCGGGTGGCGGCGGGCCGGGCTGAGAGCCTGGTGCCCCGCCGGGTCCACGCCCGCGTCCGCCACCGCCGCCCTGGGCCTGCAGGGCCGAAACGGCGATCAGTGCATAGATGCAGCAACGGAGCGACATTGGCTATATTTTAGCCTGAATTTCGATCTTTGCACGAAGGGTGGGGAAAGCGAATATAATTGTCGTTTGCCGGTTGATCCGGTGAAAGGCAACGCTCATGCGTCTCGATTACGGTTCCGCCTTTGCAGTTACAATTTTTCTGGGTGCATCGGCCTTTTTGATTCACGCCCAGGCGCCCGCTACGAAGGCCCCGGCTCCGGGCGCCGATGCCTCCCATGCAGTCGCCGGCGGCGGCATCTCGGTGCCGGGCTGGACCGGCAAGATCGACGCCAGCGAAGCCAGAGCCGGCCTGACGCTGGATAGCGCGAAGTTTGCGCTCGAAGGCAACATCATGAAAGTCACTACGGGACCGGCGGTCACTTACTGGAATCCGGCCAATGTGGCAAGCGGGAATTACACGGTCAGTGCGACATTTACCGAGCCAAAATACCAGAACCTGAACAGTCATCCGCACCCGTACGGCATCGTCATCGCCGGCAACGATATGAACACGCCGGAGCAGACGCTTTTCTACTGCGCGCCCTATGGCAACGGTACCTTTATCGTGCGAGGCTTCGGCCCTTCGCCCTTTATGATGAACGGGCGGGGGGCGGCAAACGACGCGGTGCATAAGGCCGCGGGGATTGGCTCGCCGGTGACGCAGGAAGTTGCGCTTTCGGTGAAGGGCAGCAAAGTGGAATGCGCGATCAACGGCGCCGTGGTGGCCAGTTACGACAAGGCCGAACTGGTCACGCCGGGTAAGCTGAAATCCACCGACGGCGTCTATGGGCTGCGTTTCGCACACAACACCGAGGTGCAGGTAACCAACTTCCGAAGAACCGAATAGCTGCCGCGCCTGTTAACCCCAGCCTGTTAACCAAAGTGATCTTCGTAGCCTGGTACGCACCCCATTGATGCCAGTCCGCCGATCCGTTATGGTTCTTGTATCAGTTCCGTTAACGAAGGCAAGCGTTTTTGCCGGTCCGGTCGAAACAGAACCGCGTCAGGAAGCACTTAGGTTAGGGAAGGCGGCAGAAAATGGAATTCAACGGCAAGCCGAGCCTCGCGGCAACATTGACATGGCGGCATTCCGATCACATATGCGCGCTATCGGACGGTGAAAGGCATGTCGGTCACATCGTGAAAATCGGAGGGCGATGGCATGCCTTTGACGCGATGCACAGCAACGATCATGGGGACGGATTCCGGTCTCTGGGTACTTACGCGTCCGAAACTCAGGCTAAAAATTCCGTGGAACAGTGTTATGGCCCGCCGCCGATGGCGTTCGCGGGTGTAGCTTAGATCTGGTCAAAGGCCAGATCCAGCTTAGATCAACGGCGGGATCTGGCCTAAAACCCGTTCAGTCCTGAGTGGGTTTTGTAACTTCAAAGCTTCGGACCGCATCCTGTTCATCACTGAAATTCGGAAGCAGCATGCTGATGCCAGTCATTTCGAGAATTTTGCAGATTTCCGGGCGAGCGTTCACAATCTTCATGGTGCCCGCGTTCCTGACGAGGTGCGAATAGCATCCCATCAACTGGCCGAGGCCGGCGCTGTCGATTTTCGTCACGCGGCCCAGATCGATGATGACCCGCGAATCGCGTTGCTCCAGCACTTCGCGGCGCAGTTGATCGAGTTCGCGCGCCGACTGGGTCAGCTCGGCGTTGGTGCGGAACTGCAGGATCGAGACGCCGCCGGATTGCTTCCAGGAAACATTGGACGAACGCAGTTCCGCGACCAGCCGGTCGCTGACGCGCAGTTCGTCGAAACATTCATCGCAGCCCAGGTAGTGCCCTTCAAATTCCTCCACCGCGTCGGCGTCGAGGGAACGGGCCAGATATCTGGCAATGATCTGTTCCCGATCTATTGGTTCTTTTGCGCAGATCATAACGTAATTCCGTCCAGGTCCTTACGCGAACTTAGTGTTCGCTGCCGCGTGGTTCGTTTCATCCCCATGAATTTCGCTTCGCCATACTTTGTATTCGGCGCTATTTCGCCCCGGCACGCGCCGCTATTTCGCCTCGCCGCTCTGAGCGCCGCCGCGCGGATAGACCCGTCGAAACCGCTCCTTGGCCCGGAACAGTACGACGCGGAACTGCGCGTCCGTCATGTTCCATTCCTTACATATATCTTCTTTTTCTTTGCCTTCCAGATAAAGACGCCGTAGAATCATGCGATCCCGCTCGGCCAGTTCGCCCAGTCCACGGTCAATGGCCTGACGCATCTCAAAAATCTCGGCGTCCGGTCTGATCCCGTTGTCTTTGATCGGAATATCCGGATCGGCCAGCGGTTCGCGGCGCATTTTCCGCCGGTATTCCAGAATCACGTTGCGGCACACGCCGTTGACAAAGGCTCCGAATTCTTCGGCGCTGTTGCGAATCTGGCTCTGCTGGCTGGCGCGGATGAAGCGCGTGAGGGTTTCCTGCACCAGATCGTCCACATCGGCGCAGTTATGGCCCACATGATACAGAACCTTGTAGCGCAGTTTGAGCCGCAGGCGTTCGAGTGACGGTTCGTTGAACTCCATCGGCGACGATGCAAGCGGGCTGCTGGTCACGGCTGAGTTTCATTCTAACAGTCGCGGGCCAATTCAGGGCGACGGATTACGCGGGTGGCCGAAAAGCGCCACCCTGGTGGTTTCCGACCGTTCCGGTCAGCGCGCTTCGCGGCAGTTGCCGAGCAGAATCAAACACTTAAAGACTGGTAAATCAAGTGCGGTGTATTGTGGCGAGATAAGGGCCGAAAAACGGCCTGCGAAAGAAAGGTTCTTATGCGTATCTTACAGATTGCTCTGGTTTCCCTGGTTCTGGCAGCTTCCACGAGTTTTGCAGTAGCCGCGCGCGGCGGCGGAGGCGGAGGGGTTCGGGGTGGTAGTGCTGGAGGGGCGGTCCGGGGTGGCGGCTATGGCGGCGGGGCTTATCGTGGTGGCGGATACGGTGGCTACGGCGGCGGAGGAGCTTACCGCGGTGGCGGATACGGTGGCTATGGTGGCTACGGCGGATATGGCAACCGCGGCTACGGATATGGCGGCGTCGGCTTGGGATTTGGCGTGGGCCTTGGGTACGGTTACGGCTATCCGGGCTATTACGGGCCAGCCTACTATGATCCTTACTCATATGGTCCTTATGGATACCCCAGCCCGTACGGCTACTACCCGCCAGCGGTTGGCGCAGGCGTGGTGATCGCGCCGCGGATTGGCGTCGGCATAGGCGGCGGCTGGCGGCGGTTCGGCCGGTAACTGCGGCGGCAGAGGACTGCATGCCGCGCTTTCATCGCTCTATCCGGATTGCGGCTGTTTTCGCCTGTACCGCGCTGCTTCCGTGGGCGGCGATGGCGGATTCCTACCAGCAATTCCCCACGCAGTCTGCGCCGCCGATCGTTGTCCAACAACAGGCGCTATCTCCCCATCAGCTCAACAATCTGGTTGCCCCGATCACGCTCTATCCGGACCCGCTTTTGGGCCAATTGCTGGCGGCTTCCACATATCCTCTGGAACTGGTGGAGGCGCAGCAATGGCTGCAGCAAAACCGCAATTTAAAGGGGCAGGCCCTGGTGGATGCGGCCAGGCAGCAGGATTGGGATCCCGGCGTCCAGATGCTGGTGGCATTTCCGGATGTCGTCGCGCTGCTGAATCGCGATATTCGCTGGACGACCGACCTCGGCAACGCGTTTCTGACTCAGCAGGCAGACGTGATGAACGCCATCCAGACGTTGCGCATGCAGGCGCAGAATAATGGACGGCTGGCCACCACGCCGCAGCAGGTTGTGACCGACGATGTGCAGAACGGGCAAACCGCGGTGCGCATTGAGCCGGCGAACCCGCAGGTGGTTTATCCGCCGGTTTACGATCCGGCCTATGTGTGGGGTTCGCCGTCCGTGGGGGCGTATCCGCAGGTCTATTATCCGGGAGCTTACGGCGGTTATGGCTACGGCTTCGGATCTGGCGTCAACATTGCGGGGCTGTTTTCCGGTCTTTTGAACTGGGGAAGCTGGGGATGGGTGCTGGGCTGGTTGACGCACTCTTTGTCGCTCGCCAGTCTGTTTTTTAATATTCTGGGATTCCACGGTTTCGGTGGCGGATATGGTGGGGCCGGATTCCACGCCGGGGGTGTTGGCGCGTACACAGCCTGGGCGCACAATCCGAGTCACCGCTTAGGTGTGCCTTATCCGCGAGGCTTTGCGGCATCGCACAATGCCGGCTACGCATATCGTTCTCCGCAGGTCGCTGGCTTTGAGGGCAATTCGTATCGGAATACGGCGCGGAGTGTCGCTCCACCGGCGCGCCCGGCATCGACACAGAACTCCGCACCTCGTTACATGGCCGCGAATCCACAGACACAGCATTATTCTCAGCCGAAATACTCCGAGCCGAAGTATTCGGCACCAAAATATTCGGCACCGAAGACGCCGAAGTTTTCCGCACCGAAGGCACCGCATTTTTCCGCGCCGAAAAATTCGGGCGGCGGGCATTCGGCTAAGAATTCTCACAAACGCTGATTTTCTCTTCCGCGGGATCGCAGACCAGCGCCGCAACGGGTATATGCTAACTCGAGGCGGATTTGGAGGCCTGTGAATCCTATGAAATTTCTTCTTACGACCACGCTAGTCGCGAGTGCGCTACTGTTCGGTCAGATTGCTTTCGCGCAGGGCCGCGGCGGTTCGGGCGCCGGCGGCCGGGGCCAGCAGGACACTCTGGTATCGCCTGAAGTGCATGCCGACCGCACCGTGACTTTTCGCCTTCGCGCGCCCCAGGCATCGGTGGTCACACTCACGGGCGACTGGCTGGCGACTCTCGCCTCGCCCACCGGCGGAACCGTACCGATGACGAAAGACTCACAGGGCATCTGGAGCGTTACCACCGCGCCTCTTGAAGCGAGCGTTCACCTTTACTTTTTCACCATGGATGGCCTCGCCATCGCCGATCCGATCAATCCGAAGATGAAGCTGCGCGTTCGGACATCGGCCAGTCTGGTGGAAGTGCCAGGCGATCCCGTTCCCGTCTGGCAGTTTCGCGACATCCCGCACGGCAGCATGGATTGGAACACGCAGCACTCCTCCGTTTACGGCGATACGCATGAATTCCTGGTTTATTTGCCACCGGGATATCACGCAGGGAAGGCGAAATATCCGGTGCTGTATCTGGTGCACGGCGCCGGCGATACGGCGCTCGGCTGGGGCACGGCAGGCGCTGCCAATCTGATTCTCGACAGCCTGATCGCGGAGAAGAAGGCTGTGCCGATGATTATCGTCATGCCGTTTAATGGCAGCAACGCTCCGGCGCCGGCCGGCGGCAGGGGCAATGGGGCGGCGGGCGGCAACACGCTCTTTGAAGACTACATGGTGAAGGAACTGATTCCGTTCGTCGATTCCAATTACAGAGTCGCGCCGGGCCGTCGGAATCGCGCGATGGCCGGGCTCTCGGCGGGCGGTGCGGCCACGTATAACGTCGCGTTCAAGCATCCGGAATTATTCAGCGCAGCCGGATTGTTCAGCGCGGCGGGCGGTGGCAGCTTCGAAACGCGCTATCCGCAACTGGCGGCGGACCCGAAGGGCACGAGCGCGAAATTCCCCGTGATCTGGATCGGTTGCGGCACGTCCGATCCGCTCGATCAGGGCGCAAAGTCGCTTGATGCCGAACTGACGAAGCTGAAGATCAACCATACTTATAAGGATCGCGACGGCGGTCACGTGTGGCCGGTCTGGCGCTGGGCGCTGAGCGAGTATGCGCCGTTGATTTTCAAAAAGTAGCGCTCTCTCTCCGAGCTGCGCTTAGCGGCTGCGCGACATGTCGCTCGAAGTTCCGCCCGCCGCCGGCACATAGCATTTCAGCGTGTAATCCATCACCATGCGGTCGGCGTTGAAGCGCCAGCCGAGAGTGCGAATCGTCCGCTTCATGCGTTTGATCCAGCCGCGCGGCAGCCCGTCGCGGTCGCGCTGGTAATAGAGCGGAATGACTTCGTCTTTCAGCACGCGATAGAGATCCTCGCCATCGCGCTGGTCGTGAACGTCCATGTTCGAATGCGTCCGGCCGGTGCCGATGGCGAAGCCGTTCATGCCGTCATACGCTTCCGCCCACCAGCCATCCAGCACCGACAGGTTGAGGCCGCCGTTGAGCACAACCTTCTGTCCGCTGGTGCCGGAAGCTTCGAGCGGACGCCGCGGATTGTTCAGCCACACATCCACGCCCTGCACCAGATGGCGACCCACGTTGATGTCGTAATCTTCGATGAACACAAAGCGATCGGCGAACTGCGAATCGCGCATCAGTTCGGCAATCTGCTGCAGGACGCGCTTGCCCGGTTCGTCGCGCGGATGGGCCTTGCCCGCGAACACGAACTGCACCGGCCGCTTGGGGTCGTTGACCATCGCGCCGAGGCGCTCAATATCCGCCAGAATCAGGTTCGCCCGCTTATAAGTGGCGAAGCGGCGTCCGAAACCGATGGTCAGAGCATCCGGACTCAGCACCTTGCCAAGCCGGTTCACGGTGGATGCCGATTCGTGCCGCAGCCCCGCCTGGGCCTGCTCGGTGGCGCGGCGGCGAATGAAATCGAGCATACGCGCTTTCAAACTGAGGTGCGTTTCCCAGAGTTCCGCATCGTCGATGTTCTCGATGCCTTCCCAGATGCGCGATTCGCCGGAATGCTGGTGCCAGTTGGTTCCCAGATGCCGGTCGTAGAGCCGGAACATCTGCGGGGCCAGCCAGGTGGGCACGTGCACGCCGTTCGTAATGTGGCCGATGGGCACGTCTTCCTCGGCGCGACCAGGAAACAGGCCGGTCCACATGGCGCGCGAAACTTCGCCGTGCAGCGACGATACCGCGTTGGCGCGCCGCGAAAGTTTCAGGCCCAGCACGGTCATGCAGAAATCGTGGTGGTGCCCGGAATGCTCCGCGCCCAGTTCCATCAGCGTCTCGTGCGAAATGCCGAGTTCCTCGCGCAAGGGTCCCAGGTGCTCATCGATCAGGTCTGCGCCGAAACGGTCATGGCCCGCGGGCACGGGCGTGTGGGTGGTGAAGCAGACTTCGCGTGCCACAATGGGCACGGCGTCGTGAAAACCGATGCCCTCGTCGATCATGCGCATGCGAATGGCTTCCAGCACCGCGAAGCCGCTGTGCCCTTCGTTCATGTGGAAGACGCCGGGCGTAATCCCCATGGCGCGCAGCGCGCGCACGCCGCCCACACCAAGCAGCAACTCCTGGCGGATACGCGTGCGCGCATCGCCGCCGTAAAGCTGTGAAGTCAGTTGCCGGTCTTCGGGAAGGTTGCCCTCCACGTCGGAATCGAGCAGCAACAGATCGATTCTTCCCACTTTCACGCGCCAGACTTTCGCCTTAATATAGCCGCGGCGGGTATTAATCTGGATCGTGACCGGCACGCCTTCCGCGCCGATCGCCGGCTCCATGGGCAGGGAACTGACGTCGGTGGGCAGATAGTCTTCCTGCTGCCAGCCGCTCGAATCCAGGCGCTGCCGGAAATAGCCGTGGCCGTAGAACAGGCCGATCGCGACCAGCGGAATATCCAGATCCGAAGCGCTCTTGATGTGGTCTCCCGCCAGCACGCCGAGCCCGCCCGAATAGATCGGTACCGATTCGTGAATGCCGAATTCAGCGGAAAAATAAGCTACAGGCCGGGGCCGCAGCACGCCCGCATAAGTGGCGCCCCATGTCCGATCCGAGTTCAGATATTTCTGCTGGCGACGGTAAGCGTCATTGATGCGGCTGTGCAGCATCAATTCGCCGGCGCGGCGCTCAATGGCCGCCAGCGGCATTTCCGATAGCAGCGAAATCGGATTATGGTTCAGCGCGCGAAAACGCACCGGATCCAGTTCGCGGAAGATCGTGGTGATTTCGTGATCCCAGCTCCAGCCCAGATTGCGGGCCATGGCCCACAGCCGTTCGAGCGTAGGCGCGATAAAACGGCCCAGCAGACGGGCCTCGCTGATCACAGGCCCCACTTCGTTGGCCGCTTCCATGAGCATGCGGATTTCGTCGTTCTGAAAAACCCGCGCTTCCACCGTCTGCACCACCAGAACACCCTGCAGCACCCCGCGATCGATCACGGGCACGCCGAGAAAAGACTGATACGATTCCTCTCCCGATTCGCCGAAGAATTTATGGCGCGGATGCGTGTCCACCTGGCTGACCGCGACGGGTTGCACGGATTCGGCAACCAGTCCCGCCAGGCCTTCATGCAGCGCCAGACGTAGCGTACCAATACATTCGGGGCGCAAGCCCACGGTTGCGGCCAGCACGAGATTGGCGCGATCGGGTTCCAGCAGGTACGCGGAACAGACGTCGGTCTGGAATCGCCCGGCAATCAGCGCGACCACGTTCATCAGCGTTTCAGCCGGTTTGCCCCCCTCCTTGGTCAGCTTGGCGATCTCCTCAAGCGTCAGGACATGACTTTCCGTAAGGTCCGTTTGTGCATACCGGAAGGTTGCGCTCATTCAATATTCTCCAGAGTTCTGATCGACCGGGTTCAGAGCGCCAGACGTGGGCGGGAATTCCTCATTGTACATCCCGGTGCGCGATTCACGCGCGGCGAAATGCGCCGCTCCCATTCGTTAGCTTTTGGCGCTATGACCAACCGCATCCAGGGGCCAAGGAGGCCGAATCGGTACTTTACTCGCCTGCCGTTCCCACGCAAACTGAGGTCATGTCGCCCAGAGAATCCCGCAGGTACCAGTACCCTGTTTGTCCGGCTTACCCTCAACAGTTCCCACGGCGCGCCGATCTGGTTTCTTTCACTATAATTCCGCATTCCGGAGCCGAGGGCCTGATGAAACGTATGAAGATCGGATTTACAAGACCGCTGTCGCTGCTGCTGGTAACGGCCACAATCGCGCTGGGCGGCACCGTTTCGCCACAATTGAGCTCGATGCCACCGAACCAGCCGGTCCAGGTCATCGTTCAGTACGCTCCTTCGCTCGTGGGCTCGCTGCTTTCGACGGTGTGTGGCACGCTGAATCTGATCGAACTGCTGCCTGGCGGCGAACTTTGTTCCACAACCGTGGCCGGCGCGCGCGGCCTCGCGCAGAATCCGGCGGTCGCCCACGTTTCGGTCAACAATCCACTCCTCGGCATGGGCGCCGCGGTGCCCGTTTACGACTACATGCCCGAAACCGTCCAGCCGGCATCGGCCACCAGCGGCTCCGCCAATACGAATCTGGGGGCGGGCGTTGGCATCGCCCTGATCGATAGCGGAATCCATGTCAATCAGGACCTCACCGGCAATGGCACGAATACCTTCAGCCTGGCCAACCTGTTCCCGAACGTCACCTACGCCGAAAGCTTTGTCCCGGGCGAAGGCGTCGACGATTATTATGGTCACGGCACGCACGTGGCGGGCATTATCGCCGGGAACGGCTCCAATTCGTACGGTCCGGCCTACCTTCACGACATCCACGGCGTGGCTCCCGGCGCTCATCTGATCAGCCTCAAAGTTCTGGACCGCAACGGCCAGTCGAACGACGCGGAAGTGATTCAGGCGATCGAACGCGCCATTCAGCTGCGCGCGATTTACAACATCAAAGTCATCAACCTTTCGCTTGGCCGCCCGGTTTTCGAGAGTTATAGAAACGATCCGCTCTGCCAGGAAGTGGAGAAAGCATGGCTTTCCGGCATCACCGTGGTCGTTGCCGCGGGCAACGGCGGGCGCAACAATCTGGCGAACACCAACGGCTACGGGACCATCACCGCGCCCGGCAATGATCCGCTCGTGCTCACCGTCGGAGCCATGAATACCGAGAGCACCGCCTCCCGCGCCGACGACCTGATGACCACTTACAGCTCGAAAGGGCCTTCGCTGATCGACCTTGTGGCAAAACCGGATCTGGTCGCGCCCGGTAATAAAATATTCTCGATTCTTGCTCCCGGAGCCACCCTTGAAACTACGGAAACCGGCGGCCAGGTGCCGCTGGCTTCCTACGTGAAGAACCCGTCCGCGGGTGGAAGTTCCAGCTACTTCATACTGAGCGGGACCAGCATGGCCTCCGGCGTAACCAGCGGCGCGGCCGCGGCCCTGATCGGAAGTCAAAACCTGACGCCCGATCAGGTGAAAGCTCGCCTGATGCTGACCGCCACCAAGAACTTCCCGGCCACTTCCGTCATCACCGACCCCACGGTCAATCAGACCTTCACGATTCAATACGACCTCTTCACCGTCGGCGCGGGCTACCTGGATCTGGACGCCGCGCTGGCGAGTACCGCGACCCTTCCGGCGGGCACGAACGCGGCCTCGCCCATAGCGACAATCGCGGCAAATCCCAATCCGCAAACGCCCGTATATATGGCGAATTCTTCGCAATCCGCCGTATGGGGGTCAAGCGCCGTATGGGGGAGTTCCGCGGTATGGGGTTCTTCCGTCTGGAGCGCCGATTCAGGCTCGTCGGCAGTATGGGGCTCATCGGCGGTCTGGGGCTCGTCAGCGGTCTGGGGCTCGTCAGCCGTATGGGGTTCATCCGCAGTATGGGGCAGTTCGACAGACTCCGCGACTTCCGCCGTATGGGGAAGCTCAGCCGTCTGGGGCTCATCCACCGAAAGCGGCGCAGTCAACGGCGATCCGGACACCGGCGGCAATTAAGCACGTCGTTTCGTAAGTTCGCCGACGTATTTCGCCGTACCGGTTCCCTCACCGTCGCTGCTCGGAACGATGCCTCTTACCGAGCCGCGACTGTAAAGGAGCGATTGCACAACGGCCGGTAAAATACGTGC
>Ga0302197_10002281_pt1 | contig 17950 bp, 17 predicted proteins | sample II_Bog_N2_1_FD_193526 | JGI IMG/M metagenome (GOLD analysis project Ga0302197, IMG submission 193526) | Peat permafrost microbial communities from Stordalen Mire near Abisko, Sweden - II_Bog_N2_1 | ecosystem: Environmental > Terrestrial > Soil > Wetlands > Peat | place: Sweden: Abisko...
TCACTGGCCTCGGTTTCATTGCTGCCGGTGCTCTCTGGTTCATCCCCGCGATCCAAATCAACCAATACTGGGCCTTCCTGACAGGCCTCTTCATCCTCGCGATCGGTCTTGCCACGCTCGAAACCATCGCGAATCCCTACGCTACCGTGCTCGGTGATCCTAAGATGGACGCAACGCGGATTAACATGGCGCAGACCTGCAACGGGGTCGGCTGGATTCTGGGCCCGGTGGTTGGTGGAAGTTTTATTTCTGCCAGTACGACGACGACAGCGAACGCCAATGAATCACTCTTCGTTCCCTACGTCGGTGTTGCCGTCGTTGTCGGCGTTCTCTTTACGATTTTCTGCTTCGCTAATGTTCCGGATATCAATACACCCGACGATTACGTTGCTGAGGAAAAGGCCACCGGGGAAGCTGTGCATATCTGGCGTCATCCCCACTTCGTGATGGCTGTGCTTGCCCAATTCCTCTACTGCGGTGCACAGACAGGGGTCTTCGCATTCTTTATCAATTATCTCCATTCAGAAATTCCGCCGCTTTCCGCCCATCTTGCCGGCTATCTGCCCGCCGCCTGGACCACGGCGATCGACGGTGGTTACGCCATTTCCGAGAAAGGTGCCAACCCCATCCTCGGCTTCGGCGCGTTTGGGTTTTTCCTTGCCGGACGCTTCGTTGGCAGCGCAATCCTTAGCTTTAGCCGAGCGCACCGAACCCTTGGGATCTATGCCATCATCAATGTTCTCCTCATGGGGGTCATTGTCATGAAAGTCGGTTGGCTTTCGCTTATCGCGCTCTTTCTGAGCATCTTCTTCATGTCGATCATGTTCCCTACGATCTTCGCTCTCGGCATTCACGGTCTCGGTGTGCAATCGAAAAAGGCCGCATCCTTCATCGTCATGGCCATCGTTGGTGGTGCTCTCGTACCGCTGCTCATGGGTCACATCGCTGACGTTAATTCCATGTCCCTCGGGTTCATCGTGCCCCTGGTTTGTTTCGCCTATATTGCCGTTTACGGGCTGCTCTGGCCAAAACTGAGTAATTCCGGTGGGGTGGTTTCTGTATCAACCGGTGGGCATTAAAAAAATTTCATGACTATAAAATCCAAACCGTTGCCGAAAATCGGCATCCGCCCCACCATTGACGGTCGCCTCGGCGGTGTCCGAGAATCCCTTGAGACCCAGACGATGCAGATGGCCAAAGCGGCCGCAGAGTTGATCTCCTCCACACTCCGCTATCCCAGTGGGGAGCCAGTCGAATGCGTGATCGCCGACACCACGATTGGTGGTGTTGCCGAGGCAGCCGCCTGTGCTGAAAAATTCGCCAAAGAAGGTGTCGGTGTCTCACTCACGGTCACCCCGTGCTGGTGTTACGGTTCGGAGACGATGGACATGGATTCACGGATTCCCAAGGCTGTCTGGGGCTTCAACGGCACAGAGCGTCCGGGAGCCGTCTATCTCGCGGCTGTGCTCGCAGGTCACACGCAGAAGGGGATTCCCGCCTTCGGTATTTATGGTCGTGATGTGCAGGAGGGTGATGATCGGGAGATTCCTGCGGATGTTCGGGAAAAAATACTCGGTTTTGCGCGCGCCGGTCTTGCTGTCGCGCTGATGCGAGGAAAATCGTATCTGGCGATGGGTGGAGTCTCGATGGGTATTGCCGGGTCGATCGTCGATCAGCCGTTCTTTGAGGAGTACCTCGGGATGCGCGTCGAAACGATCGATATGACGGAGTTCGTACGTCGTGTGGAGCGGGGCATTTTCGATAAGGAGGAATATGAGCGTGCACTGCTTTGGGTAAAGACTCACTGCAAGGAAGGGAAGGATTACAACTCTCCCCTAACGACGCGTTCCCGGGATCAACTCGACCGTGAGTGGGAGATCTCCATCAAAATGGCGCTCATCGCCCGTGATCTCATGATCGGCAATCCGAGGCTGGCTGAGTTGGGATTTGGCGAGGAAGCCCGCGGACACAATGCTCTTGCCTCTGGTTTTCAGGGACAACGGCAATGGACAGACCATCTGCCCAACGGTGACTTTCTTGAAGCCATCCTGAATAGTTCCTTCGATTGGAACGGCATCCGCGCGCCCTACCTTGTCGCGACAGAAAATGACTCCCTCAACGGAGCTTCCATGATCTTCGGAAACTTGCTCACCAATACTGCGCAGATCTTCGCCGATGTGCGTACTTATTGGAGTCCTGAGGCAGTGCAACGCGTCGCCAATTACCGACTCTCCGGCCCGGCGGAAAACGGCATCCTCCATCTCATCAACTCTGGACCTGCCACGCTCGACGGTACCGGGCAACAATCCCGTGACAATAGTCCGGTGATGAAACCGTTCTGGGAAATCAGCAAAGCTGAAGCTCAAGCCTGCCTTGATGCGACAACCTGGCACCCGTCGATTACGGAGTATTTTCCTGGTGGAGGCTGGTCCACGCGCTTCCTGACACGCGGTGGCATGCCGGTGACGATGTGCCGTCTCAATCTTGTCAAAGGGCTTGGTCCCGTTCTGCAAATTGCCGAGGGGTGGACGGTTGATTTGCCAGAGGAAGTTCACTCGATCCTGGATGAGCGTACCAATCCAACCTGGCCAAGCACTTGGTTTGCTCCGCGGCTTACCGGCGAAGGTGCCTTTCGTGACGTTTACAGCGTGATGAACAACTGGGGTGCTAATCATGGTGCGATCAGTCACGGGCATATTGGTGCCGATCTGATCACACTCGCGGCGATGCTTCGAATCCCAGTGTACATGCACAACGTCGGAAACGAGCAGATCTTCCGTCCAAGTTCCTGGGCTGCCTTCGGCACTCAGGGGCTGGAAAGTGCCGACTACCGTGCGTGCGCAAACTTTGGTGCCCTCTACGCCTGACTTTCATGAACAATCCTATCAGTAAAATGGAATCCCTCCTCGCCTTGTCTCATGATCTAGGAGCGGAGCCTCGCCAATTGGCCATCCTGGGGGAGGGTAACACTTCCGCCAAAATCGACGAAGCCTCCTTCCTTGTAAAGGCCAGCGGCAGCAGTCTTGGTACACTTGGAGAAAATGACCTCGTCGCGTGTCAAAGCACTCCGCTGTTGGCGATGCTTGATCGGGAAGATTTGAGTGATCAGGAAATTGAAGACGAACTCCTCGCATGCCGGATTGATCCCACGGCGAAGAAACCTTCGGTCGAGGCCCTCTTTCACGCCTATCTCCTCTCACTTCCAGGCATCGAATTTGTGGGACACACACACTCGATTGCGGTGAATAGCATCCTTTGTTCCCCCAGAGCCCGCGAGTTCGCGCAATGCCGGACATTCCCCGATGAAATCGTCTGCTGCGGGGGAGCCAGCGTTTTTGTTCCTTACACGGACCCCGGCCTTCGACTCGCTCAAATCATCCGTACCGAAACGGTGCGTTTTCTGGAGTCCTATGGCGTACCTCCCCGGGTTATTCTGCTGGAAAATCACGGCATCATTACCTTGGGTTCCTCGTCAAACGCAGTGAAGGCGGCGATGTACATGGCTGATAAGGCAGCGCAGATATTTCTGGGAGCGGCGACGCTTGGAGGCCCTAATTTTCTGGAACCGGCGCAGGTGGATCGGATCGCCAATCGCATCGACGAGCATTATCGTCAGCGGGCGTTGAAACTCTGAGTCTTGTTGCGGTGACTATCGACGCCCATCATCATTTTTGGAAATACGATGCTGTCGACTACGACTGGATCGATGATTCCATGCAGAAGATCAGGAGAGATTTTGGTCCAGAACATCTGGCTGTAGAAATATCCGAAGCTGGCGTTGATGCAGTCATCTCTGTGCAAGCCAGACAAACCTTGGGTGAGACAACCTGGTTGTTGGAGAATGCCCGTAACAATGACTTCATTAAAGGAGTCGTCGGCTGGGTTCCTCTCGTCTCGCCAACTGTTACTGAAGACCTTGATCGAATAATGACGGAGCCAAAGTTGCGCGGTGTGCGTCATGTGCTCCAAGGTGAGCCCGATGGCTTCATGTTGCGCGATGATTTCAACGCCGGGATTTGTGCCTTGAGATCACGAGATCTCATCTACGACATTCTTGTTTTCGAGCATCAGTTGTCCGAAACGATCGAGTTTGTGGATCGCCATCCAGCACAGGTTTTCGTGCTCGATCACATTGCAAAGCCACGCGTCAAGGCGGACCTCCTCGAACCTTGGAAGGCAAATCTCCACGAACTTGCGAAGCGGGAAAATGTCTTCTGCAAACTTTCCGGTGTGGTGACAGAAGCCAACTGGACGGACTGGTCGGTGGAACAACTGCGACCCTATGTCGAAACGGTGATCGATGCCTTCGGACCATCGCGGCTAATGTTTGGCTCCGACTGGCCCGTCTGTTTGCTCGCTACCGGATACAGGCAGTGGGTGGACACCGTGCGGAATCTCACCCGTGAACTCTCCCCAGCGGAGCAGTCTCAGATTTTTGGAGAGACGGCGCAGAAAGCCTATCGACTTGCCTGAACAACCTTCTATTTTTTCTTTGGCATCAACTCGTGAAATTCCAGCTTTCCTGAGTTCAAGATGAGAGCGGTTTAGAGCACTTTAGAAAAAGATTTGGCATTCATAATCTTCTGATCACCCGAATTTTTTACCACAGAGAGGGATCCAAGGGCCACCCAAGGTGGGATAAAGTAGAAGAGTAGTGGTATTCCGGTGATGCTTTTAGGTTTTATGCACGTCGAACTGCAAAAGGGTGGTGAGTTCAGCAGCTGAGGCTCTTGGATGGAAAGAGTCCTGACTCTGTGCAGGCGGGTCTTTTTTCAGGGATCAGGGGCTTGTGGTAGTTGACAGTTCCATGATTGGATGGCCTAGTCAGCTTCGGGATAAGAATATTCTTGCTACAGGCCTTCATCCGTACGAAACAAGGCTTCCTTTATGGCACCAACCCCTAAAAATACCCGGCAACTCAATAAAGAGGAACGCATTCGTCGCATTGCCGGGATGACCAATGGGAAGTTTGTCTCCTCGAACCAGGTTGCCGATGTTCTCAAGCTGATTATCGAGCCGGACGACATCCTCTGTCTTGAGGGAGACAATCAGAAACAGGCCGATTTTTTTGCCAACCAGCTGGCGACACTCGACATCAAGGATCTTCACGACATCCACCTCGTGATGTCCTGCATCACGCTTCCGGCGCATTTGGAGCTCTTCAAGAAAGGGGCTGTGAAGCAGGTGGACTTTTGCTACGCCGGACCGCAGGGACAGGCGGTTGCGGAACTGCTGGCCGAAGGAAAATTTCCGATCGGAGCGATCCACACCTACAACGAACTTTACGCCAGGTATTATATGGACCTGACGCCACGGGTCGCCCTCATTGCGGCGGTGCAGGCGGATCGTGCAGGTAATTTGTACTTGGCTGCCAACACAGAGGATACGCCTGCCATCGTGGAGCCCACCGCATTCTCGAACGGCATTATCTTTGCCCAGGTAAATGAGATAGTGGACTCGATTCCCCGCATTGATATTCCAGCCGATCAGGTGGATCTGATTGTGGAGGCACCCTATCCGATGCACCTGACCGCGCTCTTTACCAGGGATCCGGCGGCAATCACCGAGGTACAGATCCTGATGGCGATGATGGCGATTCGCGGCATCTACCAAGAATACGAGGTGCAATCGCTCAACCACGGTGTCGGGTTCAACACCGCAGCGATCGAATTGCTGCTGCCAACCTACGGCGAGGAACTCGGACTGAAGGGTAAAATCTGTAACTATTGGATGGTCAACCCCCTGCCAACGATGATCCCTGCCATCGAGTCCGGCTGGGTCAAAAGCGTGTTCTCGGTCGGAGGTGAGGTGGGCATGGAACGCTATACCGCTGCCCGCTCGGATATTTTCTTCACCGGTCGTGATGGCAGCTTTCACTCGAATCGCCCGATGGGCCAGCTCGCCGGACACTATGCCATCGATATGTTCATCGGGGCCACTCTTCAAATCGACATCAACGGTAACTCATCGACCGTTTCAAAAAAGCGGATCACCGGCTTCGGCGGAGCACCGAATATGGGGTGTCAGCCTATGGGCCGTCGTCATCCAACAAAAGCATGGCTCAAAGTGGGAGCGGAGTCGAATCCCGGTCCGGGTGCGATTCCCGGACGGAAACTTGTCGTTCAGATGGCCGAAACATTCCAATCTGGTCGTGTGCCGACATTCGTTGAAGAACTCGAAGCGCAAGATCCCAATATCAAAAAGGCGTTGCACGGAGTCGCTCCCGTCATGATTTACGGGGATGATGTTACCCATGTTGTGACCGAAGAAGGGATCGCCAACCTTGCCGCCTGCCGGACGATTGAGGAGCGCCAAGCTGCTATCCGGGGGGTTGCAGGCTACACACCGGTGGGCTTGAAACGTAACATGAAGGAAACCCAGGAACTTCGTGCCCGAGGCATCATCCGCTTGCCAGAGGACTTGGGGATCTCTCCTTCGAGCGTGAGCCGAAGCCTTCTTGCCGCACAGGACATCAAGGGACTCGTCCGCTGGTCGGGCGGACTCTACGACCCGCCATCGCAATTCATCGACTGGTAACCAGACAACCTTCATGGAAAAATTCGACAAGACCTTCCCCTCAAAGTCCTTCTCATGGCCTCCCGACAAGGAGTGGGCGATTGCCGGCGTTGTCGGTTCGGGCAACCTCGAAGTCCTTTTTGAGCGCAATACCGAAAGCCCCAACACCATGGAATGCCATGTGGAATCTTCGATTCCAGGATATGAGGATTCCTGGCTTGCCGCATTGGAAGACTTTGCCGCCAACTATCCGGCGGGAGGCACGAAGGTGACCATTCACGATCAAGGAGCCGCTCCCATCGTTGTGACATTTAGACTGCGCCAGGCCTACGACCATCTCCTCCAAAAAATTTCATGAAACGCGCCAGTCTCTACCACGAACAAACCGCTCGGAAGCGTATTGCTTCACTTGTCGATCCTGGCTCGTTTACAGAATTGCTTCCTCCTCCGGAGCGGGTGATGAGCCCTTATCTTCCGCTGCTTGATATTCCGGTTTCCTTCGACGACGGCCTTGTGATCGGGCGCGCCACGCTCGGCGGCAAGCCGGTTTATCTGGCCGCCCAGGTCGGACAATTTGTCGGAGGATCGGTCGGCGAGGTTCACAGTGCCAAACTCACGGGGATTCTCAAAGCCGCTGCGCGTGATGCCATTCCGTGTCTCCTTCTTGTCGAAAGCGGTGGGGTGAGGCTGCACGAAGGCTCTTCAGGGGAAATTGGAATTTCAGAAGCAATGCGTGCTGTTTTCGAGTGCCGTGCCAAGGGGGTGCCGACAATTGCCGTGATCGGTGCCGATATTGGTGCCTATGGCGGAATGGGCATTCTGGTGACCTGTTGCGATTTCCGCATCATGACTGAACATGGTCGTCTCGGGATCTCCGGTCCCATTGTCATCGAAAAATGGATGGGCAAACAGGCTTATGATTCCTCGAACCGTGCGCTGGTCTGGAAGACAAGTGGAGGAAAAACCAAGTATCTTCTCAACGATGCCGATGTGCTGACCCATGACGATTCCGCCTCTGTGGGAGCTGCCATCGGGGAACTTCTCTCCAAGTCCCAACCGATCACCCTGGGGGGCCTTAAAACCCGTCAGCAGGAGCTTGAGAAGCGACTTGGTGATTTCGGAAAGACGAGTGATCCCGAAGAGATCTGGAAGGCTTTTGGGATTGCGGATATCGGAGAGGCCTCCTTGGCTTCCGGTCCAGAGTTTGTCGCACTTGCCAAAAGAAAAACCCCATGAACACGAGCAATCCAAACGACCTTCTGGCGAGATTTTTTGGCGAATCGGGCAAGACCCTTCTTGTCAAAGATTCCTTAATTACGGGATACGCCCAAGTCCTCACGCAGAATGTCGCTGTGATTGGCACTTGCGACGGCACCTATATTGACAATGCCGCCGCATTGCGGTTGGCATCCCTTGTGATCGATTGCATCGAAAATCATCCTCAAATGCCGATTGTGATGCTTGTGGATAGCGCCGGCCAGGAACCGAGTCGAACTTGTGAAATGCTCGGACTGGCCAGCTTTTTCGGTCATCTGCTGAGCTGCTTGCAACTGGCTCGGCAGAACGGTCACAAGCTCATTACTATTGCCACCGGCAAGGCGATTGGTGGAGCCTTTATTTGCTACGGCATGTTTGGCGACCGCATTGAGGCGCTTGATTCCGCCAGCGTTGGGCTCATGCCCATTGAGGCGATGTCGGCTGTCACTAAAATTCCGGCAGCCACTCTTACAGCGCTTTCCAAGACCATGCCTGCTCTCGAGTTCGGTGCCGAGCCGTTTGCTCTGCTTGGTGGCGTGGATGAAGTCTGGTCAGCTGACGTCAATGTTCCCGAAAAGCTTGCGGCCGTGATTTCCTCGTCAACTCAGGAGGATCATCGTGCCGAGCTTGGTAAGAAGCGCGGTGGCCGCAAATGGGCGTTCGATGTCCAGAACCGCGTTCTTGCTGAGTCGGCCAAATGATGGATCTTCACCGCCACACTCTTGTGTGGCTGACCAAGTCTCCACAGCCGGAGCTGGAGCGGGATGTTGTAGAAAGTGATCATTGGCATCGGCAGGGCAGACCCTTTGTCGTTTGCCGTCAGCAAGGCGATCCAGATCGTCTCTCCCTGGGGTTTTGTCTGGTAGCGAAGCAGAGGGATTCCAAACCTCGGCGTTTCGCCGTGCAGACTTTGCGGGAAAACATTCTGCGCGTGGAGAATCCCCCTTCTCTTTTTGAAGTCGTCCACTCTAATGCAATCGCAGCACCGACGACTCTTCGTAAACTCTCGCAGGAGGTGGTGAGCGCTGGATTGGATGTCCACGTTTTTGGAAGCTGGATGTGGCAAATGCTCACGAGAGATCCGTATGCGAGTGCGTCTTCCGATCTGGATATCCTCATCAAGGTCGGTACCAAAGCTGAAGCCAGCCGGGCGATCACCTTTCTGAAACAAGAGGCCTCGGAGCTTCCGTTTTCAATCGATGGCGAGCTTTCTATTCCGAGACTGGGCGAAGTTCACTGGCGGGAATATTGCAGTGATGCTCCCTCGCTCCTCTTCAAATCACTTACGTCAGTCCAAATGATCAGTCGGGGGGACATCTGGAAATGACCTCCTTCTCCGAATCTCCCGAGACTTTTGAAGCAGAGGATCTTTCTCTGGCCCGCTCGGCGGTATCGGCCCTCTTACAGGAACTAGAAGCCTATCCGAAACCCGGTCTTGTGAGTCGGGTGGATTCCGGGGCGCATGCCGACATGGACTACGATCTGATGAGTCGTTCCGCTCATGCGCTGCTTCTCCCATTTGCAAAAATCGCCGCTGCCGGTCGGGCACAATCTTTCTTCCAAGACGCTCTCATTCCCCTCGGCCTTGCCGCTGAAAAGGAGATGTTGCGTGCGAGCAATGGCGTCAATACGCACCGTGGGGCCATCTTTTCGCTTGGAATGCTCGTGGCCGCTCTGTCGTGTGCCAAATCCGACGGAAAACCGATGACACCTGAGAGGGTGCGTGAAGTGCTTTTTGAACGATGGGGGGATGCCTTGCAAGCCCACGCTTGTGCAGGCGATCCCGAGGCAAGCCACGGGGCATGGGTTCGCAGGAAGACTGGGGTTGGCGGGGCTAGAGAGGAGGCAGCGCGCGGTTTTCCCGGTGTTTTTGAAATCGGTATTCCATCCTATGTTGAAGCTATGTCGTTAGGGTTGGATGAGAATACCCGGTGCATTCATACCCTCTTTGCCATCATGGAAAGAGTGGAAGATACCAATGTGATTTTTCGCGGAGGTCCGGAATCAGGAGTCTTTGTCAGACAATCCGCCAAGGATTTTTTTGAGCAGGGGGGAGTGGTTCGTGACGGATGGTTTGAGCGTGCGGAAAAACTGCATCGGACCTTCACCCAAAGTAATCTTTCCCCCGGGGGTTGTGCCGACATTCTGGCGGGGACGCTCCTTGTCGTATCATCGTGCGAGCAAGGCAGGTAGATTTCCCATCAATCCACCCTCTTCATGAACGACGAAATCATCCCGGCGTGTTACCGCTTCGCGGGTGGGCTACTGGTCGGAATCCTAATCGGAATTTCATGGATGGATTTTCATTATCCCCATGCCGTCTTAACCCTTAGGAACCTAGCCCCGTGGTCGATGGTCCCTATCTAAAATGGCGGTGAGGGAGGGATTCGAACCCTCGGTACCCTTTTGGAGTACGGCGCTTTAGCAAAGCGCTGCTTTCGACCACTCAGCCACCTCACCTATAGTCGGAAGAGATTGAAGTAGGGAGTGCGGATGGTCAACCGCAAATCAACGACTGGCGAATACATAGCCGTGGAAACGGCTTGGATAGACTGTGCAGGCAGCACAGCCCGATAGGGCGAGCCGAGCGGGAAGCAAGCGAGTCAAAGTTGATAGTCATTCGAGGCAGAAGCCGAGAACCAAGCCTCAGGGATGAGGCGCGGGAAAGTATTCCATAGGAATGACCCGGTAAGGGGCGGTACCGCTTTTCGGGAGAAAAGTGCCGTTAAGTCTGAGGATTATTTGATCCGAGGACGGCTAGCTTGGGAAAGCTGCCGGACAAAGCATTTAGCGTCTAATTTTTAGGTGCAGAACCGGATTTTCTCTCAAAAAAAATGACCAAACAGGATCACTCCAGCAACAATGATCGAGATCACAGCGGCAATAAGAACTCCTGCCGCCGCGACATCCTTGGCCCTGCCGATGCCGGGACGATGGTTCCGATCCACTTCATCGGCGAGCAGTTCCAGAGCAGTGTTGAGTGCCTCCGCGGCCCAGACAAGACCGATGCAAAGGAGGATGGCGACCCATTCCAACCGTCTGAGATGCAGAAAGAAACCGACGATGATCACGCCAACGGTCGCCACGCTGTGCAGCCAGGCATTGTGTTGGGTGCGAATCAGAATAGTGATTCCCTTCAACGCATAGCCAATGCTGCGGAGACGTGCTGCAAGGAAGGTGGGGATCATGGGAGAAAGGGCAGGTCAGAGGTCAGGCAGGGAAAAAGCTGAATGCTGAGGAGTTGGAAAAGTGGGAAAGTCTAAGGCCAACTGATTTCTTCGCCTTGCCTTTAGTCAGAGGATGCCTCCTGCGGGGCGTTTTCTGCAAGGACGGCGGTGAGTTTTTCCCAGGTCTCCATCGTCTCTAGCAGGCGATCCTGAAGGATGGAGAGTTCCCTGTTGAGCTGATGCGCGCGGCCGGTTGCGAAACTCTCCGAGTTTTCAAGTTCGTCAGTGAGTGTTCGCTGGCGCTCCTCCAATTCGTGGATCGTTTCCTCGACGCCCTTGAGTTGGGCTTCTGCTTCGCGTCGGGCTTTGTTGATCGCCTTGCGGGCCTCGGCTTCGGCGCGGCGCATCTCCTTGATTTCCTTCATGCCCATCTTCACCCGAGGGGCTGATGCGGCTTGTTCCTCCGATTCAGGACGATAGTTTCCTGGGGCGACGAGTGCCGCACGTTCGGATAAGGCCCCCGATTTTTCCAAGTAATAATCATAGTCACCCGCATAGGGGGTGAGCTTTCCAGCGCTGATATGGAGAACGGTCGAGGCGAGTGCCCGGATGAAATGAACATCATGGCTGACGAAGAGGAGTGTGCCTTGGTACTGCTTTAATGCTCCGATCAGGGCATCGATGCTCGGCATGTCGAGGTGGGTGGTCGGCTCGTCGAGCAGGAGCAGGTTCGGTGGATTCAAGAGGAGCTTGACCAGGGCCAGGCGGCTTTTTTCTCCGCCACTGAGGACGCCAACCGGCTTGAAGACATCATCGCCGCGGAAGAGGAAGGAGCCGAGGATCGTGCGGACGGCCTGTTCCGGAACGCTGTTCTCCCCATCCATCGCCTCGGCCAGAACACTTCGTTTGATGTCGAGCATCTCGGTGCGTTGCTGGGCGAAGTAACCGACGGTGAGGTTGTGACCCGGTGTGATGGTGCCTGCCTCCAGAGGGAGCATTCCGGCGATAATCTTGAGAAGGGTCGATTTTCCAGAGCCATTTGGTCCGACCAACACGGTTCGTTGTCCCCTGTTAATTTCGAGATCGAGCCGCTCATAGACAACATGGGTGCCGTAGGACTGTTTCACCCCTTCCAGGGTGATAGTGCGTTCGCCGCCGCGCTTTGGTTGTGGAAACGAGAAGGAGACCGTTGCCTCATCGCGTTCCGGAGCCTCGATCCGCACCATGCGGTCGAGTTGCTTGATGCGATCCTGTGCCTGTGCAGCCTTGCTTGCCTTGGCACGGAAGCGGTCGATGAAACGCTGGAGTTCTGCGATTTCGCGCTGCTGGCTCTTGTAGGCCGCCCACTGCTGCTCCTCACGGGCCGCTTTTTGGGAAAGATAGGCATCGTAGTTTCCCCGGTAGCGATTGAGTTTGTGGTGACGGATTTCGAGAATGTTCAGGCAGATGGCATTCAGAAACTCCCGATCATGGGAGATTGCCAGAATAGCGCCGCTGTATTTGGAGAGGTAGCTCTGGAACCAGCCCAGGGATTCGAGGTCGAGATGATTGGTCGGTTCATCGAGCATCAGGAGATCCGGTTCCATGACCAGGAGGCGGGCCAGATGGGCCCTCATGATCCAGCCGCCGCTGAGGGTGCGTGCGGGTTTGGAGACATCGCTCTCACGGAAGGCGAGGCCGCTCAGAATGCGCTTTGCCTTGACCGCCAGGGTATGCCCGTCGAGTTCGGCAAAACGGGCGATGGCCTCGTGGTGAACCGCATCCTCCTCACTCGTATGTTCTCGCATCAGGCGATGTACTTCCTCCATCTCGGGGGAAATATTGGTGGCCAGTTCCAGGACGGTTTCATCACCCGAAGGAGCACTCTCTTGGGGAAGAAAACCGATTGTGGTGTTCCGCTCCAAGGCTACCGTGCCGGTGTCGGGAGAAGCTACTTTCAGGATGAGGGAAAAAATGGTCGATTTTCCGGCACCATTGGCTCCGATGAGGCCGATACGGTCACCACGATTGATTTGCAGGGAGGCATCCTCAAAGAGGGCGCGTCCGCCGTAGGATTTGGAAAGACCGGAAACAGTAAGCATGGAAAATCAGGTATAAAATGAGTCGGACGAAAAGGGAGTGACGATGCCGTGATTTTCCCTCGGGCAAAAGAAAAAAGGCGTGTTGGAATGCGGCTTTGCTCCCATCGCTCCCGCGAATGGAACCCTAAGGGCAGCATGTTCATGCTGGCTATCCCGTCCGTTCCCACGGACAGGTATTGTCATTCGAGGCGTAGGCTGAGAACCAACCCGGTGGGAACTGGGGCGGTAGACTACGATGAAATCGTAGCCCGTAGGGAGCCACGGCTTTTCAGGAGAAAAGTGGCATCAATTTCTGAAGATCAGCAGATCAAGGATGCCTAGTCGGGGACGACCGGCAGATAATTTCCCTCTTTCTCTGGGATCGCCTTTGAGGGATGTGGCTGTAAACTTGTCGCCAAATATGATGTCACCAGTCGAAGCCATAGCACTCCTTGGAGCAGCCTTCGCCGCGGGAATGATCAATGCTGTGGCGGGTGGGGGGACGCTGGTCACGTTTCCGGTGCTCATCCTGTTTGGAGTTCCGCCGGTAATCGCCAATGCCACCAGCACCTTGTCACTCGTGGTGGGGACGGTAGGCAGCCTCTACGGTTTCCGGAAAAATATCAGGGAGGTGCAAACCTGGTTCAAAACCTTCATCCCGGTGAGTCTTGTCGGCGGCTGGCTTGGAAGCTTCCTTCTGACTCATGGGAAAGAGAGCACCTTTTCCACGCTGGTGCCCTACCTCGTCCTCTTTGCCACGTTGCTTTTCATGCTTCAGGGAGTCTTAAGGAGGCGCGTGGCGCATCTGGTGGTGCTCGAAGAAGCTCCGGGACATACCCACAACCGCACCCATCTCATCGTGGCGTTGGTTTTCCAGTTCCTTGTCTCGGTTTACGGCGGCTACTTCGGGGCGGGTATCGGGATTCTGATGCTGGCCTCACTCGGATTTCTTGGATTCTCCGATATTCATAAGATGAATACCCTGAAGAATGTGATTGGATCACTGATTAATCTGGTGGCCGCCATCTGGTTTACGGCCTGTGGACTCATTAACTGGCCTATCATGGGGGTGATGACCGTTGGAGCCGTCGCCGGATATTATGTGGGAGCCACCTATTCTCAGAGACTTTCCCAGGAAAAAGCCAGACTTCTGATCACCTCAATCGGGCTCATCATCACCGTTGTGATGTTCTGGAAGCTGCATTAGTCCCCCGGAAACTTCGGTAAAAGCGATTTCCCTCTTTCCGATCACCCTATTTTTTGGTTTCTTCCAATACTTCATGGAACATCATCCAGTATCTTCCTCAGGTCCACGGCAGGCAGACCAGATCCCCGCCGACCTTCTTGCCAAAATCGACGAGGCTGTCACGCACTATCCCGTCTCCAAGCGAAGTGCTTCACTGCCCCTGTTGCACCTCTGGCAGAATCACTTCGGGTTCATCGACGACAGCGGTGTGAATTGGATTGCCCAGCGTCTCGAACTCGAGCCGATCAATATTCTGGAGCTGGTTACTTTCTATCCATGGTTCCGTCAGGAAGCCCCCGGCAAGGCGATCATCCGTATCTGTCGCACTCTTTCCTGCGCGATGGCTGGGAGTTACGAACTGCGCGAGAAATTCTGCAATGCGGTCGGGGTTGATCCCTCCACCGATCACCACCATGGCCTGCCAACCAGCGCCGATGGCAAATATAGCATCGAGTTTGTCGAGTGTCTCGCGAGCTGCGGTTCCGCCCCGGTCTGTCTTGTGAATGACGATCTGCACGAGGATGTCACGGAAGCCGACATTCCCAAGATCTTAACTCAGTACGCCTCATGAAATCCCTTCTTCTTCCACCACACGCCAAGGAACGCCGCGTTATCTTTCAGAACGCCTGGACACAGGGATACACGCCCGACATCGAGTGTTATGAAAAACATGGCGGCTACGCCGAACTGAAAAAGGCCCTCGGCATGAAGCCCGAGGAGATTATCGATGAGGTCAAAAAAGCGAATCTTCGTGGACGGGGTGGTGCCGGTTTCCCCTGCGGTGTGAAATGGGGCTTCATCAAGCGCGATGATGGCAAACCACATTACCTTGTCTGCAACGGTGACGAATCCGAGCCGGGCACGTTCAAGGATCGTTACATCCTGCACGATGATCCCCATCAACTCATCGAGGGGATGGCCATCGCCGCCTACGCGCTCAATGTCCATCTCGCCTACATCTACATCCGTTGCGAGTTTCCGAAGGCTGCTGAGATCATGACCAAGGCTCTCCAGGAGGCCCGTGCCAAGGGGTACCTCGGCAAGAACATCCTCGGCAGCGGATTTGAAATAGACATGCATGTCCATCAGGGAGCGGCTGCCTACATCTGCGGTGAAGAGACCAGCATGATCGAGTCACTGGAAGGAAAGCGTCCCTATCCCCGGATCAAGCCACCCTACTTTCCAGCCGTACTCGGACTCTACATGTCCCCGACGATCGTCAACAATGTGGAGACCCTCTGTCACATCAAGCAGATCCTCAAGATCGGCAGCGACGAGTATTCCAAGATGGGAACTCCCGGTGACGGTGGCACGCGCGTAATGTGCGTCTCCGGCGATGTGGTGCGTCCCGGCCCTTACGAAATTCCCGCTGGTGGTGTGACCCTCGGCGAACTCATTTTTGATGTCTGTGGTGGGCTCAAGCCCGGTCGCACACTCAAGGCCGTCATTCCGGGTGGCAGCTCTGCAAAGCTTCTTCGTGCCGGTGAATCCTTCAAGACCAAGGTAAAAAATCCCAATAGCCCTGATGGGGAACTGATCGACAAGGAAGTTCCGCTTCTTGATCTCGTCATGGATGCGGCTACCCTGGCAGCAGCAGGTACAATGATCGGCAGTGGTGGGGTGATGGTCATGGATGACACGCGCAACATGCTCTGGGCACTCAATAACCTGAATCAATTCTACGCTCACGAGAGTTGCGGACAGTGCACGCCGTGCCGTGAGGGGAGCCTCTGGATGAACAAGATGACCACACGCATGCTTGGCGGTGAGGGGATCCCCCAGGATCCTGCCACGCTCAAGAATGTGGCCGACAACATCGCAGGTCGTACGGTCTGCGCCTTCGGCGAAGCCTGCTCCTGGCCGGTTCAGAGCTTCCTGGCGAAATTCCCCGAGGAGTTTGCTGTCAGAGCGAAATAACCGCAGAAGTTGATGAACCGCCGCGCAGCATTCCTCGTGGCGGGGATCACAGGTTTTATTGGGATTGCCCTTGGAGCCTTTGGTGCGCATGCGCTCAAAGTAGTGCTGGAGGCCCATCAGATGAGTGCCGTGTGGAATACTGCGGTACTCTATCACCTCATCCATGCCCCCGTGCTCCTCTGGCTAGCAGGAAGACGTCTGATTTGCACAACGCCCATCCTCCTCTTTGGCTCAGGCATCCTGCTCTTCTCTGGAAGCCTTTACGCACTGGCTTTGACCACTCTTCACTGGCTTGGTGCCATCACTCCGTTTGGAGGACTCTTACTCATGGCAGGTTGGCTCTGGATCGCCTTTGCAGCGTGGAGAGCAGAAAGGAGTGAGCAATGATCGCTCTCACCGAGAGCTTTCTTGTTCCGACACGCGGCAAAGGAACATACGAAATTACGGATGAAGTGGCTGCTCTTGTAAAAAGCAGCGGGATCACGACAGGCCTCGCCACGGTTTTCATTCAGCACACCAGCGCAAGCTTGGTAATCTATGAGAATGCCGATCCTACGGCGCGGGCCGATCTCCACCGCTTCTTTGAGGATCTGGTACCCGAGGATGATCCCCGGCTCGTGCATACGCTCGAAGGGCCGGATGATTCCACCAGTCATCTCCGGATGGTTCTGACCCGCACAAGTGAATCTATTCCGATTTCAGAGTGCAGACTCCAACTCGGCACTTGGCAGGGAATCTTCCTGTTCGAACACCGCCGCGCTCCGCACAGGAGGACGGTGGTGGTGAGTCTGATTGGGAAGTGAGTTTTAACATCCTGCTTACTCTAAGAAAAAGCCCCGATCATTGCTGATCGGGGCTTTTTATTGAGTGCCGAAACTTTTCTACCTTTTACACCCGGCTTTATTCACGAGATGAATCGGAAGTTTGAATGCAGGGCAAGGCGCACGAGGGCGGGCGTAGTAGAGCTACGCCAACCGAGTGGCAACGCCGATCTGCGTCAAAATCCCGATTTTTCAATTAGTAGCGGTAGTGATCTGCCTTGTAAGGCCCTTCGACCGGCACGCCGATGTAGTCGGCCTGTTCCTGAGTGAGGGTCGTGAGTTTCACGCCGATCTTGCCGAGGTGGAGGCGGGCAACTTCCTCGTCGAGTTTCTTGGGCAGGACGGTGACACCGACGGGGCGAGTCTCACGTGTCTGCCAGAGTTCGATTTGGGCGAGGGTCTGGTTGGTGAAGCTGTTGCTCATGACGAAGCTTGGATGACCAGTGGCGCATCCGAGATTCACGAGGCGTCCTTCGGCAAGGAGGAAGATCTCATTACCGGCAGGAAAGGTGTATTTATCCACCTGTGCCTTGATGTTGAGCTTCTTGATGCCAGGGAGTTTTTCAAGCTTGTCCACTTGGATCTCGTTGTCGAAGTGACCGATGTTACAGACGATAGCCTGGTCTTTCATCTTCTCCATGTGCTCGACGCGGATGATGTCCTTGTTTCCAGTCGTGGTGACATAGATGTCGCCAAAGCCGAGGGTATCCTCGATCGGCATGACACGATACCCTTCCATGGCGGCCTGGAGGGCGCAGACTGGGTCGATCTCGGTGACGATAACCTGGGCACCCATACCGCGCAGGGCGGCGGCACAGCCCTTGCCGACATCACCGTAACCGCAGACGACACCGACCTTGCCGGCGATCATGACATCGGTGGCGCGCTTGATGCCGTCGAGCAGGGATTCGCGGCAGCCGTAGAGGTTGTCGAACTTTGCCTTGGTGACACTGTCGTTCACGTTGA
>Ga0302197_10002287_pt1 | contig 17903 bp, 14 predicted proteins | sample II_Bog_N2_1_FD_193526 | JGI IMG/M metagenome (GOLD analysis project Ga0302197, IMG submission 193526) | Peat permafrost microbial communities from Stordalen Mire near Abisko, Sweden - II_Bog_N2_1 | ecosystem: Environmental > Terrestrial > Soil > Wetlands > Peat | place: Sweden: Abisko...
CCAGCGGGGATGATTGCCGTGGGCGTGCGGGGAAGCCGGACGCTGGGAAGCGACCATATCGTGCTCTATCCTCCCACTGGCTTTGCGCCGGAGTATTCGCAGGACGGCGGGGCGACGTGGCATGTAACTCAGTCGTTTCCGTTGAATGCCGACGGAATGACCATCAATACGACGAACTACAATAGCTTTCTGTATCCTCAGCTCGACCAGCATTTATTGAGGGCAGATCCATTTACCGCAGACAAGTTCTATCTGAAGTTCACGCATGCGCCATCCCTGCTTTATATCTCGACCGACGGAGGGCAGACGTGGCAGGGGCAGGCGAACGCCAACCTTCCTGACTGGGCGTGGGACGGGCAACTGGTTGTAAACAGCAAGGCGCAGAACGATCTTTGGTACGCCGATGGTTTCCAGGGATCGTCGCCGCACGGGGTATTTCATTCGACGGACGGGGGACAGACCTTCCAGCAGCTTGCAGGGATCAGCCATGCAATTCGGATTGCCGTGGGCGCGGGAAGCGGGCAGGCGGGGGACACGCCGTATTCGGTTTACTTTTATGGGCTGATGACAAGCAGTCCGGAGTGGGGCATTTTCCAGTCGACAAATGGGGGTTCGAGCTGGAATCGCATCTCGTATTACCCGACAGGGATTTACGATGTTCCGCGGGCAATGGCGGCGAGCCAGGATACCTTTGGCAAGGTATATGTGGGGTTCAGCGGAAACTCATTTGTGTATGGGCAGCTCGCGCCGGTGAGCGTAACGATTCCTGCAGCGCCTACAGGCGTGACGGCGACGGTTTCCGGTACGGAGATCAATCTTGCGTGGATGGCACCGGCGGGGACTGTGACGGGATACAACGTCTATCGCGGAACTTCGCCGGGAGGTGAGAGTACCACGGCGGTGGCAAGCGGGCTGGCTGTTGCGAGTTATTCCGACATGAATGTGGCGGCCGGAACGGAGTATTACTACACGGTTGCGGCGACTAACTCGGCTGGCACCGGGCCTGCATCGGCGGAGGCAAGCGCAACTGTGCCGGCGGCACCCGCGGCGCCCTCGGGATTGACGGCGACGGAGAAGAGTAGTTCGCAGATCGACTTAGCCTGGACAGCGTCCGCGGGGACAGTACTGAATTACAACGTCTTCCGGGGGGAGGCGGCGGGGGGAGAATCGGCAACACCGCTCGTGACTGGGGTAACAGGCACGAGTTATGCGGATAAGTCAGTCAGCGCGGGAACGGCGTATTACTACGAAGTGGCTGCGGTGAATGCCGCGGGGCAAGGGCCGAGCTCGAACGAAGCGAGCGCGACGGCAACGCAGCCGATGATTGCTCTGGCGACGGCCGCAGGCAGCTCATCGGCAGCAACGGTGACGGCTGGACAGATGGCCACCTATCTCATGCTGCTGACGCCAACCAACTACACGGGGACCGTGAGTTTCTCATGCACGGGCGCGCCGTCGGGCGACACCTGCACGGTGCCGTCGCCGGTGAGCGTGACACCGGCGACACCCCCATTGACCGTGAGTGTAACCGTGCAGACGAGCAGCGCGGCTGCTGCGATGAGCGGCGAAATGGGCCGCGGACTGATTCCACTGGCGGCGGTATTACTGATACTGCCCATCGGTTGGCAGCGCAGGCGGCGGATTACGATGGCGCTGGCGATTGCGGCGGTGGCGCTGTTGACGGCGGCGAATGGGTGCGGCAGCGGAAGCAGCGGTGGTGGAGGCGGCGGTGGGAGCACGAGTCCGGTGACTTCGATATTGACAGTATCCGCTACAGGCGCGGGGCTGACGACTGCGACGGAGACGCTGACGCTGACGGTGCAGTAGCGCAACCGCTGTGCGGGGAGCGAGCGGCTATTCTTATCGGGACAGCATGCCCCTGGAACTGCGCCAATTCGACGTGATCGTGCTGGGCGCAGGCGCGGCGGAGCTGATGTGCGCCGCGACGGCAGGGCAGCGCGGGCGGCGCGTGGCTCTGCTGGAACATGGCGGACAACCGGGGCGGAAGATCCTCATCTCCGGCGGCGGGCGGTGCAATTTCACGAATCTGCACTGCGGACCCGAGAACTTCATTTCAGAAAACAAGCATTTCGCGAAGTCGGCACTGGCCGGGTTTGGGCCGCGGGATTTTCTCTCGCTGGTGGAGCGGTATGGGATTCGGTGGCACGAGAAGACGCTCGGGCAGCTTTTCTGCGATGGATCGGCGCGCGCGATTGTGGAGATCCTGCTGGCGGAGTGCGGACGGGCGGCGGAGTCCGGCGGCGGGGCTGAACTGGTGCTGAACGCGCAGGGAATTCGCGTGGGGCGGAATGCGGCGGGCGGGTTCCATGTGGAGTGTTCCGCGGGAGAATTTGCGGCTGAATCGGTGGTGGTGGCCACCGGCGGCCTCTCGATTCCGAAGCTTGGGGCTACGGGGCTGGCATATGAGCTTGCGGCGCAGTTCGGGCTGAAGGTGGTTACGCCGCGGCCGGCGCTGGTGCCGCTGGTGCTGGGCGGGAGTGAAGCAGCCTGGACTGAGATCCCTGGAGTGGCTGCGGAGGTGGTGGCACAGGCGGGCGCGGCAAGGTTCAGGGAAAAGATGCTGATGACGCATCGGGGGGTGAGCGGGCCGGCGGTGCTGCAGGCTTCGTCGTACTGGCGGCCCGGGGAGCCGCTGACGCTGGATTTTGCGCCCGGATTGGAGTTGCTGGCCGGGTTGCGGGCTCCGGGGGCGCGGCGCGATGCAGCGGCGCTGAAGCAGGCGCTTCGAGAGGTTTTGCCCCAGCGGCTGGCCGGATTCCTGGTGGAGATGGATGGGCCGGCTGGATGGGGGAATGCTTCGCTGGAGGCGTGGGAGCGCAGGTTGCACGCGTGGACGCTTCATCCGGTGGGGACAGAGGGATTTGCGAAAGCGGAGGTGACTGCCGGAGGCGTGGATACTGCCGGGCTGCTGGCGCGCACCATGGAAGCGCGGACTTTACCGGGGCTGTTTTTTATCGGCGAGGCGGTGGATGTGACGGGGTGGCTGGGAGGGTTCAATTTCCAGTGGGCGTGGGCGTCGGGGGTTGCGGCGGGGAAGGCTGTGTGAGGAGCAGATTACAGATTACAGCCGAGCGCTGAGAGCCTAACAAGAAACAAAACTGGAAGTTCAATAAAACAAGAAGTCGCCATGGAGTTCCACGGACTCCCACTCATCGGACAAAAACAAAAACGTCCGCTGGATGGGGCACAGTTTCATACCCTGTGGGTCGGTAACGCCGGTGGAGGACTGGAGAAACCTGTCATCGGTTATCCGCAGGCAGTTTCTCGATTTCGGGCGTGGGGGACTCTTCGGGCATTTCCCGGTTTCCGTCGGAGGGGCCTATGCGGCTCAGGAATTTGTAGAGGACTTCGGGGCCGGTGCCGGAGATTCTTTCGCCGGGGTGGGCGTCGGCTTTCATCCAGGCAAAGAGAAAGATGAGCGGGATCCAGCCGCGCGTATTGTGCTCGACTTCGGCTCCGATCTGGTTGAGGGTGGGCATCAGGCGGATGGGCAAAGGCACCATTTCAGTCTGGAGGTTGGCTGGGTCAACGCAGTGTGCGGGCGGCGATGTGACGAGGTATTCGCGGCAGATGAGCGGTCGGATGGGGTGTATTGAGCAGGCCTCATCGACAAGGAACGGACACGGAACACGCTTGTAGAGATAGTCGATTGCCAAGCGCTTATGGGCGTCATTCTCAGGGTCCCAGAATTCCCCGCCGCTGGCGACCAGGCGTTCGAGGATGCCGGCGGAGGCTAGCGTCCGCAGTGTTTGGTCGAAGCGCCGGGCAAGCTCCTGCTGTTGAGGTTCGGGAATGGTGCGAATCCACGTGGTAAGGGCCTCCGCCTCGAAGATGCTGATGGGGACAAGCTGGCGGCAGCAGGCGCCGCAGCCGGCCTTGCAGGAAATGCTGCGACCGGCACTGACCTCTTCCGCGGCCGCAGCGCCGATGAGGGAGTCGTCGAGGTCCTGGAGGATGGGCAAGAGCTGGGTGAGGTTGGTTCGGCCAGCGGGCACAGCCGCAGTGACCGTGATGTGGCCATCGCCCCAGGCGAGGCTGAATTCGACCGAGACGGTTTCCGGGGGGGCGGAGGGCTGCTCGTCCATAGAGAAGGAATTCTACTGGAAGCGCGGCTTGGCGTGAGGAAATTATTGCTGGACTGGCGCGGCGGCTGGAATTTGCGGCGCCGGTGTTGCGGCCGGAGGCGGGGTGGGTGGCGCGCCGGCTTTGGCGGGCGGGGTGAGAACAAACCCGTTGCGGACCAGGGCAAAGCCCTGCTGCGAGAGTTCGGCCTGGAGGAGCTGGTTTTCCGGGCCGGCGAACAGGTCGGTTTTGTCCCCGGCGATGGTGGCCACAATGTGGTGGACGGTGATGGGCTTGGTATCGAGAGTTCCCTGCTCGTCGGCGTAGGTGGCGAGCGTGACCGGCGCCTCGGAGCCCGCCTGCTTGGGGATGATGGCCCAGATGCCCGCGTTGTTGTGAGCTGCGGCGAGGGCGAGGAGCGTGTCAAACGCGCCTGGGTCGAAGTCCGGGAGCAGGACAGCATTGGGATGCAGGGGCAGCCGGCTGGTGGTGCTTTGGCCGTTGGCCGAGGTGTTGACGAGGAACTGGGCGGCATCCGTTGAAACCGTGACATTGACGGCGGAACTGTTGACGGTGGCGCTCAACTGGGCGTGTTTGAGGTGATTGGCGGAAGTGAGCTGCTCAGTCTTGCTGAGGTTGTAGTTCAGGCCCTGCATGGCAACACGAATGACGGTGGTGGTGTCGCGGCCTGCGCTGGTTCCGCTGAATGTAACGGCGGCGGTGCCGACCGAGTGGCCGTGCTGGGAGATGATGAAGCTGCCGGACTGGGCCACTGCGTAGAGCGGGGCTAGAGACAGGATTGAAAGAAGTGCGAATTTGGAGATGCGGAGATCGGTCATCACAACTGCTTAGACGCTGGGTGAGGGGGAGTAGTTGCGGTTGGGAGGAAGTGGACCCTGGCCGAATTCCTGCTTCACCCCTTCCGCGATAAGACTTTATCGCGTCAAGGGAGGCAACACAACCGCGCCGGTCACGCCCTTGCCTCCCGGCAGGGAGGTCGCAGTCCGCGCTCCGCTCTACAATGGAACCCGTATGTCCACAGCAGTCCGCTCCCACGCCAAGATCAACCTCGGCCTTTATATCGGTGCGCCGCGCGCTGACGGCTTCCATGGGCTCGTCACCGTTTATCAAACCCTGGAGCTTTACGACGTGGTCACGGTGACGGCGCGGCGGGCCGCGACCACCGCAATTCGGCTTACTTCAAATGACACCCGTGTCCCTGCGGACAGCCGCAATACAGCCTGGAAGATGATCGCGTTGGCCCTTGAATCTCTGAGTACATGCGCCGACGTCCATATTCACATTGAAAAGCGGCTTCCAATTCAGGGCGGTCTCGGCGCAGGCTCCGCCAATGCCATCGCAGCGCTGGTGGGGCTGGAGGCGGAACTGGTTATCGCGAGTCACTTGCGCGCACCATCCTTCGCGCGTTCTTTGCGGGGAGGGTGGGATTTCAGGAATCCCAGCAACGCCATGATCGATGCCGTCCGCTGGCAGTCCGACCGTCTCAAAATTGCCGCCCAAATTGGCTCCGATGTGCCGCTATTTCTGATCGGTGGCACAGTCCTTGGCCTCGACCGCGGACAACAGGTTGGTCCGTTGCCCGACTTGGAGCCGCTCTGGTGCACCATCGCCACACCCACCCTTGGCGTCTCCACCCCGCAGGCCTTTCGCGACTGGGACGCGCTCTGCACAGCCGAAGGTTTGACCCAGGACGCAAGCCAAGCTAAACTAAAAGAGTTGAGCCGCGCCTATGCCAGCGCCTTCGCGGGAAGTCTCCCGCAAGGTCAGCAGGGAACCGGCTCCTCCGGTGTTCTCGCTATTGACGAGAACCTGGCCGGACCACAAGAGTCCGCGCTTGTCCGCACCGGGATCAGTAGCTGGATCCAGAACGACTTTGAACGTGTCGTCTTTCCCCAGCATCCTTCCCTTGCAGAAATCAAGCGCATTCTCGCGGCCGCCAACACACCGGAGGCAGCCCTCCATGCCTCGCTGTCCGGGTCCGGTTCGGCTCTCTTCGGGTTGTACCAGGCCCGCGGAGATGCGGAAGCAGCAATATCCCGCCTGAGGAACAGGTTCCCGGAAACGGAAGTGCGCAGCATCCTTACGCGCACCCTGCCCCGCGAAGCCTACTGGCGCGAAATGCTTCTGAAATAAGCATGTTGACAGGCAACCGCTTTGCGAGAGAGACTCGCGTTCGGTTGCAAAGTTGGGCGATCGTCTAATGGTAGGACAGTGCCCTTTGGAGGCACTTGTCTAGGTTCGAATCCTAGTCGCCCAGCCAGGTTCTCTAGCTGTCTGTGAGCAATGGTCAGTGTCGGGGGATTTACTGATCACTGTCCACTGTCCACCGATCACTGGGCAGAAGCAGCCAAAGCCAACCAGCTTGGAGGTCTTCGGAAATGGAAGCGGAAGCGTTGACAGCGTTAGCGGAAGACAAGCAGCCACCAGCAAGCGGATCCAATCAGCCGCGCGATGGGGCCCCAAAAGATCCTGAAAAGGCCTCGGCCCAGGATGCGTCCAAGTTGAAGGGCGGCAAACCAGCCCCCGAACACAAGCGGACCCGCAACCTGAGCGAGGATCGCCGTTTCAAGCTCTTCAGCGGGACGGCCAACCGCCCGCTGGCTGAGGAGATCGGCCAGCACATCGGAGTCAAGGTGGGCGACGCCAAGCTGCAGCGGTTCGCGGATGGCGAAGTTTACTTCCAGTTGCTCGAAAATGTGCGCGGCGTAGATGTGTTTGTGGTGCAGCCCACCTGCTATCCGGTGGACCAGCACCTGGTGGAGTTATTGGTAATGATTGACGCACTCAAGCGCGCCTCGGCGGCCAGAATCACGGTGGTGGTGCCCTACTACGGGTACGCCCGCCAGGACCGCAAGGATCGCCCGCGCGTCGCCATCAGCGCCAAGCTCATTGCCGATCTGCTTACCACCGCAGGCGCCGATCGCGCTCTGTTCTGTGACCTGCATGCGGCGCAAATCCAGGGCTTCTTCAATATCCCCGTGGATCATCTCTTCGCCAGCCCCGTTCTTGTGAGCCATTTCCGCGAGCTCAACCTGCCCAATCTGATCGTGGTTTCGCCGGACGCGGGCGGCGTGGAGCGGGCTCGCTTCTTTGCGCAGAAGATCGGCGCGCCGCTAGCCATTGTGGACAAGCGCCGCACCGACATCAACGTGGCCGAGGTGATGAATGTGATCGGCGATGTGGCGGGCAAATCCTGCCTCATCATCGACGACATTGTCGATACCGCCGGCACGCTGGTAAAAACCGTTGACGCGCTGTACGCATCCGGAGCTGCCACGGTTTACGCCTGCGCCAGCCACGCCGTGCTCTCCGGCCCTGCCATCGACCGCATTGCCAACTCGCGCCTGGAACAGCTGGTTGTCACCAACACCGTTCCGCTGCGCGAAGCGGCCCAGAAGCTCACCGGGCCCCCGGCCGATTCGCCTGACAAATTGCCCAAGATTAAAGTGCTCTCGATCGCCGGCCTGATCGGTACGGCGATTGAGAACATTCACCTCGAAACCAGCGTAAGTTCGCTGTTCAACTGAGTGGGCAGTGCGCAGTGGACAGTGTCCAGACGCCGCTGCACACCGCATTAACATAACGTCCGTCGTCAGGGTTCAGCTCAGTGCCCAGGGTTTTCACTGTTCACTGCTCACTGTTCACTGATCAGTGGCCCCAACAAAGGGAGCGGAGCAACAAAGTTAGTAGTGGCAATTCAAGCTAATGGCTAAAAGCTAAAAGCTAGAGGCTGCTCTTCCGTGCCCGATACCAGGAAACGAGAGAACAAATGCCAGAAGTAGTCGTAGCCAAGCCCCGTGAGGGCAAGTTCACCAAGAATGCAGCGCGCCGCGTGCGTGTCGCGGGCAAGATTCCCGCCGTGCTCTACGGTTCCGGCCATACGCCCGTTGCCGTCGAAGTGGACCCCAAGCAGATTTCCCGGATTCTCTTTTCGGAGACCGGTCACAACACCATTTTCGATGTGGAGATTTCCGGCGCGCCCGCGGCAAAGGCCATGATCGTCGATTGGCAGCGCGAGCCCATCAAGGACCAGTTGATCCACATCGACCTTAAGCGCATCGCCATGGACAAGACCATCAAGGTCAGCGTGCGCGTCAAGCTGCTGGGTGTGCCCGTCGGCGTGAAAGCCACCGGCGGAATCTTGGACCAGGTCCTGCGCGAAGTCGAGATCGAGTGCCTTCCCGCCGACATTCCGAGCCATATCGATGTGGATGTCAGCAACCTGGAACTTTGGGCATCTCTGAGGATCAAGGACCTGCCTCACACGGGTTCGATCAAGTTCCTCAATGCCGAGGACGCAACCGTGGCCCACGTTGTTTCCATCCGCGAAGAAGCAGCGCCTGCTGTCGATGCCGTGGCCGCTGCAGCAGCGACGACAGGCGAACCTGAAGTGGCCAAGAAGGGCAAGACGGACGCCGAAGCAGCACCGGCGGCCGGAGCGAAGAAGCCCGAGGCGAAGAAGTAAACATTGCCTGAGGAAAGCGAGTCCGGCAACCGTCGCGGCACCTTTTTGGTGGTGGGTCTTGGCAACCCCGGCCCGGAGTATTCATGGACACCGCACAATGCGGGGTTCATGGCAATCGATCGCATCGCCGCGCAAGAGGGCGTTGTGGTCCAGAACCGGCGCTGCCGGGCCGTTACCGCAACCTGCCGAATCGCAGGGCGCGAAGTGGTCCTGGCCAAGCCGGAGACATTTATGAACCTGAGCGGGCTTGCAGTGGCCGCTCTGGTGAGGGAGTTTGAAGCGGACCCGGCGAAGGACCTGCTCGTGATTTATGACGAGCTCGATCTGAAGCTGGGGACCTTCAAGATCAGGGAGCGCGGTTCGACGGCGGGCCACAACGGAGCCCGCAGCATAACCGGCACCCTGGGTGGGCAGGAGTGGTTGCGCCTGCGCATCGGGGTAGCACAAGATCTGCCTCCGGAGGCGATTGCAGCCGGCGGCAGGCGGCATGGCAGGGATTATCTGCTTTCGCCGATGCGCAAGGCGGATTTGACGGTGCTCGACGAGGTGCTTGACCGGGTGGCCACTGCCACAAGGCGCATCATCGGCGAAGGCCCGGCACCCGCGATGAACGAGTTTAACCGCCGCGAGTAAATTCGCCGGCGCAGCAGGATGAAACGTACGTGGCCGCCAAGGCGAATGAACGGTCTTCCACCCTACGGGTGGCTTTCCGCTCCAACCGGCGGTGAAGGCCAGGCGCTAGAGCCTGGCGGAAAAGGAATGCTGATGTCCCGTGTGTATGAAGTAATGTTCATTGTTCGGCCCGATGTGGCCGAGGAAGACGCCGACAAGCTGATCGCCGGCTTCTCCGCTACCGTGACCGGCGGCGGTGGAGTGGTGAAGACTGTCGAAAAGATGGGCCGCCGCAAGCTCGCCTATATGGTGCGCAAGTTCAACGACGGCAACTACGTCCTGATGACCATCGAGGCTGGTGGCCCGGTGGTCCTGGAGCTGGAGCGCCGCTTGCGCGTTACCGAGCCGGTGATCAAGTTCATCACCGTGCGCATCGACGAGGAGGAAAAGCGTCTCGCCAAGGTGAAGGCCCTGCGTGGAACTCGCCGCAAGGTGAGCACCGAGCATGCAGCCCCCACGCCGGCAGCAGCACCGACGCCGGCGGCAGCGCCCGCGCCGGCCCGCGTTGAAGCTGCCGAGCCGGTTCAGGCCAGCGCCTAGGTGGTTGTGAAAAGAATTGCCGTTGCCGGTTTCTTTGAGTTGAACCGTCGCCGGCCATATCCTGTGTCCCGAGTCCGCCAGCGGACCCAACGGGAGCAATGAAGAGTAAAGAGGAAACATCATGCCTGAAGAAACTCCTGGAAAGGCGCCCGAGACGGGCGCAGCTCCGCACTCATCCGGATCGGAATCCGGGCCCGGTTCTGGTTCTGGTTCTGGTTCTGGTCCAGCCCGCTCCGGCGGACGGCCATCCTCCGGCGGACCGGGTTCCCGGCCATCCGGCGGTCCCGGCGGCCGCGGAAAGTTTTTCCGCCGCAAGAAGGTCTGCAAGTTCTGCACCGAGAAGATTGACGCGATACCCTACCGCGATGTCCGCCTGCTGCAAGGCTTTGTGGCCGAGCGCGGAAAGATCGTCCCGCGGCGGCTCACCGGTGTTTGCACCACGCACCAGCGCCGTCTCACGCGCGCCATCAAGCAGGCTCGCAATATCGCCCTGCTGCCTTTCGCCACGCGGCACTAGTCTTCGCGGCGATTGATTGCCTGCCTGCGCACTGGTCTGTTCGGTTCCGCCGCATTTCACTTGCTTGAGAAGCGGTACGAACCGAATCGAATGACGCCGGCGGCAATCTTCGCGATGCGAAGGTTTGATCCTGCGCGGCACCACCTGGGTCCGGACCCGTCCCAAGGACGCGTCCTCCGCAGGGGGTGCCCGTAACACTGGAGAATTTGTCATGGAAGTAATTCTGAAGGAAGACGTAGCCAATCTGGGAAACCGCGGAGACGTGGTCAAAGTCGCAGAGGGATACGGGCGCAATTTTCTTCTGCCGCGCAAGCTTGCGCTGCAGGCCACCCTGGCCAACAAAGCCGTCGTTGAACAGATGAAGACTGCCGCAACCCGGCGTTCTGCTTCTGAAAAGGCGCTGGCCGAGACCCTGGTCACCAAGCTCGAGCCGCTCGTGCTCAGCTTCACCCGCAAGAGTGGCGAAGCCGGCCATCTCTTCGGTTCCGTCACCTCGGTCGATATCGCGGCTGAGCTGGCTGCCAAGGGGTTTGAGGTGGATCGCCGTAAGATTCAGCTCGACGAGCCTCTCAAAAGCCTGGGCGATTTCACGGTGTCCATCAAGCTGCACCGCGAAGTTACCGCTCATGTGAAGGTGAAGGTCATCAGCGATGGCACGTCTGAAGCCGCCGCTGGGCCGGTTGAGGAAGAAGCTGTAGCCGAGTAGTTTCCGCCGCTTCCTGGCGTGCCGGGAAGCGGTGTCTATTTCTCATTGAGCCGGCGGCGCGGCGCCCACCATGGCCAGCGGCCGGCTCCGGTCCGTGCGCAGCGTGGGCGCCGCGGCCAGCAGGCTTTTGGTGTATTCATGCTCAGGCTGTGTAAGCAGCCGTGTGCAATCCCCCGTCTCCACCACCAGCCCCGCTCGCATAACGGCCACCCGGCTGGCTATCTGGCTCACCACCGCCAGGTCGTGCGAGATAAACAACATCGCCAGCCCGTGCTCCTGCTGCAATTCCTTCAATAGCGCAAGAACCTGCGCCTGTACCGTCACATCCAGAGCGGTGGTGGGCTCGTCGGCAATCAGCAGCCTCGGCTTGTTGATGAGGGCCATCGCAATCATGATGCGCTGCCTCTGTCCGCCCGAAAACTGGTGCGGATAATCGGAGTAGCGGCGGCTTGCCTCGGGAATGGCAACCGCCTCCAGCGCGGCGATGGCCCTGTGCTTCGCCTTGCGGCCCGTCCAGGCGCCGGAATGTGCGGCCGCGCATTCCGCTACCTGCTTTCCAATCTGCATCACCGGGTTCAGGGCCGTCATCGGCTCTTGAAAAATCATGGCGATCTCGCGGCCCCGTAGACGCCGAAGAGCGTCGGATCCCTGCCGCAGCAAGTCGACAGTTCCTGTGCTCTGCCGCCAGAGAATCTCTCCGTCGACCTGCGCAGCCGTGCCTAGCAGTCCCAAAATCGCCAATGCCGTGGCGCTCTTGCCGGAACCCGACTCGCCCACCAGCCCCAGCACCTCGCCGTCCTCAATCCGCATGCTGATGCCGCGCACCGCTTCCGCTGCCCCAAAGCGGATCTGCAGGTCACGGATGTTGAGCAGCGGCATATGCCCATCGTATTCCATCGGAGCCGGCACTTTGCGGTGCCCGCCAGAACGAATGAAAAGATGATTCAACCTGATTTCACCGGGTTTGGTGGAATCGGGGACAACCCGTTGACGGACTTCGGAATCACCACAAAAAGGGAAGGTTGCTGCTGTTTTCACGTCCAGGCGTCAGCCGCAATTCCACCCGGCCCTTGCCCGAAAGGCAACGCCAGAGACGCGATTGCTTCATCTTTTATTGCGAACAGGAGGGTCGCTTGTTAAGCTCACATGCGCCCTGAGAGCTGAAAACAACAGAACACCAAAAAGCGAAGGGAGGGAATCGATGATTCCCTCCCTTCGCTTTTTGCGCATCTTTTACTGAACGTCGCTTACTTTTCCTTCTTTGAAGGTAACCTTCATACCGCTGTAGTAGTAGATGACCTTTGGACCCAGGTTCGCAATTCTGGTTGGCGCACCAAGAGCCGCCGTGACCTGGTCGGTCGTCTGGCCCATCTCGACAGACGCTGGTTGAGCCGGAGGAGCCGCCGGGGCGGCAGGCGCATCGGGTGAAGCCGGGGCCGCACTTGCCTGCCCGCCTGTATCCGCAGCGGCTTCCGCAGTTACGTCCTTCTCAGCCTGATCGCTCTGTTGATCCGCAGCCTGGATATCCGCGCCGGGATTCGGCTCCGGTGGAGGCGCCACCGCAGCGTAAGCCGCGGGAGCTGCTGGACCCGCTGCGGAAGGCGGAGCCGCGGGCAAGCCGCCCGTACCCTGCTTCGCCTGCAGATCCTGCAGACCCTGGTCGATGGTCTCCCGCATGTGGTTCTGCATCTCCTGCAGGTCGGTCAACTGTATCGAAACCGTCAGCTGAATCTGGCACTCCGGGTTCCCCTTGCTGGAAAGAACCACGAGATTCGCCGCAGTCGCATCAGACGGAGGCGGTTCGCGCAACTGCAAAGTATCGCCGTCGCTCACCGCGCACTCCTGGCCAGATGCGTCGGTCACATCCAGGTTTCCGCCAGCCACAAACACGTGCGGGCGACCATCGCTCAGCAGCCGTGCAATGCCGCTGGAACCGGGATCCACATCCTGCTGCTGCGCATTCTGCCCCGCTTCTGCGTTCTCAAGCGCCAACTGGTTTCTCACCTCGTCGGCAATCATCTGCTTCACTTCGGGGGTCAGTACCGGCTGACCACCCTCCGGTGGTGCGGCAGCCTGCTCGGCCCCATCCTGGTGCGCCGCATAGGCCGCCGCCAGGTCCTGCGAAATCATGTAGTCCGTCAGCCAGAATGCCGCTGAAGGATACACGGCATACGGGTGGAAGTAGCCACCGTAGAAGCCGACCCACGGTGTGGCCGCTCCCCATCCCCAACCGAAGGCGATGGGAGCCGCCCACGGGTTATAGGCCCAACCGTAAAACGCGGGACGGAAGTAGAAGCCTGGCGCATAGACGTTCAGCATCAAGCCGCGATACCCATATCCGCGATAGAAGCGGTCGTACGAGTGGCCGTGATAGAAGTAGGAACGGCGCTCAAAATCGTGTCCATGATAGTTATAGCCGCGCCCCACATAGCCGCGCCGGCCCCGCTCCGAGTATACGCGGCTGCCATCGTGCCGCTCCATTGAAACCCTGTGCCCGCCCGCCAGGCCATGATGCACGTCCATTCCCCGCTTGGCATCATGCACATCGGCAACCCTGCCGCCGGGACGCGTGCGGACCGCGCTGCCGCTCTTGGTTACGTGCTCGTTATTGCCTTTTGGCGCCGGGCTTTTGAAAGACGTGTTCCTGGTCCCGCCGGTTGCGCCACCGTGCGCACCAGCACCACCTACTCCGCCTGGATGGGCGCCGCCAGCGGTCGGCCCGTGCGTGGTGGCTCCGCCAGTGGTTGGCCCGTGCGAGGTGGTGGTTGGCCCGTGCGTGGTGGTCCCGCCTGTCGTCGGCCCGTGCGAGGTGGTGGTTGGCCCGTGCGTGGTGGCCCCGCCGGTGGTTCCGCCCGCCTTCGGAGCGGCGGCCTTGGGAGCAGCAGCTTTGGGAGCAGCCTTAGGGGCGGGCGCGGCGGGTTTCTTCGTGTCGGCGGCTGCGCTTGCCAGCCAGGTCACTGCAAGCATCCCCGCTAGAATCAGCGCTGCTGAACCATTGGTTATGGACTTCCGAAACTTGTGAATCATCATCGTGGCCTCACTCCTCTGTGCTCTCTCTGCGCATCCACCCCGGATGGGCTACCAGCTTACTCAACGTTACTGACTTTCCCGTTCGTGAAAGTCACCTTCATGTCTTTGTAATAGAAGATTTCCTTGACTCCCACTTTTGCCATCCTGGTGGGTTGCCCGAATGCAGCCGTCACCTGGTCCTTTGTCTGCCCGATCGCGATGGTTGGCGGAGGCGCGTCGGCGGGCGGAGGCGGGGGCGCAATGGCCATCATCGGCGCCGGAGCCGGAGCAGCAGGCGCTTGAGCTTGCGCCGGAGCGCCACCCCCTGAAGAGGCGCCGCCCTTGTCGCTGTCGTCCGCGGGAGCAACAGTCATCACCTCAGAAACCGTCTTCACAAAGTCATCAGACGCCGGAGCCACGCCATGGGGATAAGCAAACTTGATCTCCCCGTAAAAGTGAACCGGGTCCCCGCCGGGATTCGAAGGATCCGGATAGGGATCGCTGAACGTCGCCACGACGATCCCGTCCTTCTGTGGGGTCACGCCCGTCACCCAGAATTTCTCTCCGGCAACAAACTTGCGGGACGCGCATCCATTGTTAGCCGCATCGGTCACACTGCCGCCGCCGCCGAAGGGAAGACGGCCCTTGAGAAACGATTTTGCCGCATCTTTCGCGCGATTGTTGTAATTCGCGCTCAGAACGCCGCTGCTGTACGTATTCGAGAAGGCATACGTCGAAGCCGAGCTGCACATCATCAGGCCGTCCTTTTGCAACAACACGACATCGCCGGCAGTAACGATATCCGTGCGGTCCGCTGTGGGCTTCGTAAGCTTGATCTGCGATGCAAGCTTCGCCTGAATGGCTGTTCCCGGATCACCCGCCTGGGCCTGCGCAGCAAGCGTGATCAACGTGCTTGCAATAGCGAACCCCAATACACCAATCTTATGAGTTAGAGCCATATTACACATCCATTTCATGATTTGAGGGAAGCTCTTTGACAGACCCCAAAAACTTAAACCAAGGTCGAATAGATGTCAAGAAGATTGGACCTGGCAGAAACACTCAGGATTCTGCTTAGTCCAACACAGCATTCAAACGAAAGTTCCGGCTGGTTTCCTTTTATTTCGAAGAAAGTGTGAAGTTATGCTGCGTGTGCCACCAGCAGGATGCAGGTTATATTGTCCTGTCCACCGCGTTGCTTTGCCAGTTCAATCAAGTTGGTGCAGGAAGATTCAAACGGCGATGCCCCGAGGATAGCAGCGATCTCGTCCGCAAGCAGATAACGTGTCAGGCCGTCCGTTGCCAGCAGGACCGCGGTTCCCGGTTTCAGGTCCACCGAGAAGAAATCCGGCTGAACCTCCGCCGCCACACCCACAGCCCGCGTAATAATCGACTCCATCCCTCGCAGGTCGGCGGTATGCGCGTTCTCGATGGTAAGCGTGCCGTTGCGGATAAGTTCGTTGATATACGAATGATCGACAGTGAGTTGCACGCATTGACCGTCCTGGATGATATACGCGCGGCTATCGCCCACGTTACCCAGGATCAGCTTATTCCCGTCCAATGCCGAAGCCACCGTGGTGGTTCCCATTCCCTTGTTTTCGGGAATCTGCCCGTTCTCCCAGACATCCAGGTTGGCTGCGTTGATGGCGAGCAGCAGCCTGGCGCTGATGGGCACAGCCATGGCCGAGCTCTCAGCGTAACTCTTCATAATTGCCGCCACCGCATGGGAGCTGGCTACTTCTCCGCTGGCCATTCCACCCATGCCGTCGCACACAACATAGATGCCCAGGCCTTCGTCATAGCCGAAGGCATCTTCGTTGTTGGTTCGTACGCAGCCCACATCGCTGAGCGCCGAGACCGAGACGCGGATGCCCGTGGATCCGTCACCGGCTGCCGCTGCTTCGACATTGGAAGGTTCGCTGATGAATTCTTCGCTCATGATCTCGCTTTAGTGAGCCCTGAGAGGAATGCCTTCCAGGGTGAGTTTGTTTGCACGATGCCTATTTGGGTTGTGATCTCTTCCAGCCATCCTCTCACGATTCAGCGCCACTCGTGAGACGAAACGGAGCCTCGGGTTGCCTTATTAGCGAGCAACGTTTGAAACACAGTGAAAATCCTTCATGAATCCGGGATTCAGCAAAAATGCGCCCGGACCAGAAGCATCGAAGAGAACCACTCCATTGGTTTGACTGTTCAATTGCAGGCTGTATTTGAGCCGGTCTGGAGGAATATGCGCCGCGGCGAAGCCAAAGTGGAATACCGACCACGGGCCCGGTGCGGACGCGGAGGCATTTCCTTCCGATGAGAGGCTGTATTTGCCATCCGGCTTTGACACCCAGTGGAACGAAGTCTTTTGGCCCGCGGCGGTAATTTGCTGATTGTCGATGTTGAGCACCGCATCGGGTACGCCCGTCGTCTTCACCTCAGTCAGCGTGAAGTCCAGCGACGGCTGGTTTCCTCCGCTCGGAAACAGTGTTGTAGAAATCTTCTGGGCGTTCGACAGGAAACTCAGGAAGGCCGGGTTGATTTTAACCGCCGAGCCGGGCGCCACCACATACTGAGGGCCTTGCGGAACAACCAGCGCTTTCAGCGAACCGGCGAACTGCGTAAACGATCCTGAGCCCGGCGAGAAGATCTGCGCCACTTCCTCGGTCGAAGCTTCCGCTGTCGATTGCGGGCTGAAGGGGAACTTGGCGAGCACCGGCCCAATCTGTGCGCAGAACGCCTTCGCCCCGCCGCCGGCGGCGTTGGCCGGCGCTTGCGCGGCCAGGTTTTTGGTCGACTCAATTGGAGCTTCAAGAAGCGAGAAGCTCGTCTTGTCCAGGCCTCCCGGATCGGGAACAAACCCGTTGCGAAGGCTTTCCGCAGCCTGTTCCGCGGCAAGAGCCGCTTGCACCACAGGTGCGGCCGCCGCTGGATCGTTTGCGCTGATCGGGTTCAGGGAAAGGTTCTTTACTGCTCCTTCAAGACCCTGAAGGCCTTGGATGTAACCCTGGTTCGACTGTCCGATCAGGCGATTATCCGGCATCGACGGCGGTACTACTGCCTGGGGCGCCTGGAACACTGAAGATATTTCCGGCGCCGCAACCCCCGTGTTGATCGAGATGAGCGAGAAGAGCTCCAGCATCGCCGAAGTATTCGAGTCCAGCGCGCCCAGCTTGGTGCCGGCCTCCGCAAAGCTCTTGTACGGGATGAATTGCGCCTTCGCCATGTAGGTTCGCCAGGTTTGGATGAAGTCGGCCGTATAGGCTGACTTCAACTGGACGCTGAGCGCGGCCCGGTCAATCGGTGGTCCCGAGGATGGGCCCAGAACCCATTGCTCGCCACTGAAGTAGGGATCGGGGTGCAGAATCGCGTCCTGCATGAACGCAAACCCCGCCTTCGTATAGGCGCCCTGGATTGGATAATTGTCAAGAATATACTGCGAGGATCCGGGGAATTTGCTGTTGAAGTCGAAACCCTGCACCTTGTGGTTCGCTGCTGCCAACATGCTTTGATACACATGCTGGAATCCTTGAAAGCCGCTCAAATAAAGGCGCGCATGCGCGATCGCCGCATCGTTTTTGCTTCCGCCCGCGTTCGCCAGGCACGATGAGTTCCCCGGAAGAAGATTGGCGTAGAACTGGAACTGGGCCTGGGCAATCTGCGCCACACTCGGATCCGGCGCGCCGCTTCCCGCCCATTCCGTCATCAGCGCGGGAGGAAGAAAGTCGACGGTGTCCTGCGCCGTGTCGGGGTCAGGATTTGAGGCGGTAATCAAATACGTCTTCAGTGGCTGGTAAGTTGCGCCGTAGTTTGAATCCGGAGTCGGCGCAGCGGGCACGGTATTCAGTTTGCCAACGATGTTTGCCTGCGTTGGAGCCAGCAGCAGCGTGCGGAATTTGTTG
>Ga0302197_10002305_pt1 | contig 17811 bp, 8 predicted proteins | sample II_Bog_N2_1_FD_193526 | JGI IMG/M metagenome (GOLD analysis project Ga0302197, IMG submission 193526) | Peat permafrost microbial communities from Stordalen Mire near Abisko, Sweden - II_Bog_N2_1 | ecosystem: Environmental > Terrestrial > Soil > Wetlands > Peat | place: Sweden: Abisko, Stordalen...
CAGGCGCGGGAAGTACTCGGGCGGCGGAATGAGCACGCCATTAGTGCCCACAACTGGTTCGACAATGATGGCGGCAACGTCGCTCTCGTTGCGAATCATGTGCTCGATGTAGTCAGCGCAGGCGATGTTGCAGCCGGGATAGGTGTGCTTGATGGGGCAGTCGTAGCAATTGGTCTCAGGCGCGAAAACTACGCCGCCGCCTTTGCCACCCGGCTCCATTGCCCAGCGGCGCGGGTCGCCGGTTGCGGCAATGGAGCCCATTGTCGATCCGTGATAGGAGCGGTAGCGCGAGATGATTTTGGTTTTGCCGGTGTACATGCGCGCGATTTTGAAGGCGGCTTCATTGGCCTCGGTGCCGCTGGTGGCGAAGAAATATTTGTTGAGGCCTTGAGGGAGAACTTCAAGCAGCTTGGCGCTGAGGCGGGCGCGTGCCGAGGTGGCGTAGCCCGGCGCCGCATAGCAAAGTTCGCGGGCTTGCTCGGCGATGGCTTCAATAACGCGAGGGTTTTTGTGGCCGAGATTGACGCACATTAGCTGCGAGCTGAAGTCGAGGTAGCGTTTGCCGGCGCCGTCAGTGAACCAGCAGCCTTCGGCATCGGCGATATGGAGGGGCTTCCATGTTTTCTGAAAGCGCCAGGTGCCGTAGTTGTTCTCGCGCGTGATAGCGGAGATCTGTTCTGAAGTCAGTGTGTCGGTGGGGGAAGGGTTGCTCATCGCGGCCTCCGTAGATTTTCATCGTAGCAGCCAAGTTGCTGGCAGTATTTTATGGGCGTCCGAAGCGGCCTGAGGGGTATCCCCCCTCCCCCACAAAGTGAAGTTAAGTGGTTTATTTTCAGTCGTGTGTACCTTTAATCACTCGCTGTAACCCCATGAAAACAAAAGAGTTGATTCGTAAAATACTCATAAATAAGGGCTTGCGGATCCGAAGGGCAGCGGTTTTGGTGCGACGTGGCAATGATTTCTTTTTCCCCGTTTTGAATGTACCGCAGAAGGAGGAAATTACCTGCAATTCCGGCGGAATAATTCGGATCGATTCGCCGGTGGGGTGAGAGTTTTGCATTCCTCACAGTACACGGGAGACGCCAGAACGGGCGGCTCTCGGAATGCTAACTGAGCGCCAGTGGCGGCAACTTCAAAGCTACGTTAGCAACGTTTGTCTGCAACCCACGAAGGAGAGAGCCATCGTTTGGTATCAGAAGTCCCTCACCGGGAATGTATGCCCCAGTGCAATTGGAGTCGAGCATTTCGATGCTCAACCGCGAAAGCAGGGCGTATTGGGTATCCTTGCTCCCTGGTCCTTTGGCATAGTTCACTCCTAACCATGCGGTGTGCTTTGCGCATGCCGTTCGTTGCGCAGGTAGTGGCAGGTCACGCACAAAGTCGGGCTGATTTTCAAAGTACGGTTTGGTGTAGAACATGAGACTCAGAACGTGCGGACCGATTTGCATGAGAGTGAAGAGGACCTTTTGAAAGACACAATAGTTCGTTGTGTTCTCGATTGCGAAAGGGACATTGAATGCTCTTTCGGCAAAAGCGCCCAACTGTTTCAAGTTCGGAAACTCGGACTTCTGGAGCAGGAGAACGATTGATAACGGTTCTATCTCGGCCTGTGAGGTACCCTCCTTGCGCTGGAGGGCGCCCATCAGAGTTGCGAATCCTGCACGAAGGTTCAATTTGATCGGCATGTGAAAATTATCGTACCCACTAGCGACAGCCGTTCCGAACGAATCGTCGTCGCCCCGGCAATTACATCGCAGTAAACGAAATTACCGCCGCCGGCTCACTCAAAATTAGCACAACCCTCAGGCATCATTCTTGGGACATTCATGGATTGCGAAACCACGTAGTCGCGGTACTAATCTACGGCAAAAGTTTCTTCTTTGAGCACTTGCTCGTAGGCGGGCACTGTTAGGAACTCGATGAAGCGCGGAGCCTGGATAAGTTCGCGCATAAGGGTTGCGCCCTTCTGGTAAGCGGCGAATCTTGTTGCATCGACTGCGGACTGTTGCCGGGCTAGCTCGGCGTCGATGAGGCTTTCGACGAGTGCAACATCGATGACGCGGCCATCGCTTAGTTTTGCGCCGTGATGCACCCACTGCCAGAGTTGCGCGCGGCTGATTTCGGCGGTGGCAGCGTCTTCCATGAGGTTAAAGAGCGGTACGCAGCCGATGCCGCGGAGCCATGCTTCAACGTAGCCAAGACCGACGGCAACGTTCTGCTTGACGCCTGCTTCAGTGATCTGGCCATCAGGCACCTGGAGGAGATCGGTGGCGGTTGGGTGAAAGTCAGGCAGCTGTTTCGATATCTGGTTGGGGTCCGGCATCAAGCGGTTGAAGATTTCCAGCGCGACGGGAACGAGGCCGGGATGGGCAACCCATGTGCCGTCGTGACCGTCGCCGGCTTCGCGCTCTTTGTCGGCCTGCACCTGCGCGATGGCTTTGTCGTTGGCCACGGCATCGGACTTGATGGGAATGTAGGCTGACATGCCGCCCATGGCATGCACATTGCGGCGGTGACAGGTTTTGATGGCCAGCTTTGAATAGCTACGCATGAAATGCGTTGCCATTGTGACCTGGGCGCGATCGGGAAGGATGGCGTGCGGGTCTGTCGAGAATTTCTTGATGTAGCTGAAGATGTAATCCCAGCGGCCGCAGTTGAGGCCAGCGGAGTGCTCGCGAAGCTCGTGGAGAATCTCATCCATCTCGAATGTCGCGAGGATGGTTTCGATGAGCACGGTGGCGCGAATGGAGCCGCGCGGTAACTCACGGGATTTTTGCGCGCGGAGGAAGATGTCGTTCCAGAGGCGCGCTTCCAGGTGGCTCTCGATTTTGGGCAGGTAGAAGTAGGGTCCGCTGCCGCGGCTGAGCAACTCGCGCGCGTTGTGAAAGAAATAGAGGCCGAAGTCGAAGATGGAGCCGGAGATGGGCTCGCCATCGACCAGCATGTGACGCTCTTCAAGGTGCCAGCCGCGCGGGCGGACGAAGAGGACGGCAGGGTGGTCGATGAGCTTGTAGTGCTTGCCTGTCGATGGATCGGTATAAGTGATTTCGCGGCGAATTGCGTCACGCAGATTAATGTGGCCGTCGAGGAGGTTGTTCCATAGGGGACAGCTCGAATCTTCGAAGTCGGCCATGAAGACTTTGGCGCCAGAGTTGAGGGCGTTGATGATCATCTTGCGATCGACCGGGCCGGTGATTTCAACGCGGCGATCGAGGATGTCATCGGGAATTGGCGCGCCGGCCCACTCTGACTCGCGGACCTGGAGGGTGTCGGGCAGGAAGTCGGGCCGTTCGCCTGCGTCGAGGCGCTGCTGGCGCTCATGGCGTGCGGCGAGCAACTGCTTGCGGCGCTCGTTGAAGGTGCGATGCAGATCGGCGAGGAAACCGACAGCCGCAGGGGTGAGGATCTCGGCATAGCTCTCGGTGACAGGCGCGAGAATCTCTACTCCCGGCTGGCTGATGGTTACGGGCATTGTGCGGCCTCCCCAGGCGAAAAGAACAAGGTACAGGATAACTGCCGCAGTGGCTGGTGACTACACAATATGGAACGAATCGTTGGGTCGATGGATTGTGGCACTGGTGCGTATTAACGCAAAGAAATCCCAACCAAATGTTATAGTTTCTGTGACTCGCCGCGTCAAAACATGGAGCTGGTTGCACCGAGAACCGCATTTAATGCCGGCAAGGGACCTTGCGCACGAATGACGGGAATTCGACATGTCGATCTGACTGATACCGAGGTTGCCTCAAGCGAGACTGCGCGCCGAATTAATCGCGACATTATTCTTGAGCTGATCCGCGAGAACCAACCGACTTCGCGGATTGAGTTGTCGCGTTCATCGGGACTGCAGAAGAGCACTGTGTCGCAGATTGTGGAGCAGTTGATCAGCGAGAACTGGGTGGTGGAGCGCGCAGTTGGCGCTACACCGCGGGGCCGACGCCCAACACTGCTGGGCTTGAACGAACATATTGTTGCAATTGCTGTCGATATACATCCCAGGCAGGCAATTGTGGCAGTTGTGGATTTGAATGGGCGGCTGCTTTCGCAATGCAAAGTGCCGGTAACGTCTGATCCTGCGGCGTCGACCCGGCTGATTATCGATTGCATCCGGCGATTCAAGTCGTTTTTCACCGATCGCGCGATTGAGGGCATTGGCGTGAGTCTTCCTGGGAGGGTCGATCCGGCGACGCAACTGCTGACCTTTGCCCCAAATCTCCGTTGGCCTGAGTTCGACTTCAAAGGCGCGCTCGAAACGGAGTTTGGGCTCCATGTGAATATGGAGAACGCGGCTACGGCGTGCCTGCTTGCGGAACTGACGTTCGGCCGCATGGATGGGATTCGCGACATTGTGCTTGTCACTATCTCGGAGGGGATTGGCGCCGGAGTATTTGCCGATGGAAGAATCATCTCAGGAACCCATGGGATGGCCGGTGAATTCGGACACATTCCGCTTGATCTTGAAGGGCCGCGATGCGGGTGCGGCCGCAAAGGCTGCTGGGAGATGTACGCTTCGTGCCGCGCCGCCGTGCGCTATTACCGCAAATTACGCGCAGGCAACAAGGAAGTGAGTTTCCATGAGCTGTTGAACCTGGCCGAAGAGGGATCGAAGGACGCGCAGGACGCGCTGGAGCGGCAGGCAATGTACATTGCGCGCGGGCTACGAATTATTATTGCCAGCCTGTCGCCGGCCATGATTTTGATTGCTGGCGAAATCACTTCTGCATGGCATCGATTCGAGCGGATTATTGAGAAGGAAGTAAAGTCGATTGTGCTGGCGGGAGCTCCGCCGCGAATTATTCCCACACATGAAGGGGAGATTGCGCGATTGAGGGGCGCAGCAGCTTTGGTGTTTCAGCGCCAGATTGCGGCCCCGCAGAGCGCGGGCGCGGCGAGATCAAGGAAGGCTTGAACTGGCTGAGGTGGGTGCGTCGGTTGCCGGTCGGCGCATGACATTGGCTACCAGGTCGCCGAGCTGCCGGGCTGTGAACTGGTTGCCCTCGAGGTTTGCCGCCAGCTTGCCATCGCGGTCGATCACCACGGTGTGAAAAGTGTGGGCGAGGAAGCCCTCATCGTTCCAGAAACCCATCCCGAAAAGTTCCGCGACATTGTGAACATCGTCGAGGCTGCCAGTTAGGAAACGCCATGCCTTTGGATCGGCTTTCCACGTGTCGGCATATTTCGCCAGCGCCGCTCCTTGATCATGGTCAGGATCGATGACGACGGTGATCAGAATCAGGCTGCTCCCGGCCTGAGCGTGAAATCGTCTTTCGATGATGGAGAGATTGTTTGACAGGCGGAAGCAGTAATTTGGATTGGGGCAGCGCGAATAGGCAAAAGTGAGTGCGACCACTTTGCCTTTGAACTGCGAGAGATGTGTGGGCTCGCTGGCTTGATCAATGAGCGTGAAATCGGGAACCGGCTGGCCAACCCTAACGACCTTTGCAGCCGCAGCGGGGTCCATGGCCTGCTGCAGAAACGTGAGCCGCCCAGCCTCAATAGGCTCGGACTCGTGATTTGAAACATCAACCTCCTGCAGATGCTCGGCAAAAGATTGGTTTTTGGATTCGAGCATGTCGAAACGCACGGTTGCGCCGGGCACCAGCGACTTGAAATTGGCCGGACCACGAACGGTAAACGGCATCACCATTGCGTCCATGTATCCGGGGACGGCATCGCAGGAAACCACAATCGACTGACGGGCGGGATTTACCTGGACGAGAATGCCCTGGATGGAGTGCCGGTCGACGGCATGTACAGGCTTTGTGGCAGGTACAGGCTGAGCGGCGGCGCATAACTGTGCAACCACAAGCACACATGCACCAGCCAGGAGCGTGCGTGTCATACCCACCATACCTCTCTGTTGCGAGCCCCGATATGAGCCCTGATACTTGTGCGGACCGCTGAATGTGCTGCGACTATTTGAGTCGAAGATTGGGAACCGCGACGATGCTATTGTAGCAAGATCGCGCTATGAGATTTGAATTGGATTTATCGCGTCATTGCGGAAGGGACGCCGCGGGGGACGTTGAGGGTTTGGGAAAGTTGAAGGGATGAAGATCGCGACGAGTGTATTCGTTGGCAAATTCCTTGATTTGAATGAACTGGTCGACTGCCACGCCGGTGAAATGCTGTCGCGTCTTCGATGCAGGCCAAGAAATGTCTAGAGTCACGTCGTGCGCACCGGGGCCCAAACCGATATTCTGCTCGGCTGGATTGGTGCCGAAGGAACTGGTTTGGCCGACGGTGCGGTAGATCGATCGTGGAGTTGCGTTGCCATCCTGCACGGTGACGTGGATCTGTGCACCGATCGCTTCGCGATTGGTTTTAACGCCCACCAGACGAACGTTTAACCAGTTGTTGCGGTTGCCGGGATTCGCAAAGACGCGCATGGTGTGTTTGTCACCGGGGACCGCGCCGCCAATCACAGCAACAATGTCTTCTCTGCCATGCCGCGTGAGATCGGCAAAGGCGATGCCGTGCCCCTTATGCAGCTCACCCGTGCCGGAAGACTGGGTGACATTGAAGAACGACTTGCCCTGGTCATTGCGCAGCAGCTCATGAGGCATCATGGTTGTGTAAGAAGGCGCGCCCATGCCTAGATAGATATCAAGGTAGCCGTCGTTGTCGATGTCGCCAAAGTTGGCTCCCATGGGCATGTAGACCTTATCGAGGCCGACCTGCTCCGTGACATCTTCAAAAGTGCCGTCGTGCCGGTTGCGGTAAAGCTTCATTGTCTCGGCGTTACGCGGCCCACCGACGTAAGTCTTCACGGACTCAGCAACCGAAGGTAGGAAATTCTCCACGAAGATGTCGGGCCAGCCGTCATTATCGTAATCGAAAAACCAGGTGGCAAAGCTGTACGCGGGCTCCTGGACACCGGCCTGCCTGCCCACCTCAGTAAACGTCAGGTTGCCGTTATTGTGATACAGAAAATTGGGGCCATTCTGATTGCTTACGTAGAAGTCCATGTAGCCGTCGCCGTCGTAGTCTGCCGCAGCTATGCCTTTGCTGTAGGCCACCTGGTCGATGCCCGCGGCGTGCCCGATTTCTTCAAAGGTTCCATCGCCTTTGTTGTGAAAAAGCTTGGCTGGGCCGTTTTCGTTAGCGACGAAGAGATCGAGGAAGCCGTCATTGTCAATGTCGGCCCAGGCCGCGGACTGCGATTCGACAAGCGTGGAACCGAGACCGCTGGCATCGGTAACATCGGTAAACGTTCCATTGCAATTGTTGCGCATCAGCGACATCCGCTGTGGAAACTCCCAGCCGCCGCGCAGGACGAGAATATCAATGCAGCCATCGTTGTTGTAATCGGCCGCAACCATATTCAGGCCGCCCAGTATGTTCAGCAGGCCGGCCTCTTTTGTGCGGTCGGCAAAGGTGCCATCTCCATTGTTGTGGAAGAAATGGACGGGATCGCACATATCCTGGCTCGAGACCACAGCATCGAGGAGCCCATCGTTGTCGAAGTCGTCGACGAGGAGGCCGCCCGCACTTCGAAATATATTGAGACCGGCGGCGGACGCCACATCCACGAAGCGGCCCACATCCTGTTTTGACGCGAAGTCTTTTTCGGGAATGAGAAAAGCCGCCGGCACTCCAGACGGATACTCGCCAAGGGTCACGTACGCGAGGTTGAGTTGCCAGCGCACTCCAAGGTCGTCTGGCTGCTGCTGAAGAAACTCAAGAAAATACTTGATTGCCTGTTTCGACTCTTCAGTCTTTTTGAAGCTTTGATTTGGATGCAGGGGAGGGAAGAGGTCGATATCGGAGTTATTGCGGTAGATGCCGTTCTCAATTTCTGACAAATGCAGATAGGATGTGCCAAGGCTTTCTTCGAGGTTAGGAAGGGCAGCGGGTTCATCAGTCTGGGCCAGGTCATAGGCAGCCTTCCACTCGCGAACGGAGTCTTCCATTCGGCCAGTGTACGCATACAACTGCGCCAGGGTCGTGTGGCCTGCAATTCGCTTTGCCGGAGTGAGGGGCGCTCCTTGAAAGAGGCCGGATGCGAGATCTTCCCGAATCGGCGCAATGGCAGCGGCCAGGGAGTTGGTGCGGATTTCGCATCCCCGCAGAATCGAGTGGTCTGGCCAGCCGTATTTCTTTGCATATTCCTGAAAGGCCAGATTGGCTTCGGGGAGACCAGCGACATAAGCGCCGATATGTATGGCGCCGGTGCCCACCAGCGACGAAATTCGCCTGGGGTTTAGATCGCTTGTTGGTGGCGCTCCAGTAAGGATTTTGAGAATCGCGAAGCCGGAGGGGAGTTGAACGATATCGGTCAGTTCGCCGGCGTGATGGCCGTGCAACGCATCCCGAAGTTCGGGCCGAAGCTCATCGGGATTGAGCTTGCCAAGATATCCGCCATCGGTTGCGGTAGCGTCGACGGATTTCTCTTTGGCGAGTATCGAAAAATTCTCGCCGCTCATTAGCTGTTTTATGACTGCATGGGCGTCATCCATGGTCGGAACAACGATGATGCCGAGGTCAAGTGCCGGAGGGGCTGCTTCATCCTGTGCGCTGGCTCGCGTGCAGCAGGTGGCGACTACCAGCAATGCAAGCGCCGCGATGAACAACCATCCGCGGATTCTACCCTGGTCTGAATCCAAAATCCCCATGCCCCACCGCTAAGAAACGCTCAATCGACGAAAAGCTGTGTGCTCAACTTTTTGGTCCCGTCGATTGATTCTTCCCCAATACTAAACTGCCTCACTTTTCCGGCACCCGATATGCGGGACCGTTCAGGTCGGTGGCAGATAAGGAGTCAACCTTGAACTGCTGTGTCTCACTTTCAATGGAACTGCAAGGGTTTTGACGAATAAGAATGCGATCTGCATCCAATTACCCGGTAGATGCAGAGATAGTTTGCGCGCTCAACCGGAGCGAAATCAAATTGCAAAGGAGCGTCGAAAGATGGAACAGCGGGACCCACAAGCGGAGGCAATTAAGGGCGTCGTTCAGCCGAGGGACCGCTGGAACCGCGGGGCGTGGCTGTTTCGCGATGGCACTTTGCAGCGCGTTGAGTTTCTGCTCGACGAAGCCTTTCGCATACCGGGAACCCGGATCCGTTTCGGCATTGACGGCATCATCGGCCTCGTACCGGGGATCGGCGATGTGCTCGCCGGCATTCTGTCGCTGCTGATCCCGCTAGCCGCATGGATACGTGGCGTGCCTTATGTCACGCTGGTACGCATGGCCGTGAATCTAGGCATTGGCGTGCTTGTTGGCACCATACCGATCTTCGGCGACGCGTTCGATATCGTGTGGAAAGCGAACCGCCGCAACTACCGGCTGCTGACGCGACACCTAGGCGAGCCGCGCCGACACACGGGGAAAGATTGGGTATTTCTCGCGCTGATTGCTGGCGGACTTGGGTTCATATTCGCATTACCATTGCTGCTGATGGTGTGGTTGCTGGCGTGGCTTCTGCGGCATTGAACGGTCGCCGGTCGGCGGCCGAGCGCGCGAGACCCGAGTTGCTGAAGGATCGCGCTGATCCGGCGCCGTCGAGCTGAATTTCCTTCGTCGCGATACAATCGATAGAGCGTCGGGGCGTAGCGCAGTCTGGTAGCGCATCTGCTTTGGGAGCAGAGGGTCGGGGGTTCGAATCCCTCCGCCCCGACCATTGTGAGCAGGTGCTTAACTCCGCTCGGGAATAGGTATTGGAGTGAATCCCTATTCCCACTGATTCGACGGCAGATCGGAATTTTGGCGAGGCACAGCTCTAGCGGTCATTTTCGGCGTACACGCCGCCGAAGCCCGGGCGTCCTGTGACATTGGTAAAGGTTGGCGCCTGGGTTGCAGGCTCAGACATAAGCTCCGCTGACGTAAAGCTGAAGACACCGCCGGTTTGACTCGCGCTATCCCCATTGGCTCCACACTGTGGGGTGGCCTCTCCGTAGCTCTCGTCATTGACCCACAGGTTAACTCCAGTAGCAAACAGGCCTCCTGGGCAAAGGAAGGGACTGGTCGCCGTTCCGCCGGTGTCTGGAACGACAGTCCCATAAATGCCCTTCACCGTGAGATCACCGCCGACGACAGCAAGATTGACCAACTGCCTGCCTGGCGTTGCACCGTCAAGTTCGTTGGATCCGGTGGTGCTGTTGTTCGCCACCCAAACACCTCCATTGAAGACGGCGACTCCCTCCGGTTCAAGGAAGAGATTGGCCTGCGAGATACAGATTCCCCCTTGTGGTTGGGTTACAGCGCAGTAACGTGGAGTAGCGTCCGCTCCCGTTCCAAACTGATCGGTAGTGAAGTTGAGCAGGATTCCGCCCGCGAACTCTCCGGTCACCCAGAGTGATCCGTCGGCATCGAATGCCAAACCGGCGGGAGAGCCGGGTGAGTTGCTCAAGCTGACAATCGCAGCAGGTGTTGCGGTGGCCAATTGCGCGGCCGTCAACTCAAGCACATCGTTGTTGCCGTTGCTGGCTACCCAAAGGTCATTCGAGGAGTCGAATGCAATTCCGATCAGGCTGCTAAAATCGCCGCTCGTAATGGTTTTTGTGGGTGAGATGGTGAGTGTGCCTGCCGAAGCTGCGCGGATAGTCGCAGCGTTATAAGCCAGTATTTTGTCTGGAGCGCCCCAATCGGAGTTGCAGACGACGTAGAGCTTGTTTTGGTTCACGGCCAGGCTGTTGGGATTGCAACTGGGCAGATCGACCGTAATAGCCGTCGTGGTTGTTCCGCCGCCAATGCGCACCTGGACCAAGCTTCCGGCATAGTCCGGAATCCACAGGATGCGCGGCAGCGCCAGGACTTCGTTTGAGGCGACGCTGGTGCTTGCGCCAAACACGGCTTTGACAATGAAGTACCAGTTCTTGTTGCTGGCCAGTCCGGTCACTGTCGCGGTGGTAGCGTTGTTAGTTACCGTCGTCAGTGCCGCGCCACCTTCCCCGCCCTCGGTGTTTCCGCCATAAATGCTGTAACTATAGGCACTCGTCGACCCCGCCGAAGCAGTCCAGTTGAGAGTTACTGCGCCAGCGGCGTTGACTGAGGTTGCATTCAATGCTGTGGGCGCTGCCACGACTGTCGAAGTCGGCGTAGCTGAAACGATTGCCGATAGAGCGCTGGTGCTCACTCCATCACTACCAATCGTCTGCACCTGGTAGTAGTAGAGCGTTCCGCCGGTCACAGTTGTGTCAGAGAAGGAATTCGTTGTGGGGCTCCCCACGGGAGTGGTGATGCTGCCGGGGATTGTCCCTCGAAACACACTGTAAGAAGAAATGTCCGTCGTCACGGCGGTCCAGCTCAGCGCCACCTGGGAGTTACCTGCAGTCGCATTTAGCCCGGAGGGGGCTGGAGGAATTTCACCGGAAACGGGAGCGGTTATCGGGCTGGTGCCGATCGAGTTACTCGCGCTCATCTCGTAGTAATACTGGACGCCGGTGGCTGCCGACGTATCGATGTACGTGTAGGCGGATGAGTTCTGCATGATCGGGGCATATGTTCCGTTGAGAGATGTGCTGCGGTAATAACTGTAGGAAGTAGCGGTCTCTGAACCAAACGAATTGACTGTGAGGACGCCATTCTTTACCGAGACATTCACAAAGTTCGGTTCAGGCGGAGCTTTCAGGACTGGAATCGCGATCGATGCCTGATTGGAGTCGGGGCTGGGGCCGACAGAATTCACCGCCTGCACCACATAGTAATAAGTTGTTCCAGGACTTCCCGTCGCGTCAGTGTAAAGTGCATACGGCGAGGTTCCAATTGGAGTATAGCCAGAGCCATTTGTTGTGGCACGAAGGATGTTATAGCTGGCGGCTCCGGCAATCTTGCTCCAAAGAAGGTTCACCGCGTATCCGCCCTGCCCGATGACTGCCTGAAGGCCTGTTGGAGCGGGGAGCTCTGTCGCGACAACAGTCACGGTGACTGGCGAAGAATAGGGGCTCCAGATGGCCGACAGGCCGCCTGCTGTGAAGTAGTAAGCCTCCACGGCGTAATAGTAAGTGGTGCCTGGAAGGGCAGTGGAGTCTTTGAGTGTGGTGGTGGGGGCAGATACTGAACCAACTCCGATTGTGTAAGGGCCACCGGAGGTGGTGCCGCGCACAACTTCGTAGCCGGAGACTCCTGGAACGGCATTCCAGCTCAGTGTGACCACCTCGTTGGCGACGGAGTCTGATAGGCCGGTCGGGGCGGGAATTGTAGGTTTGGCTGAAACCTGGGGCGAGTTGTGGCCAGCGCCGGAGGCATTGAAGGCCTCCACAACGTAATAGTAGGTAAGGCCGCTATAAGCAGTGGTATCAGTATAGGTGGGCGCCGTAATTTGACCGCTTGTGACCAATTGGGAGTATCCCGTTCCCGACGTAGTGCTGCGCAGGACATAGTAGCCGGTAGCGCCCGTGACGGCGATCCAGGTTAGTTGCACCTGGTCAGCACCGGGAACGGCGACAGGCGTGCCGGGCGCGTTAAGAAGCGGAACGGGAGGCTTCGCGGAGACTTGCGAAGACAATGGAGAGACGTAAGAGCCTACCACCGAGGAGACTGAGAAGTAATAGGTCGTGGTTCCGTTGAAGTTTGCGTTGTACGTGAAGGTGGTAGTGGGAGAAAAACCCAACTTAATGGTCGGGGAACCGCTACCGGGTTGGGTGTTCGACCACACATCGTAACTCGTGGCGTTCGCTACCGAATTCCAGGTAAGTTTGACCGAACCCGGCGAAGTGGTGACTTGGAGCCCCGTTGGAGCCGGTAATGGAGCGAGGGGTGTGGCCGATGACTGGTTCGAAAAGCCACTTGTTCCCCAACTGCCTTTTGAAGTTACAACATAGTAATAAGTCGTGCCCGCGGTGACCGTCTTGTCGATATAAGGTGAAGATGCCGCCACAGGCGCGCCATATCCGCTGCCGCTCGTCGTGCTGCGTAGTACGGAATAGCCAGTAGCCCCCAACACAGGGCTCCACGTAACAGTCACCTGATTGACCCCGGCCGTCGCTGAAACCCCCGACGGAAGGTTCGCGGCGGGTATCTCAAAACTCACCTCTGCTCCCGTGCCTAAGCCGAACGCATCCACGCCAGCTACGTAGAATTGATACTGCTGCCCGGGAGTCAGATTTGAGAGGGTCGCCTGGTTTGTGGTGACGTTAGTTGGAGTTCCGGTAGGGCCGTTTCCCTCGTAAACGTTGTAGCTGACAACTGCGGTGGCGGCTGACCAGTTCAGCGTGGCGGATGTCGCGCCCAAGGTGTCGGTGAGATTTGTTACTGGTCCGGGAAGCAGAGACTGCATGCCGTTAGCGGCGGTGATCAGCGGATGCTGCGCATCTCCCTCTGCTGTTGGAGTGTAGTCACCCGAGAGCTCGAAGAGCATGACACCGCCCATGGAGCCGCCCAGCAGCGTCTGCGTCGCAGACGAGGCAAGGTCTGTGCCTTTCTTGGAGATCGAGGCCGGGCTTTCATAAGAGATGAACTGATCTTCGGCTTCGTTGGTAGCTGTGCCGTTGGAGGGGTCGTAACTGAGCCAGCTTTGGTCGGCGGTGTTGTCGATGTTCACCGTGTATCCCGCCATGGTTGTATAAGGAACGACTTGAGTATAAGGAATGACGCTCTGCGATGGTGCGGCCGGATTCGAGTTCAGGTTGCAGTTGTTGTCGTTGGTCCAGGTCTGTAGCGGCTCAGTCACGCCACCGGTGCTCGTGCCGGCCCCGCCCTGCCACACCACACCCGCCAGTTGAATACCCATGCCGAGCTTGCTGATAGGAATGGTGGCGTAGGTTTTCGTGTAGTCGGTGACGGCGGTATAAACCGATGGCAGCGGTTCCGCAGCATCAAGCACAAAATCCAGGCCGCCGTTGTTCAGCGGCGAGTTATAGTAGGTTTCCCATCCGCAGTAGGTAAACGACATCAGGTAGGTTTGAATATTTATCTGATCGAAGTCCTGGTAGATGGGCCCGATCAGATCCGGGCGACCGCCATTCTGGTGAGTTTCAGGCGCCATCGTCAATAGAGGCGTGGGAGTCAGCGTATTCAATTGCGTACGCAAGGCTTCGATGAACGCCGGAAACTGAGCATCGTCGCCGGCATAGTAGCCAATCTGCTCCCAGTTAATGTCAACGCCGTCGAAGTTGTATTCCTGCATCAAGCTGACGATGCTGTCGACGAAGGCTGAGAGATTCTCAGGCGTTGTAGCTTCGTTGAACGCCAACGAATATCCATCGGCTTGATCTCCGCCAATTCCGATCAGTGCCTTGGCTCCCGCGGCGTGCGCCTGCGCTACCAGCGTGGTGGCCCCGCTGGCGAATGTCGAAGGTGACACATACTTGGTCGTATTCAGTCCGCCGGCGCTGGTCGGCTCCACGCCCCAATAGATGACGTGCGTCAGCTTTGTGTAATCCAACTGGGTGGGGGACATCGTACCGTTCTGCGTATAGATCGGGTAGTAGCCTGTGAGCCAGTGACCGTCTTGCGCTGCCGAGTTCGCGATGCCAGACAAGGCCAGCGTGCAAACTGCAATCACCGAATGAATGGGTAATTTGAAGTGCATTCCATCCACTGTAGCGATTTCGGTCGTCCCTTCCAAGGGAAATCCGCTCAAATACTGCTTGCGATCCGATTGACATCCTTCTCGCGAGACCGATTTGTGAAGAAACTAGCGCTTCTGCAGCAGCTAGAGGATGGATTCGCACTTCCTCGGAGAGGATGTTAAGACCTTGGGCCAGCGAATGCCGAGCCTGTTCCAAGATAGGGCCCGAAACCTGGGGACAGGAAGCTGTGAAGAAATAGCCTTTGGCTTCAACCCTCTGCGCTCGCCTCCTCGATATACCGTGGTTTGTGGCTTGATAGGTTGAACATCGCGCTCCGCCGCGGGTTGCTGGCGATTTGCCGTAGCGGTTCAGGCCATTGCCAGCGCAGGTTCATTGTCTCGGTTTCGTTGTATGGCGAACCAGCGTGAGAGGTTGTAGCTGAGCACGGCCCAGGTGGCTTCCATCGTGGTCTTCAACCTTCCCCGGCAGCGGAACTGGCGCAGTCCGCACCGCTCTTTGATCCAGGCGTGCGGGAACTCGGCGATACGAGAGCGTTGTGAGTAGATCGCTTTGGCCTCGTCAGTTTGCATTTTGGCCTTGAAGGCCGTGGTTGCGGCCGGTTCCTGGCTTCGTGTGATGGAACGCCTCCAGTCCGGGCGCGCATTTTTCGATGAGCACGGATCGCGGTGCGGGCATTGCGGACATGCGGCCTTCGGAGCGCTGTACACGCGCGTGATACCACCCGCTTCGCGGTTCAGCGTGGCGTGATGTTTGAGCATCTCTCCAGCCGGACAAGTGAAGCAATCCCGCTCTGTGTCGTAGGGAAACGCGCTGGCCAGGAACTGTCCCTGACGCTGTTGCGCGTCGCGCTCCACGGGTCGCCAGCTCTGTTGCCAGGAGCCGTAAAAATCCACGCCGCTATTGGCCACCGCTTGCACCGACGAGTGATTGGTGTAATCGCCGTCGGCCACCAGCTGGCGCGGCAGTCCAAGTGATCGCTTGCAGCGCTCCAGCGCGGGTTCCATCTGGCGGTAGTCGATAGCATCTGTGGTAGCCTCCACGTTGACCACGAAACCATGCCCGGTATCGGTTACCAGTTGCACGTTGTAGCTGGGCACCGTGCCACCTACGCCGTTGCGCATCACGTGCGCCTCTGGATCGGTAGCAGAAGCGCGCACCACAGAGCCTTCCCGATCCTGCTTCTTCTCTTGCAGCCGCTGCACCTCGCGCACGGCGGCCTCCAGTCGACTGACACGCTGCCGCGCCGCGCGGCGTCGGGCAGCCTGCTGACGTCGCGCCAGCTTCTCCTCGCCCGCCGTCTGCGCATTCATCTGTGCTACCTGTTCGCGCGCCAGCGCAAGATGCGCCTCCAGCTTTTCCCGCCGGCGGAAAGTGTTGCCGCCGGCGTTGGCCTTGATCTTGGTGCCGTCCAGCGTGACCCGCTCCATCGTGATCAGCCCCTCGGCGCTCAGCATGCCCAGCACCTGCACAAACAGATCGTCGAGCGCCGACTTGTGGCCGGAGCGAAAATCCGACAGCGTCTTGTGACTGACAGGACGCAGACCGCACAGCCACCCCAGCGCAGGCTCGAACTCGCATTGGCGGGCTACCTCGCGCGCCGAACCGATGCCCTGGCTGTAGGCATAAAGCCACAGGCTGATCAACAACTGAGGATCAGTGTGCTCGCGCCCCGCCCGCCCCTCCACCGATGCAATCTCCGCATGATAGAGACCAAGATCAAGCCGACCCACCAACTCCCAGATGGCACGCGCAGGATGCTCTTCGTCGATCAGACGCTCCACATCCACAGTGCGTAGCAGCAACTGAGATCGATCAATCGAAACCAGGCGGGGAGGTGAAATTGGTGTGCTCACACCCGAAGTGTACCCACACTCTGAAAGTCCGCAAGAATCAACTTGGGTTCAATTTCTTCACAGCTTCCAGATGGGACGTTCCCTCAACCGAGTAATCCGGAAACGTCGCTTAATTTCAATTCGCGGGCGCACCCTGATGCGCATCAGGTGACGCAGCGTTCATGCGCCGGCGCAGGGCTCCGCGCTTGATAAGCAGGAAGAACACTGGAACAAGAATCAGGACGTGGATCGTGGAGGTAATCATTCCGCCGACGATCGGCGCCGCGATTGGTTTCATCACGTCTGACCCAATGCCGGTTTCCCAAAGGATCGGCGCAAGGCTCGCGATTACCGCCGTCACGGTCATCAGTTTTGGCCGGAGCCGGTGAACCGCGCCTTCGATCACGGCCTGCTCAAGGCCGGCTTCAGTCAAGGATGGGTTCTCAGACAAGTGGCGCTCAAATGCTTCGTGCAGATAAACGACCATTACTACGCCGGTCTCTACCGCGATGCCGAACAGGGCAATATAACCAACCCACACCGCAACGCTGAAGTTATAGCCGAGCGCCCACTGCAGCAGCAATCCACCGGACATGGCGTAGAGCGTAGGAAAGATCAAGACGGCCGCCTCGAGGGCAGATTTGAAGACAAGATAGAGAAGCATGAAGATCACAAAGAAGACGATGGGCAAAATGAGCAGGAGCCGCTGTTTGGCGCGCATCTCAAACTCGTATTCACCGGCCCAGCGCCACGTGTAGCCCGCGGGCAGTGTAATTTTCTGCTGGAGCAGCGCATTGGCGCGATTCACAAAACCGCCGTAGTCGCTGGACTTCAGGTTCAGGTAGACATATCCGGTTAGCAATCCGCCTTCGTCGCGGATCATGGCGGGGCCGCGAGAGTAATAAACGCGCGCGACTTCGCTTATGGGAATCTGCGCGCCGGAGGGCGTGGGAATCAACGCCTGCGACAAGGAGTTCGAAGTATCGCGGAAGTCATGCATGTAGCGGACCGCAATGGGAAACCGTTGGCGTCCCTCGATGTTTTCGGCAATGTCCATGCCGCCGATTTCCGATGAAACGACGCGTTGCACATCGGCGACGGTGAGACCGTAGCGCGCGGCGGCCACGCGGTTCACATCCACATTCAGATAGAAGCCCTGTGAAACGCGCTCGGCATAAACAGAACTGGTTTCAGGCATTGCGGAAAGCACCTGCTGCATCTCGGCGCCAAGGTCCTGGATGCGCGTTGTATCCGGTCCCTGAATCTTGATGCCGATGGCGGTCTTGATGCCCGTAAGTTCCATGTCGAGTCGGTTTTCAACCGGCATGGTCCAGGTATTTGTGAGGCCGGGGAACTGCAACTGTTCATCCATCGCGCGGATGAGCTTGTCGTAGGTCATGCCGGCGCGCCATTGCTCGCGCGGCTTGAGCATGATGGTGGTATCGTACATGTCGAGCGGAGCGTTGTCAGTTGCGCTGTCAGAGCGGCCGACGGTTCCAAAGACC
>Ga0302197_10002312_pt1 | contig 17770 bp, 15 predicted proteins | sample II_Bog_N2_1_FD_193526 | JGI IMG/M metagenome (GOLD analysis project Ga0302197, IMG submission 193526) | Peat permafrost microbial communities from Stordalen Mire near Abisko, Sweden - II_Bog_N2_1 | ecosystem: Environmental > Terrestrial > Soil > Wetlands > Peat | place: Sweden: Abisko...
TTTGAGCCCGGGCGCCAATAAGTGATTTTCCAAGGTACGAGAATATCCGGTTGGACGAATAGCCGATGCCTCCCATCTTCAAGCAGGCAGGCCGCCCTGCTTTCCCATCAGGCCTGGGTACAGGCGGACTCCAGGGAGACCAGGTAGGTTGAGGATGAAGGGCTTCAGGCTTCGCATGCATCGGACACGCGAGGACTAGCATGCCTCCGGACTCTTCATGCACGACCTGTATGGTATATCTTCCAATCTCCTCCAGGAGCTTCCGGGCTAACGACGCCAATCCGGCCTCGGCCGCTAGGAAAAACCCACGAGCCTTCGCAGTTATGATTTCAAAATCATATTCGGAGCGAGTTGTCCCTGTCTCTCGTTTCTGGCCAGCGAGACCCCTTACACCACTGGCCTTAACTAGCTTCACTATTGGCTCATGTCGCCAACCGCCGCGAGAGTCAGGACGCCAGTATTCGATCCGTTCACGCTCGGCCTTTTGATTGGATTGAGCCAGCCACCCTGGCGGCGCTACGCTTCCATCGGGCTTGAGTACGAACGATAGCCTTTTCCACTTATGTTCCTGAGCTTCATCGGCTTCTCCGTACTTTAGCGCAATCGTTTCACGGGCAGCCTTAGCCAACTCTCGAGAAGCAAACTCAGCAGATTTTGAGCGCAGCTCATTGCGCACCTCCCGCTGACGGCACTGATCGTCCCAGTACTGGCGCCTTTCCGTATCAGGGTGATTTAGGCGCGCCCAGTTCGAATAGGCGATTCGGTCCTTATTGTAGTTATTCATGACCGCGCCCTCCCGTGTTTTTCTCGGTGCTCGGTGACCCGACCAGGCGCCCATGGCGGATCCCATTGTGATCCGCTACCTGCTCGACGAAGCTCGCATCAATCGAGACGGCTATGCAGCCGCTCGATCCCGCGGGCAGAACGGCCAAATTGGCCTCAGGGGATGCGTCCGTTATACGGCCGACATCCTCGTCTGTTGCCGCGGGTTGAAACCGTGTGCCAACAGATGCCAAGAAAGGGTGTTGGCACATTCGATTACTCTCACGTTCCAACACCACGGCCTTTAAGGCCTCATTCTTGGTCGAATCCCGCCACCCAGTGGGGCTGGATTTCGACTGCTTTACCCTTTGGGTAAAGCCCCGCATTGCGGGTCCCTGCAACGTCGTGGTCGACGTGCTCCCGTCCTCTCCTGGCGGAGTAGGACTTGGGTCCATCTGGGCCCAGGTTCTTTGCCCGAGGATCGATGTCGACCGCCGTAAGCCAAGGTAGCTTCCATTCCTCGTCCGATCCGAGGCATGTAGCCGGGGTCCTCGTTTGCCTTGGCGGGAATAAACCCGCGATTTTCCTTCAAACATCGAATCTTTTAGCGATGTTGACCGACCGTTAAGACGGCGGCCTCTTGATGAGCAGTGAGCGCCTTTCGGTGCCGCGAACCAAACTCCAATAGGTACGATAGAGATCATACCTTCATGTGGGTCGGCCGAGGCTTTAGACAAAGCTGTTTCTACGAAATCCGATCTTTTCCGCCTTCGTACCCTAGCCGTTTTCGCCGTAGCCAGATCGCCCGACGGCTGGCAGAGTCCGCCGGCAACAGCAGCACACGCATACACCGACCTGAACTTTTAGGTTGATAGCACCTGCAAGGCAGCGATTGGCCCCCAAGCCGTTAGACTGTCCATTGGAATTCCCGCTCCAGAGTTCGCAGCGATTTCTAGAAGCCGCTTGATCAATCTCGGTGTAAGGCCCTAGAATGAAGATAGATAGGCGACCACGAGAACCGTTCTTTGGATAGAGCTTAGGGGCCTCGATCGATATGTATCACCTAGGGCTTCCGGTCTCTTGTTTAGGCGTTGGTGCAACCTGCCGTTGAGCGTTGGGACGGTTGTATGCTGTCAACAGCGCTCGTTGGCGTACGCCAGGAACTAGGGAATTCCCTCACCTTTAGGTGGTCGAAGGGCCATTCGTCCCAGTTGCCGCCATGGGCATCTTTGAGCAAGAGAGGTTCTCCGGCGTTTACCGGCCGGCGTCCAAGTTGTTTCATGAAGAACGGCACGCTCGCCCTTCTGCTATCGGCTAGCAGCGATTCGGCCCATTCGAGATCGAACGGGTGAGCATTCGCTCCGGATTCTCCACCAACGATCAGCCAGGAAATCCCGTCCATTGGGAAGGATACCTTGGCCCGAAGAGGTTCGACCGATAGGCCCCTGTGAATGGCGGGCACGTCCAGTAACTGCCGGACACGAAAGACAGTCTTCGGACCGGTCACGGAGGTCATCGCTACCAGGTTCTCTGGCCAGGGAATCCCCTGAACCGCCAACCAACGAGCGAACTCGGCCATTCTCTTAGGACGCTTCGTCAGCCATTGCCAAATGTGCCGCTGCCCAGCCGGCGAGGTTACGTTGTCGACGATCTCGGCCTTGAGGAACTCAAAGGGGACCCTACGGGAGAGTGCGTCGCCCATGTCGCTGACAAAGACCAAGCGTCGAAATCCTGCGATCCATGGCTTTTCCTCCGACTCGACCAGAGAAGGGGCGCGCATGCGCGCCGCCTTCGCCATTCTTCCCGGGAAAAGCTTCGGCTTCTCAAATGGAAAGGCGAATCCCGAGTTCTTGCCATTCGCATTCACGTACCTGTGAATCTTGAACGCATAGCATACGTAGAGTTTCTCGATGAATGCCTGCATAGATACAGCTAGGCGTGTAACTTCTTCCGTCGGTGCGTCAGGAAGAGCGCTGCTCGAGATCGTCTGGCAAATCACTTCTCGGCTTGAGTAGACCGCCTGTGGACCCGACTCGATGGCAACGTCCAGCGCGACTCGGGTTTCTAGTGGCACTTCATTGTGCTCGCTGAGGAATTCGAGGAATTTGGAGCGGAGATTGGCTGTTGTCGGGTAAAGCTCACAACCATCGCATCCCATAACGGGATTGTTGGTGGAGTGGGCCCATTGAATATTAGTATAACGAGACATGGTGTGCTTGCTCCGGGTTAAGTGTTCGATGGATTGTCGGCGCTCGTCTCCGGTGCATTCTGAGACAATTCCCTCTTACCGCGTGCCTTCTCGAGAATCTTGTCGAGCAGTCGAACCATAGTGAGTGCCCCTTTTCTGCTTTCTAGGCGTTCCAACTCGCAGCTATGCCGCAGTGTTCTGCATCCTAACATGTACGACCATGGGAAGCTTCGAGACGGTCTGCGTAAATGGCCCACGAGTGACCGCTCTTCGGGGTCGGATGGGTACCATCGCCCACCGTTGTCGGTTTTTCCCTTTGGGTGTTCAATGCGATCCCGCCTGAGGACGTAACGTGCCGACGCTCGGAGCAGCCGGTTGGGGTGACTTTTGGAAAGCTCCCGGAGCTTTTCATACAGCTCGGCTGTTGTCTTTGTATCGGCCATCTTTTCGAGGGCCTTCAGTTCGACCGCCTTATTTTCGAGCGACTGAACTTTGGTTGCTTGTGATTCGACACCTATAAGCGGTGCGACCGATAACTTTTTGTTGTTATTGGTATTTTCTGACTCTGTATTCTGAACTGACATGATGTTTTTTCTCTGTAGTGCGGTGCCCGCAGCTCCTTTTGGGGTGTGGGCATAGCACGGCTATTGGTTCCGAAGGCATAAATGCCCTAGGGGTGGGGAGGGGACTATTACATCCCGAACCGAAGCCGACCTTGCTTGCGCTCAGTACAACCTGGCGAAGGCCTGTTTAGGACCTCCGGCGAGAAACGAGAGTCGCAACTCTCGAAAATGTGGAATCCACCGTTGGGCACCACTAACCAAAAAAACTCGCTGGGCTCGGAACATGGAGTCGCGGACGCAGCCGTCAAGAACAAATATTGTATACAGACGCGAAATCATTTTGAGCCTTCACGCCCCAGGTTACGATAGGCTGGGTTCATGCTGGACTTGCTTGACGCGATGCCGTGCTTGGCTCTACCCAGCGGACAGAGGTGCCCGTTTTGGCAAAACAGTGGGCTACTCTAAGCCCACTGTTGTGAGGCCGGCCCTAGCCGGTGGGATTTGCTGCATCCTTTTTTCCTGGGGGGCGAGAGGTCTACACCGGCCTCACTAAGCATCCGGGCGGCCCACTCTCGGTCCGCGGGGCGCCTTCGGCCGTCGGAGGCGATGCGGCGAAGCTTATCGGCTTGTGGGGCCTTGAGGCGTCTGTTGTCGGTATTGCCGGACATCAAACTACCTTAGTTCGTAGACTTCGACGAGGGCGATGCCGGTCGTGTTGTTTGCGCCTGAGATCTCGGCCGTGTACGGGCCAGGCGGCAGGGTGGCGAAGACGATGTGGGCTCATGGGGCTATTTCTCTGTCTCTGCGGCGATCTTCCGCTGTTCCTCCTCTATGAGGTCGTCCTTTAAGATTTGCACCTGTGCTGCGGAGAGGATCAATCCGGCATGGCTGATGATGGCTTCGTCGTAGGTGGAGAGGCCCGTTTTGGGGTCCACGGCGATCCGTCCATTCTTGTCGGAGTACCCATTGCTCCCCTTTAGGTCGGCTGCATAGATCTCGCCGAGGGCGGTCGATTGCTCGGGCGTCATCGGTATTCCGGCGAGGGCCATGCCTGCCCCGGAGGACATGTCCACTTGCCACTGGAAACTTGCGACCTGTGTGGTGTGGCTAATGAGGCCTTCACCCTCCTTCCCGATCATGTTGAGAATTTCGGCTTCGATGGGAGCCACGGCAGTATCGTGTGCGGCGGTGAGTCCATTTTTATCTGTGATGCCAAGGTCACGGGATGCTTCTCCCGCGTCTATTGATGCCTCAACTTTGGCGGTCATCAGGTCGAGGAGTTTTCTTTCGTCTATGGGGCTAAGGTGAAGCTTTTCGATGCCGGCGTGAAAGAGATTCCATTGTCCCCGAAGGAGTAGCTTGTGGCGATAGGCTGGCATCTTCCCGCGTGGCGCTGACGTCAGGTAGTCAACATCCATGAAGTCTGTCGGCGGCTTTACGGTAGGACCCGCAAAGGGTTGCTCCGTCACGGCAGCCGTTCTGGCTGATTCCGGCCCGAAATTCGACAACCGGTGTGCCATGACGATCTGTTTTGCGAGGAGGCGCTTGTTCTCGTCCTGCGCTTTTCTTAATTTGAAGAAGAGCAGTCCGCTCAGGATGAGGGCGCAGACGGAAAGGGGCATCCAGAGGCGGTTCATCGGGGGATGCCTAAAATATCACATTACATCCGGCGATCCCGGAGAAGTCGGGATGATTGATGCCTTGGAGAAAGGCCATGCCGCCGGCGTCGCGGCCGGGTCTGGATCGGATCATCTCGTCTAGCCGTGTAAGGATTGCGGGATCCTTGATCTGTTCAAGCCAGCGTCCTACCGCCGTGGTCACTTCGATGTAGAAGAGTTGGATGTCAATTGGAAGGACTGTCTCTCCACTTTGCGTTTTTAGGAGGTGGAGTTGTTCGCTTGAGACGGTGCCCGTTCCAAAATCGAGTGTAAAACTTCCGATGACACCTCCGCCGGCGCTGGCTTGGTTGGGCATATTCATCATCGGACGTGGGACTCCAGGGGTGGGTTCGATGAAGGCGATTCGGTCGAAGCGCTCAAATCTTTCGTGTTGGCTAGCCCCTTCATGAAGGATGGAGCATCGGTATTTCCAACATTCGTCCGCGGTGAGAACCGTGAAACTTGGGATAACGTTTTCGTTGTACCAGCGTTTATAGCGATCTCCATTGGGTTCATTTGGAGTTTCCAACGCTCCGCAGATGTCGGGGAGCGTGAGCGTACCGAAAAGGACCATGTAGTAGAGGCCCGCGTCGTCGGCGGCATGGATTTGGCGGAGGATGTCGTGCATATGAGGTTAGTGTGCCGCCAATGAATCGGCTAGGGAGCCGATGGGAATTCTACGGCCGTGGCCGCCTTCTTGTTTTAGATTTTACTGTTCGCAGCTCTAACAGCGTCGCGGAGCTGGATGCGCCGTTGGTGTTCGGGAACGTTATCGTTCAAGAATCCACGAATATACATCTCCTTCCAATACACTCCCGCCTCGCCGATGCATCTAATGATAGCCGATCGATGCTCCAGAATCTTTTCGGGTGTTGCCGTTGGTTCAAAACGGATGGCGTAATGGATGGGGGCGAGGCCTATCCCTGTCTGGGACATGACACTGGCCGGGATTTGAGGCCCTTGCAGGAGTGTGAGGACTCCAAGGTTCGAAGCGAGCGATCCATCGGGGACGACCTCCCTTGTCGCCTGCATAAAACCCCTGCTCCAGGCGTCGTTAGCGTCGAAAGGCACCACGCCAAGAACTGGAATGATGTGTCCAAAGAATCGGTCAGGAAGGCAATCCACTTCGTCCTCGTCGATCTTCCCTAGCGAGATCGAGTCCGTATTGAATTCCAAGTAGCCGTTCAGGCTTTCGATAATTCCGACGAGCCCGAACGTATCCTTCTGTTCAGTGAGAAGGGTCGTGAATCCGTCTATTGCCTCCCAGTTGGCCTCCCTCGCGTGTGCGTCCAGGTATCCTGAGGCTATCCGGTCATATAGGACCTTGACGAAGGGGTCGTGGTATTCCTTGAAGAAGTCCTTTAAGCGCTTGTTCGGCGCAAGACGGCGAGTGTCGGCATGCCCGGCGGTGTTCCTCGCTTCGGTGAAGTCCTCTGGGAAATCCGTAGGTACCCGTACGTTGAACCGAGCTGGATCGAGGCCGGTTCTTTGGGCGTCACCTGAAGCGCCCTTAAGCAAGCGGTCGGTTTCCACAAGGAGGAAGCGATTTCTGTAGTCCTCTGTCTTTTCTTCAGGGGGTACCCTAGGGAAGCGGCCATTTGCCTGTTCCACATTCAGGAGTGCCATGTACGTGCTGTGAAGCAATTGGATGAAGTACGCGTAGGCGTTATACGCCTCAATGTTGCTGTTTCTGGTGGGCCTCCGCCCTCGTTCTGCGGCAGTCCTCTGCTCTATCCGGACAGCCTCGAAACGATCGTACGCCAGTCGGCAAAGCAGGCTTTCATGGGCTGCTGCTGCCCAGAGATTCTCGATCTGTTCTGGAGTCATTTCTCCTAAGTATGGCTTTTTCCAGACGGCCGGCAAGGGAGGCGCTAGCGCAGTTCGTAGATTTCTACGAGGGCGATGCCGGTCGAGGAGTTTGCTCCTGAGACCTCGGCGGTGTAGCCGCCTGGGGGCAGGTGGCGAGGAAGTGGGCTTCTTTCGCTGCTTCGGCTGCGGTAGGAGCCGGGTGATATCGGAGAGGGTCTCTTCGACAGAGATTTGTTTAACGCCCGCAGGCAGGGCAGGACGCTCGATGGCGTCCCATTGTTCTTTGGAAAATGTATTCATGATGACGAGGGCGACAGGGCGGCTGTCTCCTTTGTGTTTTGTGTCTATGCGGAAAGGGATTTCCGGTCCCGATCTCTCCCACTTGAACGTTGATTTGATCCGTGCCTACGGCACCGGATCCGTGGATTGGTTCGGTAGGATTGTGAAAGGAAAGCCCCGTGTGGGGTATCCGGTCCATACTCCGTTTTGGTTAGTGAGTTCGATGTTCGAAAGATCGAGCTCTATTGCATCGCCTACATTAATTTGCGGCTGAATAGCCGCGTCGACCCACAGTTTGATTTTCCTACCTGCAAAATAGCGAGGCGAGGCTATGGTAAACTGGTATCCCTCCAGGACCAAGACGTCTTTCTTGCCATCGACGGTAGTGATGTCGTTTGGCCAAGTGGCGACCGCGACCATTCTTCCCGGGTGCTGAACGGCAACGTTACTTTCTCGATGCGCGCACGCTGACAGAGCGAGGAGAGCGACCATTACCAGGACTGAGCGCATTGTATTGCCGAACCCTAAGCTGAGCCGCGCCGGAGGGGTCGGCTCCGGCGGACGTTGGAGTGGAGGTATTGCATGGACCGAGGAAAGGAATTCATGACGGAGGGCGGTAGGTGGCTAGCTCAGCTTTGATTATGGCGAGATCGGATTTTGCGATTGAGCGTCGGCGTTCAAGCTCGTCTGGCTCGACTTCGTTATAGTCACAGGTGTTTCTATTTTTTCGAAGCCTGTCTAGGGCGTTCGCTGCATCGTCTTTGACGAAGAGCAATTTAATTTGGATTCTGTCGTGGTCTTCGACCGTACCTTTTTTTGTGTATTCGCGGTTTACGATTACCCATTCGAGCACGATGTGGAAGGCTGAGAAATAGTAGCGACTAACGGCCGTTCTTAGGGCCGTCTGTTTTAGAGGCCAACCGGGGTTTTGAAGCGCCGAAGCGGAAAGGGTGTCACCCAGTTTTTCGAACAGCGCCGGATCGGGCTTCACGCAGCGACCCTATTTAGGGTCCTGTAGTCGCAGTCGAGGCTGATTTTGCCTCCGGCGATGGCCATTTCGCGGATGGGTGTCGTCTCGCGGGTCATCCTGACTGCCTTGCGGACCAAATCCCCGAAGTTTTCGGGGTAGATCTCGGCCCGAGCCCAGAGGACCAACTCATCGGCGACGATTTCCGGGTCCTTGTAGAGTTCGAGGGTGAACTGCGTACCCTTCGGAAGGATGCTTGTAGCATTTTGAAGAAGTTTCGTCACGATGTCTTCGGCGCCATTATGACGCCCGAGGAATCCAGCGACCTCTTCCTCATTTTCAAAGAGGACGCCTTGTGAAGCTAGTAGGTTGGAATGTGAAAGTGTGATCATGGGTATGTGGGTTAGGTCATCCTCAAATTTTTTGAGGATGAGTGATTTTTCGATCACTGCATTTTTGCCGCGACGGTCATCCCAAGTGATAGACCATGGGGTGTCAGGGCGGTGCGTTGCTTTGGCTACCTTATCGACATGAACCGACAAGCATAAAGCAAGGACAGTTAAAATTGAGGCAGCGTAAACGGCTTCGATTTTTGGAAATTCAAAGGTTCCGGGGATTGGCTCATAGCGCGGGAACGGGTCTTTTGGGAAGAGTCTGTAGATGAAATCGCAGACCGGCCCATTTTCCCATGCATATATCTCTTCGTCAAATAAGGCGTTTCCGGTTGTGACGAGATGATGACCTTGGGCGAGATAGAGGAACTTGTGGAGTTGATACGGGTTCAAGGGTTTACCCCTGGCGGCGGCTTCCGCTAGGAAGGCGTCAGCGACCAATTTGACCGGGATCGACATACCCTAATATGGGATAACCGAGGCCTTACGGCAAGGAGGGGTTTTCCCTACCTTACCGCAGTTCGTAGATTTCTACGAGGGCGATGCCCGTGGATGAGTTCGCTCCTGCGACTTCGGCGGTGTAGTTGCCGGGCGGGAGGGTGACGACCATTGCGGAGTCGGCTGAGCCGGCGGGGAGGGCGAATGCTCCTGTGCCCCAACCGGAGTTAGTTTTCGCCGGGAGGCTTGGGGCCTCTTTCTTTGGGGGGTTCTTGGTCGCTCAGGAGGAGTGCTTCCAGAATGCGTTGGGTTTCGATGGCGGCCGGGACGTTTTGGCGGACAGCTTCTTCTAGGGATATGAGAGTGGGGAGGCGCGAGATTGGATTTTCCGGTTTTGTTTCTAGGGATTTTTGTTCTTCGCGGAGGGCGTTGTAGAGAGGATGATCCCTCTCCTTTTCGTAGAGTTCTTTGCTTATCTGTTCGAAATTGGGGTGGAGGTCGATGTCCCGGCAGACGATGTTGATTGTTGTCTGTAGGGGCCCCGGGTTCCCTTGAAAGTCAGCCATGGCCTCCTTGGCGCGTTCGCGGAGCGTTTCTGGAGTGATGAGTTTTTCCAAAGCGAGCGCGTAGATGTCGCGCCGATCATTTTCGGAATATCGTGCCAATTTTGAGACGGCGAGGTCAACCGGGCTTAGTACCCGTAATTCGATGAGGCGTTTTTTCCCATCTGGGCGCGGTTCCTTCCATTTTTCGTGGATTACGGCATCCTTTACGAAGTCCTCGTGGAGGAGGGCGAAGGACGTGTTGTAGTGCGTGTCGAAATAGATGAAGGAGTCCTCGCCGTTTCGTTTCCGGTAGGCGACACGTAGGTCTTTTGGGAGAATGAGCCTCGCCGAGAAATCGGCGTCGATATCTCGGGTATAGCGGTTGCCGCAGTAATAATTTGCTGCCATGCCTCCGGCGAGACGAGCCTGGATGGGTTGGCCCGTGTAACCGCTTTCTCGGAGGGCATCCTCGATCCTCTCGATCAGGGTGCATAGGGCTTCGGTTAGCTCTGGGTGGGCTTTCATGGCCGCATCGTTAACGACTTTTTGTAGTCCATAACGGCGTCGAGCATGGGGTAGAACCGTTCGGGTTCTAGTCCGGAGGCGTGGAGTACGTCTAGGTCGCCTGGGTAATGTTGTCCCCATGTGTTGGCCGTGAGTTCACGGGCGACATTTTTTAGGCCTTTGTAATGGTTGGCTTCGGACCCTGCGGTTAAGCATTCCTTTAGGAGTACTGCGGCAGCCGCCCGGTGTAGGGGCAGGGAGCCTGTCGGGTGGGGTTCCATGAGCCAGTCCATGGCGGCGAAGGGGTTTGTGCCTTCTTTGGCCAACTGGAGTTGCGTGGCCGTAAAGTCCAGAAGGCGTTCCTCCTCCTCGCGCCCAAGGGGCGAGGCTTCGTAAAGGGTCTTGTGTGTGTTGCTGTCCATCTTGGTAATATGGGTTATAGGGGCGGAGCTGGCAAGGCCCTCCCGCTTACCGGCCGGGTCGCTCAGCGAAACGGGGGTAAGGTGCATGATGAGGTCGATGCGTTGGGGCCTGTCAGCTCGAAATCGGCTGCGCGTATATTACCTCAGCTCGTAAATCTCCACCAAGGCAATGCCGGTCGAGTTGTTCAGGCCGGAGACCTCGGCGGTGTAGCCGCCTGGGGGCAGGGTGACGACCATAGCGGAGTCGGCGGAGCCGGCGGTGAGGGCGAAGGCTCCGACTTTGGCGGAGATGGGCGCGGTGAGGGGCTGGACAACGATGTTGGAGGTTGCGCCGGGGCCCGCGACCGGGGCATTGCCCCAACCGGTGTTGGTGGCGATGATTTGGGCGTTTGGCGATGCTGTATTGTAGAGAGTCAGCACGGGCTGAGCGAGTACGCCCGTGAGGCTGAAGGCCGTCAGGATCGGGCCGTCGGCGCGGATGACGACCGTCTGAGGGCTGTTGCCCCCGATGACGAAGCCTCCGATCAAGATGTTTCCTCCGGTGCCGACGAAGACGCGAGCCGAGATGTTGACGAGGCGGTTTGTGGGCGCTGTGTCGTCGGCGTCGTAGACCTCAGCGAGGGCGACACCGTTATTCGTCGTGGCGGACACGATCTGGGCTGTGTAGGGCCCGGGAGCGAGGCTCTCAAACAGGGCGGTATCATGGGATCCGACCGGGGTGAGGGCGAAGGCACCCACTTGGGTGAAGATGCTGTCCATGTTGGTCGCCCATCCGCTTGTCGTGTCGACCAAGACGGCGGGGTTTGTGGCAACCGATTTCAGCGTGAGCGTGGGATCGGCAAGGACGCCCGTGAGGCCGAAATTCGTGAGCACCGGGCCATCGCCGCGAATCAGAACCGCTTTATTCGAGGTTCCCGTCGTGGCAAATCCGGCAATGAGCTGGTTTGCTCCGGTCTGCGAATAGGCGCGGGCTGAGAGATTCACGAGCCAAGCGTCGGTTGTGACCGTGAGCGTGCCGGCGTCCGTTTTGGCGGATCCGGCCGAGTTTGTGACGAGGACCGTGTAGTCGCCCTGGTTGGCGGCTGTCGGGTAGACGATCTCTGTGGCGCCTGTAGCGCCAGCGATCGCGACGCCATTAAGCTGCCACTGATATGAAGTGGGGCTGCCGGTGGCGGTAGCTTGGAGCGTGATCGGCGCTGAGCCATTTGTAACTGAGCCCCCCGGGAGCTTTGTAGCGACTGATACGGACAGCCCCGCAGGAGGAGCCTCTAGCGCAGCCGCGATGAGCCCGATGTTCGGCGTGCCGATACCCGTGATGCAGTCATACGTTGGTCCCACATTGAACGCACCGTTCGAGTCGAGCGTGCCTGCGGGCAGGGTATACATGGGTAGTCCGTTAGGGTACAGATTGTTCGGGTTTTCACTGGAGTAGTTCCATGTGACGTAACCTTGTGTGACGTAGTTCATGGCACCTGTCCCTGCGAGAGGGTAGAGAGCCTGTGTTAGGAGACCTACGGGCTTGTGCCCGTTGGACTGAAGATTTTGGTTCAGGATGGCGCAAAGGGCCGCCCAAATTGGGGCGGACTCGCTCGTTCCCGCTGCACCTGAATCGGCCTGGTGTAGGTAGGTGTAGAAGCCTCCTATGATGCCGCTTCCATTTGCTGTTGCTGCAACGTCGGGAACGCACCTTTTTGTGGTGGAGGGTATTCCGGGGCCAGTTTGCCAGCTTGGGGCTGCAAAAATGGTACTGATGCCTCCGCCGCTCATTGCGTTGTTGTTTCCGTTGAGGATGGCTGTTCCGGAGTTGTTTGTTATCGAGGCCGTGGGACTTGTTGCTGCGGTCCATGCAATTTCCTTGGTTACACCCGTGCAGGTGGGATAAGGTGGTGGATTGTTGCTGTTTTCTAGTCCTCCTAGAATCTGTTGGGTTCCTCCGACTCCGACAACGTAAGGATCGGAGGCGGGGTATATCACAATTCGTGGATTTGTTGATTGGTAAACGCCCCCGGTTTCAATTGTGGGGTTGCTGCCGCCGTCGCCGGATGAGGCGAAGGTGGTAACGCCCTGTGCGGCGAGGGCCATGAAGTATTGGGACATGGCGGTGTCGCTGGAGTTTTCTCCTGTTCCAGAGCTGTAAGTGAGCTGGTGGATGTTCGGGTACTTCGGAAGATCCGTGAGGACGGCTTCGGCCGTAGAAGCGTAATCCGCGACGCAGTAGACGCGCACGGTTGCACCTGGGCAGAGCCCGGTGACTATTTCGGTGTCCATCGTGACTTCGCCTCCGGCGGTGAGACCGGGGCCATCGTCCCATGTCGGCGTGCCGGCAGGGACGACGGTTACGTCGGCGAGTGTGTGCCTAGAACCGATCTTCGCCCAATATGCTGTGAGATCTGCTAAGCTAGGAGCAATGTCGAACCCGAAGATAGCGATGATTTGGCCTGTGCCGTCACCGACGCCTGTTGCACCGTAGGTGTCTAGGAATAATTGTGGGCCGAATGTGGCTTCGGACGCGTTGATTGCGTTGTACGTCGTCATTGCCTTCGGATGAAGGTGGGGCTGAAGCTTCAGCACGCCCGCGACATTTCCGGCGATTTCGTCCGGAACGGAGGCGGGTGTGACGGCGGAGGTGAACTCTTTGCCGTTTTCATCCGTGACCCTAGCGAAGCGGGTTTGGAGAGCTGAGGCGAGCTGAGCGACTTGGCCATGGGCCTGGACGCTCATGTGGGTGAGATTCTCCTCGTCAACCGTGAGGCCATTGGCCTGCGCCCAGAAGGCGACTTTCTGCCACGACTCGTGAGTCGGGTAGTACTTCTCGGCCATCTCCTGCGGCGAGAGGATCTCGCCCGCAGCGATGCGTTTGGCGAGCTCGTCCTTATTCCTGAGATTCAGGACCAGCATTGCGGGCGCGACGGCCGCCGACTCTTCTGGAGTCAGGGTGCTGCGCACAATGTTGGGGGTCTGTTCACTGATGGACGGAACGACGCGAGCGGCCGTGGCTGCCGGAGTGATAACGAGGGCCAGCGCAAGGGTGAGAAGCGCGAGCGTTGACGATTTTGAGGTTCGGTGTCGGTAGGCAAAGGGGGTATTCACGCGGGAATTAGGGGCTGTCTGGCGACAAAGTGAGAATCCGAAAACTATGATATATATAGGCCGTGCTGGAAGGACTTTCACAGATTCTCTGCCAGCTCGAGTGCTTTTTGGGCTCCGTAAAACCCCACCTTCATTTCCACGCGCCCTGCCTCTTCAGGCAATCAATCGGATGTCGGTGTGTCAAGCACGATGGGCTACATGTCGCCCCACTCCATAGACTGTAGAAGCTAAGATCATGGGCCCTTTATGCCCGGCTTACGTTACGTTCCAAAAAAGCGCCACGATCGCAACGCTTGTGGGCGGATTGTGGCGCAGTTTCGTACTCAACAGAATCTTTCCCAGGAGGATCTCGCGGGAAGAATGGCCGCAGTGAAATGGCTGGCCTCGAGGGATATCGTTAAGCGGATCGAAAACGGGGAGAGGGAAGTGACGGATAAGGAGCTGAAGTTACTGGAGAAAGCCCTCCGTGTGCCCGTGGCGGTCCTTTTCGAGCCGTGAAATACTAATGTGGTGATTGCCCTGTACGAAATGGAATTCATCTGCTCGTGAATGTCAGTCGAAGAGCAATGGGAAGAGAGTAGGTCAACTGAAGAAGCAATTGTTTAAGAATTCCTAAAACGATCAGTGCATTAGACTTCAAAGGGTGTTTGGTGACCGTCAGCCGAGAGCAATAGGCTGTATGAAAAGGAAATCGTTTCAAAACGGGTGAGCAGGCGACTTGTAATCGCCAGTCGGAATTGAATCCGGCCGCGGATTCAAATCCGGGGTATGCTTACCGGGGCTTAAGGGAGCAATCCGCTAGGTCTTCAATTTCACCCGGCTCTTGGCACGGTGGTCTGTCCGGTCCTAGCATGGTCGCCCCGAACATGCCGTGACCTGCCGACTCTGCCAACAGCCGAAGCTGCTCCGAAGCTCCCACATCATCCGGGAGTTCGCCGAGGCGCAACGGCAGCGCTGCGCACCAAGCGGACCGACGAACAAAGGCAGTTGATCCAATGGCGAACCCAGTAATTCGGAACTATCTGGTGGCATTCATCGACCTGCTTGGCCAACGGAAGCAAATGGAGGGACTATTGTTCATTCCGCCGCGCTCTGAGGTTGCCGCTCGGGAGGATTTCCATTCACGGATCATTCGCCTGATAGGTGCCGTTGCCTTTGTTCAGCAGAACATCTCCCACATCGCGCAGGCATCCAACAGCCACCACCTCGAAGCCTTAGAAGGAGCAGATCCGGCCGTACAAGCACAGTTGCAGAAGTATAGAGCAACAAATGTCTCTTACCAGCCGTTCTCCGATGGGATTGTTCTCTATTCGCCTCTTTCGCCCGACGGGCATTATCCGCTCGGAAGCGTCTACAGCCTCCTGAGCGCTTGCTCGTCGATCATGCTTCTCACTCTCGACAAAGGGTTTCCCATACGCGCCGGCATAGCGATCGGTGCCGGCTGCAACCTCAATGACGAAGGCGTCTATGGCCCTGTTGTTGCCGAAGCCTATCGATTGGAGAGCGAGGTCGCGAAGTACGTTCGAATTGCTGTGCACAATGAGTTTATTTCCTGGTTGGATTCCTTCGAGAGCAGGGAATACCTGTCGGAAGAAGACCGTAGAGTCGCAACCGCTATGGTTGCAAAGTGCCGAGAGATGGTGACCGTCGATCATGACGGTGTTCTTGTCTTGGACTTTTTGAGTCCTGCCACGCTAACTTTGCTGGGAGGGATCGAGGCCAATGCTCAACCGATCGCCGGCATGCGGGTCTTCGTCAGTCAGATGGTCGCCAAATTCACTCAAGAAGAGAACGAGCACATTTTGGCCAAATACAAATGGCTCAGTCGGTACATTGACTCTCGATTGTCAGGTAGCTCCGGCCATTAGTGCTCCTAAATGGACCCGTTGTGGAACACTAGGGACAACTAAAATTAAGGAGAAGCTCTCAGCTATGTGCCCGTGAACTTCCCGGTTCCTATCGGGGTAGGTTTAAATTGAACAAGGCACTGCCAATATCTAGAATCCCACTACTGTAGAAATGAGTAGACATACAGCTACCATGAAGTTCTTCCAGCGCTTAACGTTAGCAATCGCTTGGTGTATCGCTGCCGTCTCCGCACGAGCGAATCCACCCACGCACTTAGGCAATTCGTTTGTCGTTTTGAGTACGTATTGGCCGACCGGTGGTCTCGTGTCCGGCCAAATCCTCTATCTCACTCCCAATGGGACCTGCGAGCTGCTATCGCAATGCAGCACGGGATGGCCATCCACTATATCACTCCAGTTTGCGCCGTCCTCGTCGGGAACGTACACCTATGAACTCGCGCCCGGAAACCCAAACGAGGCGACGCTGAATCTCAACGCTCCGGGCCTCTTCGCGACTGCAATGAGCGAGACTCTGGATTTTCAAGGCGACACTTCGGGCGGCGGACTCACGCTCGGCTTTAGCTTTTTCCTATCTTCCCCGAACGGGTTTCTCACCAATGCCAGCAACCGGGTCACCCTAAGGGCCGGCGACATTTCAACGACGGGGTTTGTGATAGAAGGGAGCTCGCCGCGCCTCGTCCTCGTACGGGCGGTCGGTCCTTCTCTCGCGAACTTCGGCGTCAGCCCGGTTTCGAACAACCCGAAGCTTGAGCTGTTTTCGAGTTCCGGAGCGGCGTTGGCGGCCGGACAGAATTGGTCCTTGGTTACCTATTCGTCCTTAGAGCCTAACCTGCCGCCGGGCCCGAACGGCGCTCCGCCGACTGCCACTTACTTTTCCCCTACCCAGTTTGACGCTCAGGCGATGAACTGGATCTTCAGCATCGCCGGGGCATTCCCGCTCAATGCCAATTCGAACGACCAGGTCTTTTTTGGGATGCTGCCTCCGGGCGCCTACACGGTGCAGGTCAGCGATAGCACTGTCGGTGCCGGTGGAGGCACCGCCCTGATCGAGGTCTACATTCTTCCGTATTCGTCATGAGGTCCATCCATGGGAGAATAGGAGCTGCGGTTGTTTTTCTGGTGGTCGCAGCATTCGCCGGATTGCCGGCAAGGGCGCAGAATTTATCTGCCACTGTCCCTGTGGGAACCTTACCTGCGAACATCGCGGTAAACCCGCTGACGAACAAGGTCTACGTTGCAAACCAGAACAGCGCCAACGTGACGGTGATCGACGGCACGACGAACGCGACGACCACCGTCGCAGTGGGCACCAATCCCAACGCCATTGCCATAAACCAAGTGACGAACCAGATCTACGTTGGAAACCTGGGCAGCAACAGCGTGACGGTGATCGACGGGGCGACAAATGCGACCACGAACATCCCTTTGGCAATCGGACCGTATCCGATAGTGGTGAACCCGGTGACAAATAGGGTCTACGTCGGAAGTTCCAACGGCAACAACGTGATGGTGATCGACGGTGCGACGAATGTGATCACGGCCGTCGCCGTGGGGATCATTCCCACCTACGTTGCCGTGAACCCCACGGCGAACAAGATTTACATCGCCAGCGGAAGCGGAGACCACGTGACGGTGATCGACGGCGCGACGAACGCTATCACAACGGTCGCCGTGGGAACCAATCCCGGTCCGATCGCGGTGAATTCCACGACGAACCAAGTCTACGTTGCAAACATGGGCAGCGCCAGCGTCACGGATATAGACGGGGCGTCGAATTCGACGGCGACCATCGCGGTGGGGAGCAATCCCCAGGCAGTCGCGGTAAACCTGCTGACGAACAAGGTCTACGTGGGTAATTGGGGCAGCGCCAACGTGACGGTGATCGACGGGGCCACAAACACAACTGCTACCATCGTTACGGGAGTCGGTCCCTCAGCCTTCACCGTGAATTCGGCGACCAATCAGATCTATTTCTCCAATAATAACGGCAACCTTACGGTGATCGATGGGGCTACCAGTGGGGCTGCCACTGTAACGATGCCTGCCCCAATCTATCTTATCGCCGTGAATTCGGTCACGAACACAATCTACGCCGTAGAATCAGGCGCCAATTACGTGATCGTATTCAATGGGGCGACGGGGGCGACTGCCACCATGGCGACTGGAGCCGGTCCCACGGGCATTGCGGTTAATCCGGTGACGAACAAGATCTATGTTACGAACGGCGGTAGCGCCAACGTGACGGTGATCGACGGGGCCACGTATGCTGCAATTACCGTGACCGC
>Ga0302197_10002315_pt1 | contig 17761 bp, 16 predicted proteins | sample II_Bog_N2_1_FD_193526 | JGI IMG/M metagenome (GOLD analysis project Ga0302197, IMG submission 193526) | Peat permafrost microbial communities from Stordalen Mire near Abisko, Sweden - II_Bog_N2_1 | ecosystem: Environmental > Terrestrial > Soil > Wetlands > Peat | place: Sweden: Abisko...
TAGCCGTCAGCGGACTGGCTCAGTGGCTGGCCAACTTCACCATCACCATCACTTTCCCGTTGCTCCTGGGTGGCATCGGCCTCGGGGGAGCATACGGACTTTATTCCTTCTTTGCGCTCCTTTCCGTGTTTTTCGTTGTCAGGATGGTCCACGAGACCAAGGGAATGGAATTGGAACAGATGAAGGGATAAACCTTCCTTTCTTGAGAAACAACCAGTCCATCTGTTAAGAGAAACGGATGAAACTCATTGATGGCAAGGCCGTCGCTGCCGAAGTCGAACTGGAAACCCGCTCACGCATCGACGCCCTCAAAGCAAAAAGTGGAGGACGCATCACTCCCGGTCTCGCCGTTGTCCTCGTCGGGGAGGATCCCGCCTCCCAGGCCTATGTGCGCAATAAGGACCGCACCTGCGCTGCCCTCGGCATGTATTCCCGCAAGATCGAACTGCCGACCACAACAACTCAAGCGGAGCTCCTTGCCGTGGTTGCCGAACTCAATGCCGATCCCCTGATCCACGGCATTCTTGTCCAATCACCTCCCCCGAAGCACATCGATGAGCGGGCCGTGACCGAGGCTATCGACCCGCGCAAGGATGTGGATGGTTTTCATCCGATCAATGTCGCCAAACTCGCTATGGAAGACCCCAGCGGGTTTGTTCCCTGCACACCGCTTGGCTGCCAGCGGCTTCTGGTATCCGCTGGAATCGAAACTTCAGGGGCCGAAGTGGTCGTGGTCGGGCGCAGCCTGATTGTCGGCAAACCGATGGCCTTCCTCCTCATGGCAAAAGGGTCCAAGGGCAAAGGGGGCGACGCCACCGTCACCATCGCCCATTCCCGCACCAAGGATCTCGCCGCCGTCACCCGTCGCGCCGACATCGTCATCGCCGCCATTGGAAGACCGAAATCCCTCGGTGCCGAACACATCCGCGAAGGAGCTGTCGTCATTGATGTCGGCATCAACCGCATTGCCGATCCCTCGACCAAGAGCGGTTACCGACTCGTCGGTGATGTCGATTTCGACGCCGTCGCCTCCAAGTGCGCAGCCATCACCCCCGTCCCCGGCGGTGTCGGACCGATGACCATTGCGATGCTGATGAGCAATACCGTAACTGCCTGCGAACGCCTAACGGCGTAGGCAGCTACTTTCAGCGCGTAGTAGTTCCCTGGAGCGGTTTTGATTCAGTTCTTCACATCCTTTTACTTCAGGAAAAAGAGAGAAAGTTTTTCCGCAGAGACGCAGGGACGCAGAGGAAAATACAAAGAGGCACAAATCATCACCTCCCACACCTCTCTGCGTCTCAGCGCCTCTGCGCGAGAATCTCTGCTTTTGAGTTTCAGATTGGTAGGCATTCAACCAAAAAATGGTCTAACGGGCGCCTTGCTTAATCAGCGAAAGAAATTCCTGCTTACTGGGGCCCCGTCCGATCATGGCTAGGCTGATGGTTTCATTCCGAAAGATTTCCCGGGCCACTGCTTGAATCTCCCGTGTCGTGATCTTGGCCAGCCTGTCGTAAACCTCCTCGGGGGGAATGATTCTTCCATGGGAGAGCAGGGAACTGCCAAGACGGTAGTTCTGGGTGGCGGCCCGTTCCAAAGCCATCCGGCTCGTCCCGATTGAGTAATCGCAAGCGCGACGCAACTCGGCGACCGAAATCCCTTTTTCCGCAACACGTCGGCACTCCTTGAGGATCAACTTCACAGCCTTCCCAACATTCTCACCATCGAGTCCGATGGAGATATCGAAGGAGCCGCAGTCCGAGTAGGTGGAGAGTGAGGTATTGACCGAATAGCAGAGGCCACGGCGTTCACGAAGTTCCTGAAAAAGGCGCGAGCTCATGTTGCCTCCCAGGATCACATGAAGGAGCGTGGCGGCATGGCGACGGGGATCGGTCGCTCCGACCCCCCGGAAGGAGAAGGCAACCTGGCTTTGCTGACTCTTGCGGGAAGCAATATGAACCAAAGGGGATGTCTGCGGGACAGGAGGCTTGGACTCGTGCTGATTCGAGATGGCGGGAGCCTTCGGCAGTTTGCCGAGCAGCTTGGTGGCAAGCTGCACCACCTCGTCATGATCGACGGCCCCCGATGCGGTGAAAATCGTTTTCCCCGCATGGTAATGCCCCTTCAAGTAATCCAGCAGATCGTTGCGAGAGATGGAGGAAAGGGTCTTCCTGGTGCCGGTGATGGGGTTGGCCAGGGGATGCCCTTTCCAAGTCTGCTCGTTCAAAAGTTCATGGACATACTGAGCGGGTTCATCCCGCACCATCTCGATTTCCTCGGCAATGACGCCGCGTTCCCGCTCGATTTCGGCGGGCTCAAACAGCGAATTTCGGTACATGTCCGCAAGGACGGTTGCCATGCGGGTGAAATGATCGGAGGATGCGGCGGCGTAGTAACAGGTTCGTTCCTCAGTCGTAAACGCATTAAGATCGCCGCCGACCCCTTCGATCTCTTCGCTGATCTGTCGCGCCGTGCGCTTCTTCGTCCCCTTAAACAGGAGATGCTCCAGAAAATGTGAAATTCCTCCAAGTCGTGGCGGTTCGATTCTGGCCCCGACAGCACACCAGATACCGACAGCGACGGTCTGAGAAGAGGGCATCGCACAACTGGCGACACGCAATCCGTTGGGAAGGGTTGAAACATGAGTCACCTCAGTGACCTGGGAGTGTGACGACATGCCGGATGAATGGGGACTACGAGAACTCACAAAGATAAGATGATTAGCAACGAGTATTTTTTAACAAGGCCTCGGCAACCGAAAAATCTTCGGGCCAGGTGATCTTGGGATTGGGCTGGAGATTCTCGACAAACGGGATGCGCCATCCAGCGGCAAGAACCACGGAAACTTCATCGGTCGGGTTGCCAGCATCGACTGACAGTAGGAGTTCTTTCAGCGGAGCCGCTCGGAATACCTGCGGCGTCTGCATGGCCCAGAGTCCCGTGCGATCAACGGTGCGAGCGGCGCAATTCTCCCGGTCAGCCAGATGCAGCGTGTCTGTAACGGGTACGGCAGCAGCAGATGCCCCGCTTCCACCCGCAATCTCTAGGCAACGGATAATAAGCTCAGGAGAGACCAAGGGCCGGGCCGCATCATGGATGGCCACCAGTTCCACGGAGGGAGGCAGTGCTGCAAGCCCACGGCTCACTGATTCATGACGCTGGGATCCACCACTGACGACAGCAATGAGTTTGGTGATCCGGGCATCGGCGGCAATTTGCTGGAATCTCTCTTCGCTTCCAGCTGGGGCAACCACGACAATCATGGAGATGGCTTCCGTCTCCTGAAACGCCTTCAGGGACCAGGCCAGCAAAGGTCGCGCCGCCATCTGGATGGTCAACTTGTCTCCGCCAAACCGGCTACCCGATCCCCCGCCGACAATCACGGCGGCGGAAACCGGCAATGACTGGGTATCAGCAGTGGACATGGCGACTTTGATATCCGACAGAGTTCTTACGAGAGGTGCTTCTGGACTTCGGCACTCAGGATCTTGCCATCAGCACGACCCTGAGCCTTGGCTTGGGCAGCCTTCATCACGGCTCCCATTTGGGCTTTGGTAACACCCGCTGGTGTTCCTAATGCCGCTCCAACCTCGACAATCGACTCCTTCACAATCGCCACAATCTCCTCGAGCGTCAGCGGTGTTGGCAAATAGGCGGCGAGAAGCACGATTTCCTCCTTTTCCTTGGCAGCAAGTTCGGGGCGTCCACCCTGTTCAAATCCGGCAGCGGCATCCTCGCGCTGTTTGATCTGCTTGCGCAGGACGCTTGTGGCAAGTTCGTCGTCAATGACCGTATCGGCACCACCCTTTTCAATGGCGGCATTCTTGAGGGCAGATTTAACCATGCGCAACGTGCTGAGACGTGCCGCATCGCGTGCTTTCATGGCTACCTTGAGGTCGTTGTCAATCTGTTCTGCGAGTGTCATGGGATAGGAAAATGGGATGTTTTTGTAAGCCATTGACCCTACGCGCTTGAGTTGATGCCGTAAATGAATTCTCTTTGAGGGATGTCTCAACCGTCCGTTCCTGTCCGCACACGTTTTGCCCCCTCCCCGACCGGCCTCCTGCATGTCGGCGGAGCCCGTACCGCTCTCTTTAATTGGATCTATGCCCGCAAGCATGCCGGTACCTTTGTGCTCCGCATCGAGGACACTGATCACTCCCGCAACACCGAAGAGGCCAAGAAGGTTATCACCGACGGACTTCACTGGCTCGGTCTCGACTGGGATGAAGGCCCGCTGAAAGGAGGTTCCTACGGACCCTACTACCAGAGCGAACGGACGGCCATCTACGATGAATATCTTGGACGCCTTGAAAAAGGAGGCCATCTCTATGAAGACAACGGTGCCATCCGCTTCCGATCCCCTCGTGAGAAGGTCGTCCTCCAGGACGAAATCTGCGGCAGGATAGAATTTGATCTCACCAACCCCGGAACACATCCCGACATCACCCTGCGTCGTCCGGATGGCTCCTGGATTTTCCACTTCGTGAATGTCGTCGATGATATCGAGATGAAAATCACCCATGTCATCCGTGGCGAGGATCACCTTTCCAACACACCGAAGCATATCGAACTCTACAAGGCTCTCGGTGCCGAGCCTCCGCGTTTTGCCCACATGCCACTCATTCTCAATAGGGACGGCAGCAAGATGAGCAAACGCGACGAGGGTGCCGCGCTAGGAACTTATCCCGAGGCCGGTTACGCTCCGGAAGCTGTCCGAAACTACCTTTGCCTCCTCGGCTGGTCCCCCAAGGACAACCGCGAAATGATCTCCATGTCCGATGTCATCGCCCTCTTCGAGCTCAATCAGGTCAATCGACGCAATGCCGCCTTCGATCTGGCAAAATGCTTCTGGCTCAACGGCCAGTATCTCATGCAGATGGATCTCGCCCGTTACACTGAGCTGGCGATTCCCTTCCTTGAAAAAGCCGGGATCAGCTGGCCGACTTATGAGTCGCTGGAGCAGGTGCTCGCGATCGTGAAACCGAAGCTCAAGCTTCTCAAAGAACTCCCTGAATGGGTCGCTCCCTTTTTCACCGAAGAGCTCTCCTACGATGAAGCAGCCGTTGCCAAGAGTCTCAAGGGAAGCGACCAGGGGGCAACTGCCACCTCTCGCCTCAAGGCTCTCTCCGAGGCTTTTGAAGCACTCGCCACTTGGGATGTCGCTTCACTGGAAGCTGCACTCAAGGAAAGCGCTGTCAAACTTGGAGCGAAAACCGGCGAACTTGTTCACCCTGCCCGTGTGGCTTCAAGCGGACGCTCAGTAGGTCCAGGCCTCTATGAGATGCTGGAGATACTCGGCAAAGAGCGCACGCTCAGTCGCTTTGCCACCGGCGCAGCAAAGGCCCTCGGATAATTTTCACAATCTGACATGCCAACCGTCTTCAAGGCAGATGATCTCGCCAGCAATGGCATGGTCTTTCGCGGATTGATGCTGGATGAAAAACCATGTCCCGCCAGGCTCTCCGTCTTTGGCGATCCCGTCGCTCACTCCGCCTCGCCGCCGATGCATAATGCGGCATTGTCCGCACGGGAGAAGGGATGCCAATACGTCCGCATCCTGGTGAAACCTGACGAGCTCGAGGGGGCCTTGAGAAATCTCCCGGAAGCAGGATTTCTCGGGACGAATCTGACCATTCCTCACAAACAGGCGGCACTCGAATATGTCGATGCGGTCAGCCCCGAGTCACGACTCATGGGAGCGATCAATACCGTCGTATTGCGTGGGGAAAAACTTCACGGATTCAACACGGACGGCCCCGGATTTGCAGCAGCAGTCGAGGAAAAATTCGAGGTTGAGCTGAAGACCCTTCGTGTTCTCATCCTCGGCGGAGGAGGTGGAGCAGGAAGGGCCATTACCGTGCAATGCGCCCTGTTAGAATGTCCCACCATTTTTGTTGCCAATAGAACAACGGAAAAAGCGGAAATCCTTTCTTCGGAGATCGAGGCAAATTTACGCATCGGGATCACTCCGATCGGCCTGACTCTGGAGGCGTTGACCAATGCCCTCTCCTGTGTCGATCTGATCGTCAATGCCACACCACTCGGCATGAAGCCACTTGATCCGTCTCCACTCCCGGATGGAATTTTGACCAGCGCACATCTCGTCTACGACACGGTCTACAGTGGCGGGAAAACTGCATTGCAACGCCAGGCCCTGAACGTCGGTGCCTGCTATGCCAACGGCCTTTCGATGCTCCTGCATCAGGGAGCCCTCGCCTATGAAATCTGGTTTGAAGAACCAGCACCCTTGGAAATCATGCGAGCGGCGCTCGAGAATTCTCTACTTTAAAGCGTCGATTGGTTGATCTACTCAGAGCATTTCAATTTAAACCGCTCTAACCCGCCAAGGCCTCCTGGACAAGTGAGGCAATGGCAGGGGAAAGCTGAAGTCCCTTTGCCGCCTCCTGAGCCTGCGGAGAGAGCTTACGCCAGGATTTGCGGAGAATATCGACAAACTTCTCCCTTGGATATTCCCCATGCTGCTCGGCAAAGGCATCAATTTCATTTTCCAGAAAAACCAGCACCGCCGCATCCTCCAGCGCCTGGGTTCCCGCGTTAATTTTGAGCCCTGATTTGGAAATCCAAGTTTTTGCCTCCTCTATCTCCTCATTTGAGATACCTGCCTGCATCAGGAGTTCTCCCGCCCGATCCGCCTGTTTGACATAGAGGCTTCTGCGCCAGCCAAGATATCCGGCCTTGCCTTCAGGAAAGCTCTTTCTCGGAACACTCCAGCGCTCAAGATGCTGACAGCGCGCAGCCAACAGGAGAAGAGGAGAAGCATCAGGAACAAGTTTTTGAACCCATCCCTCCATGCGATCGGCATAGACGAGTTCCGCAGGACGACCATCAGGTAAGAGGGAAACATCAGCGGCATGGGCAGCATCGATCAGATTCCGTGCCGTGGTGTACACAGAACTCTTCACCATCTTCTCAAGGAGTAGTGTCCGTGCCTGTTCGCAATCATGGGAAATCTGTGCTTTCAACTTCTCCAACCCGGAGAATTTCTGCTCTCCTCTCAGAAAATGCACGAACTCCAAGGCGAGTTCTTTGCCTACAAGATCTTCGGAGAAGTCGAAGAGATGAACCTCCAGCATCCTCTTGGGATCGGTCGAATGATTCACAGTCGGCCTGACTCCGAGATTGGCAACGCCAGGCTGGACATTTTCTTCGAAGTGAACGAGCACGGCATAGACACCATCAGGAGGAAGTTGCATGCCTTGCACATCGAGATTGGCTGTTGGAAATCCAATTGTCCGGCCGAGTCCCATTCCGGCTACTACATTCCCTGAGAGAAGATAGCTGCGTCCGAGACACTTGGCTGCTGCTTGAAAATCTCCCGTTGCAATGCCCTCCCTGATCCGAGTGCTGCTGATGGCAGAGCCATCGATATCAACCGGAGGGATGCTCTCCACAGAAAATCCAAGTTCACCTCCAAGTTTTTTCAGCAGGGTGATATTTCCGGAACCACCTCGGCCAAAAGACCACTGCGAACCAACGCAGATTTTGTAGAGTGGGTTGGCGGCTGCACAAAGACTGCGGATAAATTCTTCGGCCGGGATCGCGACAAGCTTCTCGTTAAATTCCAGAAGCAGCACGACAGGGAGACCGATCTGCTCCAACAGAGCCAGCTTGGTCGCGTTGCGCGTCAGGAGTTTGGGAGCCTTTTCTGGGCGGGTGACGGACGCTGGATGGCGATCAAAGGTCATCACGACCGCAGTGCCACCGACAAGAGCGGCTTCCTTAATTGCTCGTCCAATGAGCGCCTGATGCCCAAGATGGAGACCATCGAAGGTTCCTGCAGCCAGGACTACCGGCCCTGAAAGCGATGCCAGATCGGCGATGGATCGCAACGTCCGCATGAAAAGAATTTCTAGGCTCCGCGAATCCTCGAGACCTGAGGAAGCGTCAGTAGCTTTGCGAGAATTTCCTCCCGCGGTGCAGTCTTGAGCTGATTGGCGGGAAAGGCCCTGTCGACATCGAAGCGTCCCGACTTCGTCCGTCGCAGGGAACTAAGATGAGCACCGCAACCAAGATCATTGCCGATGTCATGGGCATAGGTGCGGACATAAAATCCCTTGCTGCAGACCACCCGGAAATCAAGCTCTGGGGGTCGGATCTCCAGAATCTGATGGGCGTAAATATGAACAAATCGTGGTTCCCTCTCAACGGTCTTCCCCTGACGGGCAAGCTTATACAGGGCGACGCCATCTTTCTTGATCGCGGAAACCATCGGAGGAATCTGGTAGAAATCCCCATCGTACTTGGCAAAGGCAGCCTCGAGCTTTTCGCCTGAAAGCTCCGGCACCGGGCGTGTCTCGATCACCTCGCCATCAGAATCCTGGGAATCCGTCACCTCACCGAACTTCATCGTGCCGACATACTCCTTGTCCTCGCTCATCAAGAGATCCTGGATCTTCGTCCCTCGTCCCAGCGTGAGCAGGAGCAGTCCCGTTGCAAGAGGGTCCAGCGTGCCGCAATGACCGATTTTTTTGGTTCCCAAAACGCGTCGCGCAATCGCCACAACATCGTGAGAGGTCATCCCGGAGGCCTTGTCTATCGGCAGAACGCCATCAATCACAGAGTCAGTACGCATGAGTGTCAAAATTTAAAAATTATCGGCTTTCGATTGCCGTGCAGATCGCGGCTAAAACCCGCTCCTCAACCTCCTGCAGCGATCCCCTGATCCTTGCACCGGAGGCCATCGGATGACCGCCACCACCAAATTGGGCGCAGAGGGCGCAGGCATCAAAGCTGGGATCCTTGGATCGCAGGCTCAACCGCACCTTCCCATCGGGAAGCTCCTCGAAGAAGGCGGCTGCTTTGACTCCCTCGACAGAGCGGAGATTGTCTATGATCCCCTCGTTGTCCTCAGGGATGATCCCGAGGGTGGCGACATCGGCCAGCGACAGGGAAAAACTGACCACTCGCTCCTGACAGCTGAATCGCGCATTAACCAGCGCGTGACGCAACAGTTCCAGACGGCGGCGGGGCTGGTTTTCGTAAAGGGATCGGGAAAGCTCCGCCACATTGACTCCTCGTCGGATCAGTTCTGCCGCCACTTCAAATGTCTCGGCTCCCGTCCCCTGATACTGGAAGGAGCCTGTATCCGTGGAGATGGCAGCGAAGAGATTCGTGGCCATTTCAGGAGTGATGGTGATTCCTTCCTCAAGAAATGCCTTGGTCAGAATTTCACCGGTGGCAGGCCGACTCGGATCAATCAGGTTCAGATCGGCATATCCCTCATTGCTCTTGTGATGATCAATACAGATCCAGAGCGGGGCGGAGGCCGAGGCAAGCACCGTGCCAAGACGGTTTTTCACCGAGGTATCCAAGGCAAGGATTGCATCAAAGGAAACGGGTGTTGCCGAAGGCTTGGTCACCAACTCCGAAGAGGGTAGAAAAGAGAATTTCGCGAGTATCCCATCCTCGTTCCAAGCTGTGACTTCATGGCCTGCATCGTGGAGCCAGAGTGCGGCAGCAATGGTGGAACCAAGCGCGTCGGCATCGGGTCGCAGATGACTCACCACGAGTATGCGACGGCATCCACGCAACGCTTCTCGGATTTCGGAAAATGTAGCCGTCCTCATCACTGACTATTGCTGCTCGCGGTGCTCCTCATCCGGCAACGGCTCATCGGGAGGAAGAGTCGGCTCAATCTCATCCAGGAGACTCAGCACGCGCGTTCCGCGTTCAATGGATTCATCCAGCTGAAAGTGAAGATGAGGGGTGTATTTGAGAATAACGCGGCGGGCGATCTCATGTTGGAGATGCTGACGCTTATCGTTGAGAGTCTTGATCGCCTCATCTTTCTGCCACGTGGTGCCGATCGCACTGATGAAGACATGAGCGTTCTTCAGATCGGGGGTGATATCGACGGCACGCACCGAGACAAGGGGTGCCTCGAACTTGATTTCCCGTCCAATGATCACACCAAGTTCCCGCTTGATCAATTCACAGACTCGAAGCAATCGGAGGCTCATAAAAAGGAAATATTTAGGCTGAAGTCTATTAGACCGTTAGGTCAGACATGGAAAGGGATAGGAAGGCAAATCCCTCTGTTTGGTATTATTGATTTCTGATGCCTGTCCTCTAATCTCTAGTTTTGTTTGGTTCTGGCTAGTAGACTAACAGACTTCAGTCTAATAGCCTTTCCTCTACAGGGCCTGGGCAACCTTCTCGAGCGTATAGCACTCGATGATGTCACCAACCTCGTATTCCGAAAAATCTCCGAGACGGATACCGCACTCCAGTCCGGCACGCACTTCCTTCACATCCTCCGTAAAACGGCGGAGCGTGGAGAGTCCACCGTCATACACCGCCTGACGGCGGCGCAGCACACGGGCGCGTGCGGTTCTGGAAATTCGTCCGTCGGTGACAAGGCTTCCTGCAACCATCCCCTTGGTCAGATCGAAAATCTGTTTCACTTCGGCATGACCGATGATCGCTTCGCGAAGCTCCGGATCAAGAAGACCGGTCATGGCCTCCTTCATCTGATCCACAAGTTCGTAGATGATGCTGTAGAGCTTGATCTGAACGCCTTCCTTGCGGGCGGCGGTGTTCGAGCTGTTCTCTACCTTGACACCAAAACCGATGATGATGGCATCGGAAGCGCTGGCAAGCAGTACATCACTCTCGGTGATCGGACCGACGGCGGCGTGAATGATCTTGAGATCAATTTTCGCCTGGGGAATGTCGGTGAGGGTTCCGATGATCGCTTCAAGGGAACCCTGCATGTCGGCCTTGAGAATGATCTGAAGGGTCTTCTTCTGATCTGCTTCAAGGTTGGCAAAAAGATTCTCCAAGGTAGCGCGTTTCGGCGCGGCAAGCTTCTCTTTACGGAGTGAATCGAGTCGCTCTTCGCTGAGCTGGCGGGCCAGCTTCTCGCTCTCCATCACGACAAGTTCGTCGCCTGCATTCGGAAGGCCGCTCAGTCCGAGCACCTTGGCAGGCATTGCCGGGCCGGCGGATTTGAAGGGTTGCCCCTCCTCGTTGATCAGCTGTTTCACTTTGCCCCAATAGCATCCGCAGATGAAGCAATCCCCTACATGAAGCGTGCCGGAATTCACGATGATGGTTGCTGTCGGTCCTCGACCCGACTCGACTTGAGCCTCGATCACGCTGGCGCGTGCAGGCTGATCGGGATTGGCCTTGAGTTCGAGAATCTCGGCCTGGAGGGACATCATTTCGAGCAGAGTGTCAATCCCCTTGCCTGTTGCGGCGGAGACTTCGCACACAACGGTCTCACCGCCCCAGTCTTCGGAAACGAGTCCCTTGTCCTGAAGCTGCTGCTTCACCCGGTCGGGATTTGCCGTCTTGAGATCGCATTTGTTGATCGCCACCATGATGGTGACCTTCGCAGCTTGGGCATGACTGAGAGCCTCCAGGGTCTGGGGCATCAGTCCATCATCGGCAGCAACGACCAGCACAACAATGTCGGTGACATTCGCACCGCGGGCGCGCATGGCGGAGAAGGCGGCGTGGCCAGGGGTATCAATAAACGTGATCGGGTTGCCTTTCCAGTCGATGGAGTAGGCACCAATGCGCTGGGTGATACCTCCGGCTTCTCCGGAAGCCACCTTCGTGCGACGAATGGCATCCAGCAGCGAGGTCTTGCCGTGATCAACATGCCCCATGAATGTGATGATCGGACCGCGAAGTTTTTCCTGCTCGGGTTTTGCCTCAATGGGCTTGGGAGGCTCGACAGCAACCTTCTCCTCCTTATGGACTCCGGCTCCGGAGACGCGCTTTTCACGCTCAAACACGAAGCCATACATGTCACAGAGCTTGGAGGCGATTTCCGGCTCCACGGACTGGTTAATGTTGGCGAAGATCTGCATCCCCATCAGATCCTTGATGATCTTGAAGGGAGCAACTTCCAGCTGTGTCGCCAGTTCCTTTATCTGAATTGGCGGCTTGATGTGAATGACCTTGCGGTTATCGATTGGCTCTGGCTCGGGAACCGCTTCCGAAGTGACTTCTTCCTGAGCGACGGGAACGCCGAGTGTGGCGGGTGCGTCAACTGCCTGCTCGCCGATGCGAGGAAGGGCCTTGCCCGTGGAGGTGACGCGTTTTTTAGGCGCGGGTTCGTCGATCAGTGAGAGAGTCGGAAGTTCAGTAGTCTTGAGCACCTGCTTCTGATCCTCCTCCTTTTCCTTGTCGGCAGGTGCTTGAGCCCTTGCCTCTCTGGATGCGGAAGAACCCTTCGCTCCGCCCCTGGAAGCCGAGGTGCCGGACGATCGCGCGGATGTCGATCGGGCCCCCGGTTTGGACGCGGAGTTCCTGGACCCGCCTCCATTGGAGGACGAGGACTTGGTGTGAGAGACTTTACTGGTGGCCATTATAATTTTTTTCTTTGTTGCGGTTTCTTCCCCGGACAGGGAATGGACCGTTACAAGGCCCCAGAAACTCCTTTCTCTGCGACCTGATTTCTTGCTGCGTTAAGAATTGCCTCGGCCTTCTCCAGACCACAGCCGATGACTCCGTCAATATCGGATGCCTCGGCGGTGAGGATGGCGGGGATATCGTTCATACCACCGGCGGCGAGGGTCTTGGCTTCTTCCTCGCTGATACCGAGTTGCTCGGCAAGTTGGTGGGCGGCGCCTCCCATCTGCTGTTCAAAGGCCTGGGCAGCCGTGCGGTCTTCCTGAATGTCGATTTCCCATCCGGTGAGTCGGGAAGTCAGGCGGGCATTCTGACCGCGTTTGCCGATGGCCAGCGCAAGATCTTCCTTTTCCACGGCGATACGGAGCGTGTGGCTGGATTCAATCACCTCGATGCTGCGAATGCGGGCGGGCTTCAGGGCCTCACGGGCAAACTCCTTCGGATCCTCGTACCAGCGAATGATGTCAACCTTCTCGTTGTTGAGTTCACGAACGATGTTTTTGACCCGGGCACCGCGCATTCCGACGCAGGCACCGACAGGATCGACTTTTTCATTGGCGCTGTGCACAGCCACCTTGGTGCGAAATCCCGCCTCACGGGCGATGGAGCGAAGCTCAACGGTGTGGTCGGCAATCTCGCTGACTTCGATTTCGAAGAGTCGGCGAATGAAATTCGGATGACTGCGGGAAAGGATGATCTCCGGGCCGCGCTGACCGTTTTCAACAGCAACGACATAGGCACGGATGCGGTCTCCAATGGAATATTCCTCAGTGCTGACACGCTCGCGGGAAGGCATGATCCCCTCGAATTTTCCAAGATCGAGAACCACATCGCTTCGGTCGAAACGGCGGACGGTTCCACTGACGATCTCTCCGGCACGATCCTTGAACTCCTCGTAGATCATTTCCTTCTCGATCTGGCGGATGCGCTGCGCAATTGCCTGACGGGCCGTCTGGGCGGCGATACGACCGAAGTCGCGGGGAGTGACTTCAATCTCGATTTCCTGGCCAATCTGGGCCGCAGGATTGATGACTACCGCCTTGGCGAGGGAAATTTCCTCCTGAGGATTGACAACCGTCTCCACAACAAGGGGTTTCGCGAATGCGCGGATTTGGCCGTTCTTGGGATTGATATCAATGCGAACTTCACGGGAGCAGGAAAAGCTCTTCTTTGAAGCAGCAACCAGGGAGGAGGAAATCGCCTCGATGAGGATTTCGCGTTTGATGCCTTTTTCACGCTCGAGGTAGTCGAGCATTGCGATAAATTCGGAGTTCATGGAAATAGGAATTCCCGACGCACAGGTCAGGAGTGTTCCATGACAGTGTGTCGGGGGTTTGTGAGTATGCCCTCTTCAGGTAGGGCGGTCAATCGAAAGTAATGAGGAACCGACGATTCAAAAGTTTTGACCTATCGTCAGGGGAGATTCATGGTGCCGCACCAGCTTTATCGAACGATGTCGGCCACTTTCACCTACCTCTCCACTGTTCGGGAGGATGATCACGCCTCCTCGTGGATCAGTAAATCGGGATGGTTCTGGGGCGTGGTGACGCTGGTCACACTCTGGAAGCTCCTGGCTGCCTCGAAGCTCGGGCTCATCTTTGACGAATGCTACTACTGGGAGTGGTCGCTCCATCTTCAGGCCGGTTATTTCGACCACCCTCCCATGACGGCCTGGTTGATTGCGTCGGGCCACGCGATCTTCGGTCAAACATCCCTGGCCGTCCGGTTCTGGGCCATTGTTTCCGGTCTCCTCCTGGCGCTTGCCGGACGCGCTCTCGGCACAGAGCTCTTCGGACAGGCGGCGGGCAACCGGGCCGGAATTTTCCTTCTGCTCGCCCCGATTTTTGCCGGAAACGGCCTCTTGATGACACCGGATACTTTCCTGATGCCAGCATGGGCGTTTGCCGTCCTTTTTGCCTGGCGAGGAAGTCGAGGGAGCATGCTCTGGTGGCTTGCCGCAGGGCTTGCTGCAGGGCTTGGTATGCTGAGCAAGTACACCATGGTGCTTTACTTTGGAGGACTGGCACTTTTCTGGATCACGAGTCCTGGCCGACGCGGGAACATCTTTCTCGGCAGCACTCTGGCAGCCCTGGTCTCGCTCCTCATCTTCTCCCCCGTCATCTGGTGGAACAGCCGTCATGAATGGATCTCCTTTGCCAATCAGATGCGCCATGGCTTTCACAACGAGCATGCGACACTGATCAACTTTCAGAACCTGAGCGACTATACCGTTTTCCTGATCGTGCTCGTCTCCCCGGTGCTCGGACTCTTCTGCTTTCGCTCGGCTGCCACACGACTGCGAGATGAACGCTATCGCTTCCTGGCCATCTTCTTCTGGGTCGTTGTGCTCTTCTTCGGATTCTCCGCCGCCAAGGCGCATATCGAGGCCAACTGGCCGATGGCGGCCTTCATCACTGGCCTGATCCTTGTGGCCGCCGATTGGGAGCGCTACGGCAAAGCCTGGCGGAGCACCGCGATCATCATCCTGCTCCTTGTTGATTTCGGGGCCGTGCTCGGCGTCGGATACCTCTCGCTGCCAAAGGACTCCCCTCTAGCCATTCAAAATCTCTCGTTCAACACCGGATTCCTGAAACAATGCCTTGCGCCTCTCCCCCACTCGGAGCAGTTCGCCGACAAACTCGCCAACTCCGCCCAGCAGGGCTTTGGTGACTTTCAGGGACGGCTTGAAGAATTCCTCGGCCCTCAGGATGTGGCACGCGCTGTTTCAACCGAGTTCAAGAAATCGGGTGCAGATTTCCTCTGCGTCTCCAGTTACCAGTTCGCGGGAGTCATCTCCTTTTACGCCCCCGAGTTGGAACCCGTAATGTGGCTCCCTTACCTCGGCCGCTACCGCCTCTCCTGGATCAACGATCAGGTCTGGGCTGGAAAAACGGGTCTCACCGCCGAATGGCCTCATAACGGCCCCGATTACAGTGTCCTCTTCACCGAGTTCTCAGCACCACGAGCATTGCAAGTTCCGGGAATCAAACGCCCTGTCTTTCTCTGCATCGGCAAGAATTACCTTCCGGAAAAAGTAAACTTCCGTCCCGGACATTAGTGCTTAATCCATGACACGCATTGAACGGGCAAAAGCCCTCGCGACAGAACTCCCCAGAATCTATCCGCTGGCCCATTGCGAGCTCGATTTCTCGACTCCTCTGGAGCTTCTTGTTGCCACCATCCTCTCAGCCCAGTGCACCGATGTCCGCGTGAACATGGTCACTCCGGCCCTCTTCGCCCGCTGCCGCACCGCCGCCGACTATGCCGCCATCCCGCAGGAGGAACTGGAGACGATCATCCACTCCACCGGCTTCTACAGAAACAAAGCCAAGTCGATCCGGGCCATGGGAGCAGTTTTGGTGGAGAAACACTGCGGCGAAGTTCCCCGCACCATGGAGGAACTCTCCGCCCTGCCCGGAGTGGGTCGCAAGACAGCCAATGTCGTGCTTGGCAATGCCTTCCAGATCAATGAGGGAGTTGTGGTCGATACCCATGTCGGCAGGCTCTCCCTCCGGCTCGGTCTGACCACACAGACAAATCCGGTCAATGTCGAACACGACCTCATCAAACTTTTTCCCAGGGAGCAGTGGTGTGATTTAAGCCACTGGCTCATCTGGCACGGACGCCGCCGCTGCAAGGCACGCAACCCGGATTGCCAAGGATGCGAACTCCGTTCACTTTGTCCCAGAAAAGGGCTGGAGCGCATGGCACTCTAAGGAACCGCTGATCCAACCACCGCTTTCCATGAGTTTTACTACAGCCAATCTCCTCGGTCAGATTCTCTTCGGTGCCATCGGCTTCGGAGCCTTTCTTTACGGAAAAAAACAGGGAGCATTCCGGGCAATGGTTCTGGGTGCTTCCCTGATGGCCTATCCCTACTTTGTGCCAGACACCTTGATACTCTATAGCATCGGCATCCTGCTGACACTTGGCCTGTTTATTTTTCGCGACTGAACAGCATCAGAAAAACCACCTTAACGATCGTTCACAAACCTTTCCATGAAACAGCTCCTCAAACCCTGGATGGCCCTCCTACTAGCCGCCACCATAGCGGCCTATTTCTTTGCCGACCGTCCGCTCTGCGAATTCATCTACAACCATGCGGTCCCGCAGCACCTCATGGATTTCCTGAAGAAGATGCTGAGCCTGCCTTTCTTTATCAATGAACACTCGCTCATCCAGCGATCCAACCTGCTCAGCCAGCTCCTTGATTGGCCGCCGCTCATGTCGGGTCTTTCCCCTTTTCTCCTGCTGCTCGGAGTCCTGCTCAAACCGGGAAAAGCTAAGGATCTCCTGATTTTCATGGGCATCAGCATTCTCCTGACCTTTGTCCTAAAAAATGACCTCAAATGGATCTTTAGCAGGAATTGGCCAGTGACCTGGACTAACAACAACCTCTCCTGGATCAGCAATCATGCCTATGGATTCCACTGGTTTTCCGGGAAAATTTTCCAGGGAGATGACACCACCGGCTCCTTCCCCTCCGGCCATACCGCTGTCGCCTTTGCCACTCTTCTTCCAATAGGTCTCCTTTACCGTCGGGCCCTTCCTTTCTGCATCCTCCTTGCTTCCCTGGAAGGTCTTGCGATGATTCTCTGCGACTACCATTTCCTGAGCGATGTGCTGGCCGGAGCACTTGTCGGCATCATCTGTGCCTTCGCCGCAAAATCAGCCCTGCAACGTGAAAATCTCTAATCCACTTCCTATGCTAAAAATCCTTGTCGCCTGTATCATCCTCCTGATTGCGGCCTTTGTGGTGGCCTTCTTCTCTCTGAACTTCTTGGTCAAGAAAACCGTCAACACCGTCGGCCAGCAGATCACGAAGGTCGATGTCAAACTCAGTGTGGCGGATCTCTCACCCCTCTCTGGCAGCGGCAGTCTATTACACCTTCAGATCGGCAATCCCGAGGGCTACAGTTCCCCCTTCTCCCTCCTCCTTGGGGGAGTCCAGATCACAACCCACCGCACCTCCCTCTTTTCCGATCCAATCATCATCAAGGAAATCACCATCCGAGATCCTGAGATCAACATCGAGGGCACCCCGTTAGGAAACAACCTCACCAAACTTCTCTCCAACCTCAACTCCTCCACCAATAGTAGCGATGAGGAAGCCGCTGCAGACTCCAAGAAATCAAAGAAACTCATCGTCAGGGAAATCATCATCACAGGAGCCAAACTCCATGTGCACTTCAGTGCCAGCGATCAAAGCCTGGATCAGACACTTGTTCTGCCTGACATTGCTCTTCACAACATCGGCGCTGATGGCTCTGGCGTCTCGACTTCCGAACTCTCACGACAAATCCTGACTCCGCTGCTCAACAGTGCCATCAGAGAAGGCGGAATAGCCTTGGCCAAACAAGGCATTAAACAGCTTGAAAAC
>Ga0302197_10002327_pt1 | contig 17705 bp, 14 predicted proteins | sample II_Bog_N2_1_FD_193526 | JGI IMG/M metagenome (GOLD analysis project Ga0302197, IMG submission 193526) | Peat permafrost microbial communities from Stordalen Mire near Abisko, Sweden - II_Bog_N2_1 | ecosystem: Environmental > Terrestrial > Soil > Wetlands > Peat | place: Sweden: Abisko...
AAGCAAAAGGGGAATGACAAGCAAAAGGGGAATGACAGGCGAAAGCAGATTCCCTTCGGGAATGACAAACAAAAGGGGAATGACAAGCAAAGGGGCAGGTCATGGCTGGACCGCGCGGTGGACGGCGTCTATGTACCCGCGAACATAGGGGTTCTGCGAGTGCAGGACGTCGGTTGCGAGGAGGTCCGCGACTAGTTCTCCGGCCTCCAGGAAGACGACGCGCTGGGCGAGGTAGAGGGCTTCGTCGAGGTCGTGGGTGACGAGGAGAACGGTTTTGCCGACGCGGGCGAGTAGGTCGCGCAGCATGGTCTGCATCTCGGCACGGGTGAGAGGATCGAGGGCGCCGAAGGGTTCGTCCATCAGCAAGACGCCGGGGTCGGTAGCGAGGGCTCGGGCGAGGCCGACGCGCTGGCGCTGGCCCCCGGAGAGCTGCCAGGGATAGCGGGCATGGAATTCGGTGAAGTTGAGGCCACAAAGGGCAAGGACCTCATCGGTGCGGCGGAGTCTTTCGGCGGAGGGAGTGTTGGCGAGTTCGAGCGCGAGGCCGGCGTTGCGCTCGACCGTCATGTGGGGGAAGAGGCCGGTCTCCTGGATGACGTAGCCGATGCTGCGGCGGAGTTCGATGAGATCGTAGGCCGGCGTGGCTTTGCTGCCTACACCCACTTCGCCAGTGGTCGGCATGACCAGGCCGTTGACCATGCGTAGTAGGGTGGTTTTGCCGCTGCCGCTGCGGCCGAGAATTGCGGTGGTCGAGCCGGCTTCAAGCGTGAGGTTGATGTCGCGGAGCAGGGTGCGGCCAGTGGGCAGCGTGTAGCTCACGTTCGTGAAGGCAATGCCGGCGTTGGGCATAACGGATGTTGTTTAGGATACGCGGAGTGCGGGCTTTCACGGCCTCTCCGAGGGGCAGCGACGGAGATTCTGACTCTTCGAGTCAGAATGACGGGCGTGCGGCTACTCGGTCTCGGCTGGCTCAGTCTCTGCGGCGGATTCCTCGCCTGTGGTAGTGACGGGTATTGTTCCAGGATGGCCCTTTACCCGGACGACCGTGATTTTCTCGAAGCCTTCCTTGAAGGTCGGCGGGCGCAGGCGCTCGGCCATCTTGTGCATCACCTCGTCGGTGACCTGACGGTCGCGCTTGGAGTTGCGCTCGAGGCAGACGGAGAGCGGCACGTCGAAGAAGACCGCCTGAACTTCGTAGCCGAAGCTCTTGGCCATCTTGATCCACTGCTTGCGTTCGTGTGGGCTGAGATTGGTGGCGTCGACGTAGTTCCAGGGCATCTTGGCGATGAGGCGCGCACGGAGCAGGCTGCGCAGGGTGGAGAACACTAATCCCTGGTAGCGCTGCTCGGTGATGTCGTCGAAGAGGATCGAGCGCAGGAGGTCGCTGGAGAGCGGCGTGACTCCGCGGCGTTTGTACCAGGTGGTCTTGCCGGAGCCGGGAAGGCCAATGGCGAGAACGACATAGCCGCGGGGTTCCTTGGGCGAGATACTGGCTTGCTCGGCTGGCGGAGTGCCTAGCGAGTCGGGCTGCGTCTCCACCACCATCTGCTTTTCTGGAGCGGGAGGCGGGGCTACGGGAGCGCCGGATTTCGCTTCACTCGCTGGCGCGGCCGGTGCATTGGTCTTGACTGCGGCCGGTTCCCGCACAGGCAATGGTTCCGGATAGGAAGGTCTTAGTGGAGCTGGTTGGTTGGAGGGCAGCTCCTGCCCGCTTTTACCCGTGGATTCCGATTCGTTCGGACCACGTCTGGAACGTCTTCTCATGAGGTCGCGCATCCAATCGCGCATATTGCGCATAGGTCACATGTAACACAGTGGACGGGCCGTCGCAAATCGCCGCACCATCGGAGTCACTGTGCGCGGATTTCTCGTGGGTTTGGCGTGCTGCAAGGCGTGTGACTTGGATCACACAAGACGCGTCCGCGCGTTGCGTGGCCCCAACCCTGGTGCTAGCATCGAAATGACGACTAAAAGGCAGAATTCATCAATCACAGGACGAGCTTCGACTCCCACGGCGGGAAGCGACCGCACAATCCCCCACAGAGCAACACAACAGGAGCAGGCAAGATTATGGCAGTAAAAGTTGGCATTAACGGCTTCGGCCGCATCGGACGCAACGTATTCCGCACCGCAATCGGCAACCCGGACATCGAGTTTGTGGCTGTCAACGACCTCACCACGCCGGCGACGCTGGCCCACCTGCTGAAGTACGACTCGATTCTGGGCAACCTGAAGAACGAGATCACGCACGGCGAGGATTTCATCGCAATTGACGGCAAGAAGATCAAGGTATTTGCCGAGCGCGATCCGGCCAAACTGGACTGGGCTTCGGTGGGCGCGGAGATTGTGGTTGAGTCGACGGGCTTCTTTACCGATGCCACCAAGGCTAAGTTACATCTCGGCTCGACGGTCAAGAAGGTCATCATCTCGGCTCCGGCCAGCAACGAGGACCTCACGGTCGTCCTCGGAGTGAATGACGACAAGTACGACGCAGCCAAGCACAATGTCATCTCGAACGCGAGCTGCACCACCAACTGCCTGGCGCCCGTTGTCAAGGTGCTGAACGACACGTTTGGCATCGTCAGCGGCATCATGACCACGATCCACAGCTACACGAACGACCAGGTAATTCTGGACACGCCGCATAAGGACCTGCGTCGCGCACGCGCAGCCGCGCTGAGCATGATTCCCAGCTCGACGGGCGCTGCCAAGGCTCTGAAGCTGGTTATCCCCGAGATGGCGGGCAAGCTGGACGGCTTTGCGATCCGCGTACCGACGCCGAACGTCTCGGTTGTCGACCTGACGTTTGTGGCCGAGAAGCCGATTTCGGTGGACAGCATCAACGCCGCGATCAAGGGCGCTGCTGCCGCGGGCCCGCTCAAGGGCATTCTCGCCTACACCGAAGAAGAGCTGGTCAGCTCCGACTTCAAGGGCGACCCGATGTCGAGCACTTTCGACTCCAAGCTGACCAAGGTTGTCGGCAACATGGGCAAGGTCATTGCCTGGTACGACAACGAGTGGGGCTACTCCAGCAGGGTCAAGGATTTGATCCTGTTCCTGGTGAAGAAGGGGCTGTAACGCCGGCTGAAGTAACCACGAAATTCTAGCTGTTTAGCCGAAGCGAAGAACCCCGCAGTAATTGTGCGGTAAGTTCTTCGCTTCGTCGTTTCTGTTCCGCTGGCAGGCTGGCTGCTACTTCACCGCGATGACCTGGGGGATGGCGTTCCAGCCGCGGAGGGCGATGGCGGCGGGGCCGTGGGCGGCGGCGGATGGGACCGCGATCTGGATGGTGCGGGATTCGCCGGGGAGCAGCGAGATGTAGTTGTCGGAGTAGTAGGCGGGGAGGATGCGCGCATGGCTCTGCGCGTCGAGCAGGGTGAGCTTGTTCTCCAGGCTGGCGGCGGCTGAGGGGTTGGTGAGTTGCACAGTGATCTTTGTCTCGTCGCCGACGCGGGTTGAGGTGGCCGATACGTTGAGTTGCGTTGGAGCAAGTTGCGTAAGCGCGCGGTAGGCGGACGGATTCGCGCCTAGCCAGTAGAGATTCTGTGAGAGCAGATTATTCTGGCCGTCGCGCAGTTCGAGCTTGATCAGGACGGCCGAATGGTCCATATACTTCCCGAGGTCCAGATGAAGGACGGGCGTGGCTGAGTCGGCGTCCACGTTCTTACGTTCTGTCGCTTCGGTGAGGAGTGCGTTGGCGAGGGAGTAGACCTTAGCGGTCGCCGTGAGTCCGATGTGCGGCGTTGTGGTGGTGTTGATGATGTCGACCTGGTAGTTGGCGAGGTTTAGCTGGATGTGCAGCGGCTCGCAGGCTTTCCTGACTCCGTAATAGGAGGCCTGGGTATCGTAGTCGGAGCTGAGGATTTGCCACATGGTGCTGGGCCAGGCGGGCTGCGTCATCCACAGCAGGCGGCCGCTGTTGGGCGCCCAAAGGTTGGCGTTCATTCCTTCGAACATGGCGCGGTGATCGACGTAATTCAACATTTGAGCTTTGCGCTCGAAGTCTTCGAGGCTAGTGGGCGCGCCGAACTCGGCGTTGATCTCGGCCATGAAGGGTGCGACATCGCCGTTTCCGCTCTGGTGCCAGTCGTGGTAGGCCCATGCATCGCTGATGGGCCATTGGTCCGGTTTGGCGATGGTGCTCTGGAAGGATTCGAGTGTCGACATGGAGGGCGTGCCAGTCTCGACCGAAAAGCCGCGATTGAGCGTGGTGTAGTAACGCGCGGGGTCCTGATAGCGGTAGGGGCCGCTGCCTTGCAGGTTCACCGCGTTCGAGCTGGGTGAGTAGTAGCGCGTGCCGTCGAGCGTGCGCACCAGCTTATCCAGGCCTTCGTTGATGATTGGCTGGGGAACGCCTTCGTTGCGACCGCACCAGACGATGATGGAGGGATGGTCGCGGAAATGCTGGATAGTGTCGGCGGCGTTGGCGAGGAAGAGCGCGGGATCTTCGGCTTCGAGGTTATAGTTTTCGGTTGACTCCCAGAAGTCGTTCCAAACCATCATGCCGTATTCGTCGGCGAGATCGTAGAAGGTCTCTTCGGTGCTTTGGCCCACCCAGTTGCGGATGATGTTGAGGCCGGCGTCTCGATTGAGCCGGAAGAAGGGTTCGAGGTGCGCGCGGGAGACTCGCTTGCGGGCGTCGTCCATTCCCCAGTTGCCGCCACGCGCGGCGATGCGTACGCCGTTGACGCGGATGACAAGATACGGCGCGGCGCGGAGGTCGGTAAGCGGCTGAATCGCGGGCGAGTTTTCCGCACCGGGCGCAAGCGAGGCGACGTGGGAGAGCGCGTTGGCACGGCGTGCTTCGGGGATGACTGCGGCCTCGGCATCGGGGAGCGGAATCTCGCGCATGCCGTCGTGGCTGACGTCGACGATGGGGCTGGGCGCGTTGCGCGCCGCGGCGGGCGTGAACTCGACGCGGCGCAGGTGGCCGGCGCTGTCGAGCAGGCTGAGCTCGTAGCTAATTTCGCGGACGCCGAAGCGGACGTCTTTGGTGTCCGAGACTAAGCCGCCGGCGAGCAGCGTGAGCTTGAGGTGGTAAAGCTCGGGACTGCCGTAGCCATTGGGCCACCACAGGCGAGGATGCTGCAGGTTGAGCTGGGTGAATTCAGTTGGCGTCAGCTTGATGACGCTCTCGCCGCGCGCTAGAGTGACGCTCTTGCGGATCGTGACGTGATCGATTGACGCGTTGATGGTTGCGACGATTGGGGCGGCGGAGAGATTTGTAATCGGCACGGTGATGTCGACGGCGGCCTGCGAGGTGTCGTGATTGTGGAACGAGGTGACGACCTGGCTGTCGCCAATCCTCAGACTGTGCGTGATGCGCAGATTGACGGGCTGCCAAATGCCGCTGTCGCGGTCACGAATGGCGGGGATCCAGTCCCAGCCTTCGGTGGCGAGGAAGGTGGGCCCGTCGAGTTCCATGGCGCCACCATTCTCGCCCGGCCCGCCGAGGATCGATTGCTCCTGCGGAATGCCGGGGTGCGGCGGTGGCGAGATTTGGACGGCGAGGACGTTCTTCTGGCCAGGCCTGAGGACGGAAGTGACGTCGAAGATGCCGCGTCGGAACGCGCCTTGCATTGTGCCTAGTAGCTTGCCGTTGAGCCAGATGGAAGCGGCGTAGTTGATGCCCTCGAATGTGAGTTCGGCGTGAGCGCCTGCAGGCAGCGCCGATACAGGCACCGCGAACTCGTTGCGATACCAGTAGTCCTGCTTATTGAGCGATTCGGGGATGGCAAGATTGTTGAGTCCGAAATCCGGATCGGGATAGACGCCATCGTCGACCATGGTAGTGAGCACGGTGCCGGGCACGGTGGCACGCATCCAACTGGAGTCGTGATACGCCGCTGTGCTGAGGTGTGCGCCGTCGGCGTCGACCTTGGGGGCTTCGCGGAGCGTCCAGCCATCGGAGAAGTTCCATTCGCCGGCGGCGGTCTGCGTCAGCGATGGGCCGAGCGGCGGACGCTGGATGGCGATGGGCGCCGAGAACGGTGCGAGCGTCTTCGGCATGGTGGCGGGTTCCTGGGGCGCGCGGTAGCCGGCCTGTCCGCGGGTCTGGATTGGCCAGGGCTTGGAGCCTCCCTCAAACTCGATGAGGGAGAAGTCCGGATGAGCGAGGTAGAGCTGATGCAGTTCGCTGTCGGAGAGCGCGCGGCGGAGGAGGGTGAAGGATGCGATCTGTCCGCCGAAGTGGCGGCTGTGTGCGGCTCCGGAGTCTATGGGAGCCATTTGCAGTATGGGGTTGGTGCCGCCGGTAGTCAGCATACCGGAGGATGCGGGCTGGCCGTCGGCAGAGAGGTGGACGCGGCTGCCATCGAACGTGGCGGAGAGGAGATGCCACTCGCCTGGGTTGAGGTTGGCGGGCGCGGTGAGTTGGTTGGCTTCGCCGAGCCAGAGGGCGGCCCTGCCGGAGTCGACAGCGAGGTAGCGAGGGTGCCCAGCGCTGATGCTGCCAAGACCGGCGACGAGCGAGAATGTGTCAATGGGCTCAGAGATCCTGATCCAGCAGAAGAGAGTCCAGGGCGAATCGGACTGGAGCACGGGATCGCGCGGATCGGAAATGGTCTTGGTTAGGCCTGGGCCATCAGCGAGGAAGGTGGCGTTGTAGGGACCGAACTCGGGCGGGTCTGCGGCACTTACGGCGGCTGGTTGGGCCGAGGCTGCAGCGACACAAAGTGCCAGTGCGGTTGCTGCTGAGCGCGCAAAATAGCGGCGGTTGAACATGCAGGAAGAGTAGCGCGGTTGCGTGCCGGTTGGGGAGGCTAACTTGCGAAAAGACATTTTGCGCGAACGGAAGGGTCGACGCTTGCGATTCTTACTGCGACAACACTACCTGTTGCCCTTCCTTCAGTCCGCTGACGATTTCGGTCACGGAGCCGTTCGAAAGCCCGACCTTCACGGGGACGATGCGGTAGCCGTCTTTTTGCTTGGCATCGGGAATCTGAACCGTGGCATTTTTCTGGTTGTCATAGCTCACGGCGTTTTCCGGGACCGTCAGGACGCCCTTGTGCTCGTCGAGCAGAATCTCGGCGTTGGCAGTCATGTTGGCCTTGAGTTCGCCGCCGGGGTTGTCGATGGAGACGCGCACCTCGAAGGTCGTCACGTTGTCTTTCTCCACACCGAGCGGGGCTATTTTGGTGACTTTCCCGGTGAAGAAGCGGTCGCGAAAGCTTTCCACCTTGATGCGCGCAGGCTGGGCCATGTAGACGTGGGCGATGTCGGCCTCGTCTACTTTGCCCTGCACATAGACCTGGTTGATGTCACCTTCGGTCATAACCAGGGTCGCGGTCGAGCCGAGCACAAGAATGGAGCTGACTGCATCGCCGATCTCGACATCGCGCGACAGGATGACGCCGTCCATGGGCGCGACAATCGTGGTGTAGCCGAGCTGCTCCTCCAGTTGTTTGAGGCTGGCCTGGCTCTGCAGAACCTGGGCGTGTGCCTGCTTCAGCTTCGCATTGTCGACACCGATCTGGGCCTTGGACGAATCGCGCCGAGTCAGCGCGGCAAGGTAGTCTTTGTTGGCGTCGTCCAGCGCTTGCTGGCTGACCAGGCCCTCTTTCTTCATCTCCAGATTGCGATCGAGCGTGGCCTTGTACATGGGCAGGTCGGGCGCTGCGGCGTTCACCTTGTCCTGCTCGATGTTCGCTTCAAAGGAGGTCACATTCGCTTCGGCGGAGGCAAGCTGGGCTCGCTGCGCGTCCACCTGGGCCACGATCTCCTGTTGATCGAGCTGCGCCAGTTGCTGGCCCTTCGTCACCTTATTATTGATGTCCACGTAGAGCTTTTCCACGATGCCGGAGGCTTTGCTCTTTACCTCAACCTTGGTGATGGGCTGAATCTTGCCCGTTGCCACCACGGACCGCGCTACATCGCCTCGGGTGACCTTGGCGATTCGATTGGGATCGATCGAGGAGCCCTTGACTAGCAGTTCCACCCCCGCTCCAGCCGCTGCAAGCACGACTACCACGATCACAGTCAACCAGATCCAGAACTTCTTGCTCTTTCGCGACGCAGCCACCAAAACCTCCCTATTGCGCGAAGCAAGCCAGAAGCCGTCCTAGACCCAGACAAACCGATGCAAAACACTCGCGGCACCAGCCTACCATTGTCATTCGCTGGTTGTGTCTACGCAAATCAGAGCCTGCCGGTTCCAAATCGCGCCGATCTTTCTGAGGGAACGGAAAGGTCCGCAGCCACGTATCATTCCCATGAACGCCAGGTTGCCGTTCTCGACGCACGATGGAGAGTTTTTCTGACATTCTCGGGCAGGTCTTTCGCGCCATCGCGGCCAACAAACTGCGCACCTTCCTAACCATGTTCGGGATTGCGTGGGGGGTGGGGTCGTTGCTAGTGCTGGTGGGGCTTGGCGAAGGCTTCCGATCCGGGCAGCACCGCCAGATGTCTACGTTGGGCAACGACATCATCATGATGTTCAACGGCACGATTCCCGCAGTGGCCAACCAGCACACCGGGATGCGCCCCTATCAATTGACGCTGGGAGACGAAGCTGCTCTGCGCGGCCTGCCCGAGTTGCGCTCGACCACGGTGGAGCTGGCCCGGAGCGATTTGTACGAAGTCAGCGAGTGGAGTAACACGTCCAGCCGGGTGTTGGGGGTTGAACCCAACTACACCATCGTGAAGTTTCTTCCCATCGTGCAGGGCCGCTTCCTGGACGACACCGATCAGACCGAACGCCGTCGCGTCGCGGTGCTGGGTTCCAAGGCAGCAACGCTCATGTTTCCCGGCAGGCCCATGCTGGGCCAGACAATCACCATCAACGGAACGGACTTTACCGTGATCGGCGTGGCGAAGAAGATCAGCCGTGGCACCAATGACGACAGCGACCAAAGAATCTACATTCCAGTCACCACCATGCAGGAACTGTTCGCCTTGAAGGGTGATAACGTCTCCCGCGATGCGCTGACGTCGATCCAGTTTCAGCCCACTCACAGGGGAGACTCCGTGGCTGCGCTGGCCGCGGCCGATCGCGTCATCGCCGAGCGGCACGGCTTCGACCCGTCCTTGACGGATGCCTTCGATCAATTCGACTCCATTGAAGAAGAGAGGATGATCGGGGCGATCTTCAACGCGATGGATATCTTTCTGGGCGGCGTGGGAATTGTGACTCTGGGCCTGGGCGCGGTGGGCATCGTCAACATCATGCTGGTCTCCGTGACGGAGCGGACGCGAGAGATTGGCGTGCTGAAGGCCATCGGGGCGACCAGAAGCAGTATCGTAGCGCAGTTCTTCTGGGAGGGCCTGCTTCTGACCGGCATCAGCGGGCTGATTGGGATTGCCCTCTCCGAGGGGGTTATGTGGCTGGGGCAACAATTTCTTACGGACAAGATGCCCGGTTTCGACCCGCCCCGATTGGTGCCATGGTCCGCAGCGTTGGCGTTGGGCACGTTGGTCCTATGTGGCGTAACTGCCGGACTCTATCCAGCATCGAAGGCGGCGCAGTTGGATCCCGTCGAAGCCCTGCGGCGAGAATAGAGTGAGTCAGGAATAGGACTGCCATGCTTAGAGACATTCTCGGTCAGGCTTGGGAGGCGATGCTCTACAATCGCCGCCGCACCGCCATCACCATGATCGGCATGGCGTGGGGCGTTGCCACGGTGGTGCTGTTACTGGCCTACGGTGCGGGCTTCAGCCGCGCGTTCGAGGCCATCTTCGCAGAGTTTGGCACTCATACGATCGGCGCTTTCCCGGGTCGGACCAGCGAACAGGCTGGCGGGGATAAAGCGGGCGTGCGTGTGCGATTCACCCTGGACGATGTGGACCGCGTGGCCGCCGCGGTTCCGGGAATCGGCCGCATCTCGCCGGCGCTATACAAAGATGTGCCGGTGCAGAACGATCTGCATACCTACACCTGGAGCGTGAACGGTGTCCTGCCGGCGTATCAGGACATCATGAAGTTGGACACGAGCCAGGGACGATTCTTCAATGGCGGCGAGAACCAGCAGCGCGCCCACGTCTGTGTAATCGGTTCGGAAGCGAAGACTAAGCTCTTCTCCAGCGGCTGGGCGCTGGGCGAAAGCATCCGCCTGAATGGCGAATCATTTACCGTCATCGGCGTGCTTGAGCCCAAGATGCAGGAGAGTGAAGACGATGTCAACCGCCAGGTCTATATCCCCTTCAACACCATGGGCGACCTGAAGGACACGGAATACATCGACTCGATATGGTTCGGCTACACCGGGGACAACGAACTGGCGGAGAAAGCCCTGCGCGAGACGCTGGCCGCGGCGCATCACTTCAGTCCTTCCGACCACAACGCAATCTATGTGGCGAACTTGATGTCCGAGTTGAAACAGTTCAAGATTCTCTCGCTCGCCCTGCAAGTACTGCTCTCGTTGGTAGGAGCACTGACGCTCGGCATCGCCGGCATCGGCCTGATGAATATCATGCTGGTTGCCGTGCAGCAGCGCACGCGCGAGATCGGCATCGAAAAGGCGCTGGGCGCGCGGCGCAGACACATCCTGCTGCAGTTTCTGGCGGAGGCCATGGCCATTACGGGAGTTGGAGGAGCGACCGGAATCGCGCTCGCCTATCTGATCTCGGCGATGGTGGGGCGAATCACGTTCTACAGCGCGCTGGCGCAACATGCCGAAAACGCGGACATCCGCCTGCTGATCTCGCCGGCATCGGTAGTGGTGTCGACGGTGATCCTCGCCATCACTGGTTTGATAAGCGGCATGATTCCCGCGGTTCGTGCCGCGAACCTGGATCCGATCGAAGCCTTGCGCTACGAGTAACGACCCGGCCGCAATGACTCGATGGAGCGCGCGGTGTGGCCGAGAATCTCGGAAGCGAGTTATTTTGCGAAGGCCGTGCGGCAAACACCCAGGGCGGAGTGGACACTCTTCGGGCGGAGCGGGGCTGGCTGCGAGCTCGGCTGCTCAAGCATTGCCGTAAGCGAGGTCAAAGAGAGGGGAGGGCTGTAGAGGAAGCCTTGCGCGATGTTGCAACCAAGGCGGGAAAGAGCGTCGGCCTGCTCGTGATTCTCCACGCCTTCAGCGGAGACGCTGAGACCGATGCTTTGGGCAAGATGGACGATCAACTGCACAATCTCCGCATGCACGTAACTCTTGCTCATGCGTTGAACGAAGTACTGATCGACCTTGACCAGATCGACAGGGTATTTTGCGAGGTAGTTGAGCGAGGAGTAGCCGGTGCCGAAGTCGTCGAACGCGATCTTTACTCCGAGAGCACGGATGGCATGGAAGAGCGCGCCGATACGAATCGGGTCTTTGAGGAAGATGCTCTCCGTGATTTCAAGCTGCAAAAGGTGAGCAGCAATGCCGGTCTGCCGGATGATATCTGCAAGGTCGGAGATGAAGGCCGGTTCCTCCAGTTGCCGGGTGGAGACGTTGACGCTAAGCAGCAGGTCACGGGGGGAGATCCGCTGCAAGCGGCGGTGGTCGGTGCAAGCCTGACGCAGCACCCAGGAGCCGATGTCGACAATGAGGCCGGATTCTTCGGCCAACGGGATGAAGTCTGCGGGGTTCAATTGGCCGAGGTCCGGATGGTTCCAACGAATCAGAGCTTCGACCCCGTGCATCGAGTGATCGCGAACATCGATCAGGGGCTGGTAGTAGAGTTCAAATTCGCCGCGGTCGATGGCCGCTTCCAACTGCTGCGTTGGGGTGAAAGCGTCGAGTTGAGCACTGTTGGTCGCCATTATGGGGAAGCTCGGATTTGGCCGGATACACCGCTGGGTTATTTGATGCCAATTGTCTGCAATGGGTTGCTTTCGCACTTAGCCGCGCGCGCAGCTTTGCAGTGCCATCAGATTGGGAATGGTAAGGATAGACCCGTTGAGCGCCACGAGACGGCGGTGTTTGAACGAACCCAGGGTGCGGGTGACTGTCTCGCGGGAGGCGCCGATGAACTCGCCGATCTGCTCGTGCGTCATCAGGAAACGGAAGCGCGCGCCATGCTCGGTGGCCTGTCCGTTTTCACTGAGGTCGAGCAGGAGGCGCGCGAGCTTCTCGGGCGCCGAGGAGGAGAGGCCGACCGTGCGCAACTGCTCGCAGGCGTGGGTGTACTGGAGGCTGACTTCTTCGGTGACGAGCTTGTAGACCTCAGGATGCTGCGTCAGATAGTTGAAGAACTCGGCAATGGAGATGTGAGTGATTTTTGCCGCGGTAAGGGTCTCAGCGGTGGTCTCGCACTTGGTGCCGGAGAGGGCCGCGGTGAGGCCCAGAATGTCGCCGGCGCGAGCAATGCGCAAGCTGAGGCGCTTGCCATCGCTGGAGTTCATGGAGAGCCGCACTTTGCCCTCCCGGATCAGGAAAATGCTGGTGGCCGAGTGCTTTTCGCTGAACAGCACGTCGCCTGCCTGATACGCCTCGGGGAGGCGGATCGAGGTGAGATCCGTGAGCGCTGCGGGTGAGAGCTTCTGAGCGAATCCGCCGGATAGGTAGGTCCGGCAATTTGTGTGGGTGACTGATTCCTGGGTGACTGGCATATCAGAGCTCCTCGGCAGTTTGGGTTGAGCTTGCGCGGGTGACTTCCTCGGCGATGTATTGGGTCCACGGAGTGCCGGTGACGAATTCAGCAGAAGTTTGCGAGTAGATTTTGTGAAGCACGCGGATGCCGTTTGCATCCGCGTACGTCGCATTGCGGAGATCGATCGATACTTTTCGTTTTCCAGTTGTCGGCGCCAACTCCGACCAGGTTCGGTCGAGTTCAGCCGCCCACGGCCCAGCGATGCGCCCCTCAAGAATGATTGCGATCGATGTGGCTTTTGGTTCGATTGAGATTCGTAACGCCATGCCAGTGATAAGGCACGGCGCGTGCCAAAGTTTGGCGCGGGCCTGCAGCATCCGTGTAGGTGTTTAGGGGGAGAGGACTTACGGAAGGATGAAGAGGGGATTGTGCAGGCGTGACGAAGTCCAAGTGACGACGCGACGAAGACGAGATTTCGTCACTAAGACTTCATATAGTCACTTCGCTCGATGCCGAGCTTCTTTATTTTGGAGTTGAGCGTAGTGCGTTTGAGGCCGAGGCGAGCTGCTGCGCCATTGGGTCCGCCAATCTGACCCTGCGCCTCGCGGAGGACGCGCAGGATGTGTTCGCGCTCGGCTGCCTGGAGGGTTGGATTCTCCCAGTCCTGACCACCCTGCGCTTCCTGAATTTCGAGTTCGGCCAGGGGAACGAAGAGGACGGGGCCGCGTGTGAGGATGACTGCGCGCTCAAGAAAATTCTCCAGCTCGCGGATATTACCCGGCCACTGCCAGCGTGTGAGTGCGGCCATGGTTTCTTCGGGAATCGTCTCAATGCGCTTGCCCATGCGCCGGCTGTGGGCGTCGACAAAGTGGCGCACGAGGATGGGAATGTCGCCGGCGCGCTCACGGAGTGGCGGAGAAAAGACGGGGAAGACCTTGAGCCGGTAGTAGAGATCGCTGCGGAATTGCCTCTCAGCGACCATCTTGGCGAGGTCGCGGTTGGTGGCGGCGATCAGACGGACGTTGACCGAGATGGGCCGGTTGCCGCCCAGGCGCTCGATCTCTCTTTCCTGAAGGGCGCGCAGCAGTTTGGGCTGGAGGTCGAGAGGAAGCTCGCCGACTTCGTCGAGGAAGAGCGTGCCCTGGTCGGCGAGTTCGAGGCGGCCGATCTTGCGCGCAATGGCGCCGGTGAAGGCGCCTTTCTCGTGGCCGAAGAGTTCGCTTTCGATGAGGCCGGCAGGGATGGCGGCGCAGTTGATTTTGATAAAGGTGCGCTCGCTGCGCGGGCTGAGCCGGTGAATGGCGCGCGCGAGCAGTTCCTTGCCGGTGCCGGTCTCGCCCTGGATAAGGACGGTCGCGTCGGTGGGGGCGACGGTTTCAATCTCGCGGAGCACGCGGCGCAGGCCCATGCTTTCGCCGACGACATCTTCAAATCGCTGGTCGAGGTTGATCTCTTCTTCGAGGTATTTCTTTTCCTGCCCGAGGCGGTCTCGGAGGTCCTGGATTTGGCGGAAGGCTACGGCGTTGTTGACGGCCATGGCCACCTGGTCGGCCATCTGGACGAGGACTTCGGCTTCACGCTCTGCAAAGCTGGATTCGAGCCGGCTGGCGATCGTCATGGTGCCTATGACGTCTCCTCGATGAATCAGCGGCACCCAGCAGCCCGATTGCATACCGATGCTGGTGAGGTGGCGGATCGTCTCGGGGTCGAAGGGTGCGTCCGCCAGATGGTTGACGATCACGGGCTCGCGGCTCCGGAAGGCCTGTCCAGCGGGCGAGTTCTCCAGTGGCAGGAGGATCTCTCCGCGCTGTGGTTCGCCATCCTGAGTGCTGATGAAGTTCGCGACGAGCTGGTTGGCTGCGGGATCGTAGAGCGCCAGCGTCGCAGCATCGTGGGGAAGAACTTCGCTAACGCTGGCGGAGATAGCGCCGAGCAGCTTGCGCACATCCATGTTGGCCAGCAGCGCAGTGGAGAGCTGCAACATCATCGCTTCTTCCGCACGCTTGCGGTCGGTGAGGTCGCGCGTCACCTTGGCGTAGCCCGTGATCTCTCCAGTCGAATCGCGGATTGAGGTGAGGATTGTGTCTGCCCAGAAGCGCGAGCCATCTTTGCGAGTCCGCCAGGCTTGCTCCTCAATGCGACCGCGCGCGGCGGCAAGGCGCAGCAACTCGGCGGGCCGACCGCGATCCATATCTTCCTGGATGAAGAAGCGCGAGAAGTGCTTGCCGAGAATCTCGTCCGCAGTGTAGCCCTTGATGCGCTCGCCGCCGGGGTTCCAGGTAACGACGTGGCCGTCGCGGTCGAGAAGATAGATGGCATAGTCGCGCACACTCTCGATGATGGAGCGCAGTTGCTGGTCATTGCTGCGCATAGCTTCGATTGCCGCGCGCTGCTCTGTGACGTCGCGAACAAAGCTCAGCACCATGGGACCGAAGACCGTGTCGGTCGGCTTGAGCATGATGTCGACGGGGAACTCGGTGCCATCCTTGCGCAGAGCGAAGAGGTTCATGGCAGCGCCCATCTGCCGGGTGCGCGGGTGCGCAGAGTAGTTCTCGCGGTGACTGGGATGGCGTCCGCGGAAACGAGTGGGAACGAGACTCTCGACTGGGAGGCCGATCAACTCTTCCAGAGGGTAGCCGAATACCTCTGCGGTGCGCGGGTTGGCCGCACGAATAATTCCCTTGGTGTCCGTGACGACAATCGCGTCTGGAGAAAGGTTGAAGAGGCTCTCGGACGCGAACTGCGCAAACTCCGCCGGGACCATTTCCCGCGACACTGGCTTCTCGGATTCCGACCAATCGAATGGCGTCATGATTGAATCGGCGATGGTGCAATGCCGGGGACGGGATCGGTGGGAGCCATGAGCATATTATGCAGACGCGCTCCAGAAGCAGCAAAGGCAGCAGCGCCGACGGCACGGCATCTTGGCGCTATTGATGGTGAGAACAATGTCGCTCATCCGAACTCCGGGCGAAGGTGGCGCTGGGCAGTAGGATACGCCAACCACAGGCCACCTGCACCCGGTAAGCCTCTTGCGCGGATTAGCGCCTTCCGCGGTCCCTGGGAGCTGCGTGGGTTTCGTGATGCTCCTCGCGGGGCGCGGCCGGACGGACGTATGGATGCGCGTAGGGATGAACGTAAGCGCCGCGGTTGACGTAGGTGCGGGCCCAAGGCCGGTGGTCGATGAGGACCGCGTGATCGCGCCAGCCGAAGCCGGCCCCGAACCAGCCGAAGCGTCCGAAGGTTACGCCGAGCGTGACCGCGGGACCGAAGCGGATGGCGCCTCCGAGGAAGAAGCCGGGACGCGGCGGCGCGAAGACTACGAACGGATCGTAGACCGGAACGTAGTAGAGGTAGGGGTTGAAGGGCTGGATTTCCAGATATTCACCCTGGTCGATGACGTCGATGTCGGAGTTGGAGGCAAGGTAGCCGTAGCTGTAGGCCTGGCGTCGGAGGCGCTGGACGGCGTCCATGACCTCGTCATGTTGGACGAGGACGGCGTTGCCAAGCTGGCCGGTCCAATCAGGGTCGCGGGCCATCATGTCGAGGACGGACGGGAAGGGAAGCAGGGCGAGGACACTTGGATCCCAAGGAAGATTGTCGGCGGTGATGGCTGCGCTGAGGGCGTCACCGTGGAGATAGCTGTGCTGGTCGGCCCACTTGGCAGCGTCGGCGATTTCGTCCCAATAGGTGGCGGCGGTGAGGGTTTGGGCGAGGAGCGGATCGGGGTAGAGGGCAATGCGGTTGACGAGCGGGTCAAGCTGGTCGGGAGGGAGCGGTGCGGGGGCCTGCTGGTCGGTCTGGTCGGCTGGAGGTGCGGAGTATTGCGACGGCTGGGCGTCGGGCGGCGGCGCAGACGGCGGCTGGCGGACGACTGGCGCCTGGGCGAGGGCGAGCGCGGTGAATGAGCCGATGAGAGCGGTCGAAAGTGACTTTGCGAAAGTGTTCATTTTCCCCCCGAGACGACCGAAACTGGCCAGTCTCCTGTGTACTGCGGTTTGGATCCCGCAGGCATTGGAGTAGACGCGGATCGGGCAGGGAAGTTGTGTCGCTGGACTATCTGGCCGGTCTCGGAGGGTGATCGTGGCGACAGGCCCCGGCCGGCGGACTCGATGGTCGCGAGGAGTTGGCGGGCGCGGCGGAGATCGATGTGATCGGCGGCGATGAGGCGGGCGATGTGGGTGAGGGAGCCCTGGAGTTCGTCGCGGGTGGCGGGGAGCGGGATGGTGAAGGAGCGGCGGGCGGCTTTTACTTGGGCGCGGCGGGCGCGGATTTCTGTGCGGGTTGGAACGCGCTCGCGGGCGGGGTGGTGGTAGAAGCAGAACGATTCGCCGCGGAGAGCGGGGGAACCGCAGGGGCGAGCTGGGGCGGATAGCGTTGGCGCGAAGGTGTGGGTGCAAAGCGTGCGGATTTCGGGCTGGTGCATGTTGCCCTCCCGGGGATGAGTTTTTGTCAAAGTCTAGTTGCGGCGTTACTTAGCTGGGGGATTATCTTAGTCGACAACAGCCCGGCAAGGCTCGCGGGAGAAGTGGGAGAGCCGAGTGGGTGGCTGGCTTCAATCACAAACTTCTCCTTATTTAAGTATATGGGGTGGTGTCAAGGATTTGCTGTGGATATCAGGGGTAAGTTGTTGACAGTGAAGGGAAAGATCGATGGCATGATCCGACCGAAACCCGCCCTAGCGAGCTAGGACGGGTCACCCGCTTCTGTGGTGGGTTTCAGGGTGCCTACTTTGCGGGAGCTGGCGACTTGTTGAGGCGTGGGTCGTCGGCGGGATTGATGTAGTTGATCTGCAGGGGGCCGTCGGCGTACATGACGACCGTAGTCTCCTGGTCGCCGATGAAGGCGAAGTGGTGCATGGTGGCAGGCATGACGGCGAAGCCTCCGGTGGTGAGGGTTTTGTTGGTGGCGGCGGTGCGGTCGAGCTTGTCGCCCATGCCGAAGGTGAGCGTGCCGGAGGTGACGATGACGTGCTCGTCGGCTGGGTGCCAGTGGGCGGGGATGGAGAAGTGAGCGGGGAACTTGAGGCGTACGGCGAAGGGGCCGGGTTTGGTGGGATCTCCGGTGAGGACAGCTACCTGAGTGCCCGCAGGGAGCATGGTGGTGGGGCGCCAGTTGGCGTCTTCGGGTGCGGCCAGGATGTGGGGCGAGGCTTGGGTTTGGGCAGGGATTGCGGCGAAGGGGAGCAGGCAGAGGAAGGAGATGGCGAAGGGGAGCGCGGCGGTGGTTTTCATACTGGCCCTCGGCGGTTG
>Ga0302197_10002329_pt1 | contig 17688 bp, 10 predicted proteins | sample II_Bog_N2_1_FD_193526 | JGI IMG/M metagenome (GOLD analysis project Ga0302197, IMG submission 193526) | Peat permafrost microbial communities from Stordalen Mire near Abisko, Sweden - II_Bog_N2_1 | ecosystem: Environmental > Terrestrial > Soil > Wetlands > Peat | place: Sweden: Abisko...
GACCATTGCCCGATCATTTATCCGCTCGTCCTGCGGTCGTGGATGGCGCTTTGGCACACGGACCTGGGCCTGCGCACATTCGGGCTGTGCATCGGCTTGATCCTGGCGGCGTCTTTTTGGGCGGCCAGCCGGATGATGGGAAAGGGATTGCCGCTGTTTACACTGGCAATCGTCGCGCTGAACCCGACGGTGATCCATTACGGCGATTCAATGCGCGCCTACGCTCTCGGGATGGCGTTCATCATGATGACGATGGGGTTGGTCTGGCGCTTTATTGAAGTGCCGAACCTGCGGCGCGGATTGCTGGCAGGATTTGCCGCGGTCATCAGCGTGCAGACGCTTTACCAGAACGCTTTTTTCCTGCTGGCGATTTGTGTCGCGGGAATGGTCGCGTCATTCCGGCAACGGCAGCAAAAGAAGGCGGCGTGGATTCTGGCAATTGGATTTGTGGCGGCTCTTTCATTGGTTCCTTACATCAACCCGATTCGCCAGGCGCAATCGTGGTGGATTGTCACGCAGCCCGGCGTGAGCCTGAATGATTCAATGGGCCACCTTCACGAAATGGCGGGGACAATCTTCGGCGTATGGGTGGCGGTGATGGCACTTGCCGCGAGCTTCGGCATCAGCCGGATATTTGCAAGACTGCGGCAGCATGATGAGCGCGACCAACAGGACTTGCCGGTCTTTGGCGGTGTGACGCTGGTGCTTGGCGCAATCGGTTTTGGCGTGTTTATAAAACTGTCCGGCCTGCAAACACAGGTCTGGTATTACATCCCGTTGTTCTGCTTCACGACGATTTGCTGCGACGTGGTTTTCGCGCGGGCATTTCCTGTCGCGCGGATTGGCATGCTGGCTGTTGCAGTCGCGGCTTTGATGATTTCTCCATCGGCATACTCAACTTTGCGATGGCGGCAAACCAACGGCGACCTGATCGCCGCGTATGTTTCAAAAAACGCCGGTCCGGACGATTTGATCGTCGTCCATCCCTGGTATTACGGACTGACATTCGCCTATTATTATAATGGCCCGGCAAAGTGGACGACTTTTCCGCCTATCGCAGATTATCGTTTTCATCGCTACGATTTGATCAAGGAGCAGCTTCAAACGCCCAAAGCCATCGAGCCCGTCCTGCAACAGGCTGAAAAAGCTCTGCGCAGCGGCCATCGCATTTGGATCGTCGGGCAAATTCCGATGCCAAATCCTGACGAACCAAATCCCGGTGATCCGCCGCCGGCCCCCGGCACTTTGGGCTGGGGCGACCCGCCTTATACGGTCGCTTGGGGCAAAGAATTCGGCTATTTCCTAGTCCATCATGCCACCAATTTCACGCGGGTCGTTGACCGCTCAACCAATTCAATCCCGATCAACCCGATGGAAAAAATGGATCTTTCGACAGCCGGCGGCTGGAAAACAAACCCGCCTTGAACCATCTGCCTCTTGACGAAGTCACAAGCGGCTGCGAACTTTCCAGCGCTTGGCGCAAAACGAATCCTCGTCGGCGACAGGCAGCTTGTTCGCTGACATCGCAAAAGCTCCCGCCGTGCAATCCCTCGTGCGGACGCTGGAGAATGGCGGAGCGTTGTCTTGCGCCGGAATCTGCGCATCCGCACAACCGTTTTTTGCCGCGCTCGTTTCAAGACTTCTTCCGCAACGGCCGGTTGTTGTCGTCACCGGAAATCTGAAAGAACAGGAAAGTTTCCAGCAAGACCTGGAAACATGGCTGACCAGCTCAGGGTTCGGAGTTCAAAGCACAAAAAAGGCCGGCGCGACAACCTCCACTCCCGGCTCAGAACCGGAATCTCTGAATTTGTTTTTCCCCGCCTGGGAAATTCTTCCGCATGAAGGCAAGCTCCCGCACGCCGATGTCATCAGCGACCGGCTGCAAACGCTCGTCGCCCTGTCTGCTCTTTCAACTTTCAACTCTCAACCCTCAACCCTGCTCGTCACAAGTGTCACGGCGCTGCTGCAAAAAACCTTTCCGCCGGGTGAAATCCAAAAGCGCACCCGCACGCTTCAACGCGGCGATAAAATCGCCCCGTTGGATCTGATTGAATGGCTTGAAGAACAAGGCTACGAACCGGAAGCCCAGGTTTCCCAGAAGGGCGAAATCGCCCTGCGCGGCGGCATCCTGGACGTTTTTCCGCCCGTCAATCCTTGGCCGGTGCGGTTGGAGTTTTTCGGCGACGAGCTGGAATCGCTGCGCGAGTTCGATCCGCTCACGCAGATGTCCCGCGACGAGATTTCAAACATCATTTTGCCGCCCGCCGGTGAACTGGGAATTTTGCGGCAAATGCAGCAGGCAAAAACGACCGGCAATGGAACGGCGCTTGCCACGCTTCTTGATTACCTGCCGGGCAAAACAATTTTCCTGCTTTGCGGGCCGGAACAAATTTCAGCCGCCGCCGAAATTTACGCGCAGGAAGTTCCCGCGAACGATCCGTTCTTCATTTCCTGGCCGGACTTCCTGGCGGAATTGAACCGGCGAGGTCTTTCGTCGGTCGAAATTTCCGCAGACAGGGAGACTGATGAAGGCCGCCGCCAAGCCCAAATCGAGAACATCAGATTTGATTCGCTCGACGCCTTTCGGCCACTGGCCGAGCGGGCGCCGGAACCGCAGATTGCCGGGATGCAGCGCCGTGATTTTTTTAACCAGTTGCATCGCTGGCTCCGGCAAAATTATTCCGTTCATGTTTTCTGCTACAACGACGGCGAACGACGGCGGTTTGAGGAAATCTGGCGGGAAATGGGTTTTGACAATTCAAAGTCCAAAGTCCCAAACCCAAATTCATCCGATGGCGCACCACCTTGGGCCTTGGATCCCGGGCTTTGGGTTCATCTCGGCTCGCTCGCTCGCGGCTTTCTGTGCGACGACGCGAAGCTGGTTGCCGTCACCGACGCGGAGATTTTTGGCCGTTACAAAATCCAGCGGCCCCGCCGCCAGAAATCTTTGCATGCGCTCGCGACTCGTTCGGCGCTGGACATTGATTTCACGGACTTGGAAGAAGGCGATCTCGTTGTTCATCTGCAGCATGGCATCGGAAAATTTCTCGGCCTGAAGGATTTGCCGGCGACTTCCATCTCAACGCTGCAACGTTTCACCTCCGCAGCGAACCCCGTTACCGAATGTCTCGTCATCGAATACGCGCCGGGAGATCCCTCGAACGAACCGCCCAAGCTTTACGTTCCCGTCAGCGAGGCACATCTCGTCGGCAAATACGTCGGCGCCGGCAAGGTGAATCCTCCGCTCAACACACTCGGCGGCACGCGCTGGGCCAGGGCAAAGGAGCAGACCGAACGCGCCGTGCGCGACATCGCCTCCGAGATGCTCCGCATCCAGGCCGTGCGCGAGACGCAAGTCGGACATGCGTTCAAGCCTGACACTCAATGGCAGCGCGAATTTGAAGACGCCTTCATCTACGAGGAAACGCCCGACCAAATTACCGCGATCGCCGAGACGAAATCCGATCTGGAACGCGACAAGCCGATGGATCGCTTGATATGCGGCGACGTCGGCTTTGGCAAAACGGAGGTCGCCATCCGCGCGGCGTTCAAGACCGTGATGGATGGAAAACAGGTTGCCATCCTCGTGCCCACAACCGTTTTGGCCCAGCAGCATTTCAACAACTTCCGCGAACGCATGGCCGACTATCCCGTCCGCATCGAATTGCTTTCGCGCTATCGCACGCGGCGCGAGCAGGACCTGGTGGTGAAAAATCTGGCGGGCGGCGCGGTGGACATCGTCATCGGCACGCACCGCATCGTGCAGGACGACATCGCGTTCAAAGACCTCGGCCTCGTGGTGATCGACGAGGAGCAGCGCTTCGGCGTGCTGCACAAGGAAAAGTTCAAGCGCCTGCGCACGATGGTGGACGTGCTCACGCTGAGCGCCACGCCCATTCCCCGCACGCTTTACCTCGCGCTCACCGGCGCGCGCGACATGAGCACGATTCAAACGCCCCCGCACGACCGCCTGCCGGTCGAGACAATTGCCACGCAATACGACGAGCGCCTCATCCGCGACGCCATCCAGCGCGAACTCGCCCGCGGCGGACAGGTCTTCTTCCTGCACAACCGCGTGACCACCATCGAGACCATGCGCTCCAAGCTGCAATCCCTCGTGCCGCACGCGCGGATTGTCGTGGGCCACGGCCAGATGAACTCCGACGACCTCGAGGAAGTCATGACCACCTTCGTCAACGGCGGGGCCGACGTCCTTCTTTCCACGACCATCATCGAGAGCGGCCTCGATATTCCCAACGCGAACACCATCATCATCGACCGCGCCGACCGCTTCGGCCTTAGCGACCTCTACCAGCTGCGCGGACGCGTCGGGCGCTACAAGCACCAGGCCTACGCGTATCTGCTTCTGCCGCGCCACGCCAGCCTGCTCACCGACGTCCGCAAACGCATCAGCGCCATGAAGCAATACTCCACGCTCGGCAGCGGTTTCAAGATCGCCATGCGCGACCTGGAGATTCGCGGCGCGGGCAACCTGCTCGGCTCCGAACAAAGCGGCCACATCACCGCCGTCGGATTCGAGCTTTACTGCCAGCTCCTCAAGCAAAGCGTCTCGTCGCTGAAAGGCGAGAAGGTCAAACCGCGCGTTGACGTCCACGTCGCGCTGGATTTTCTAAACGATTCAGCAGTCCGTAGTCAGTCGGCAGCAGCTACTGACCACGAACCACTGACTGCCGACCTGCCCCACAACTACGTCACCGAGCCGCATCATCGCATCGAGATTTACCGCAAGCTCGCGCAGGCCACCGACAAGCCCGCGCTGCTTGCCTTGCAGAAGGAATTGCGCGACCGCTTCGGCCCCCTGCCGCCGCCGGTGGACTTGCTGCTGACCGTGGGCGAACTCAAGATTCTCGCCAGCGAAAAGGCCGTCACCAGCATCGAAGTCGAGGAGGACAAATTAAAGATCACGCGCCACAACGATTTCATCACGCTTGGCGGCAAGTTCCCGCGCCTCACGAAAAAGGACGCCAAGGGGCGGCTCAAGGAAATCAAACGCCTGCTGCTCGCCATCTGACCCGGCCACGGCAGCAACGCCCTCCGCACCCGCAGTCTCGCAATTCAGACGCAGCGCAACCACATCCCCAATTGCAGCAACCACCCCTGCCCGGCCAGCAACGGCATTGGCCAAAGGCGCAACGCACTTGCCACGCGCTGCCATTTGAGGACAATCCCCGCCCCCAAAAGCGAAACCCCAGAAATTGGCCTTCACAACCTGTCCACTGCCCTCCGACAGCCTGCCAAGGCAAAGTATAAGACCAAAAGTGCATGCTTCTGTCCGCCAAGCCCGTTGCTGGACGTTCCAAGCCCGTTGCTCCGCTCGCCAAGCCCGTTGCTCCGCTCGCCAAGCCCGTTGCTCCGCTCGCCAAGCCCGTTGCTCCGCTCGCCAAGCCCGTTGCTCCGCTCGCCAAGCCCGTTGCTTCACTCGCCAAGGTCGTTGCTGCACGCGCCAAGGCCGTTGCTTCACGCGCCAAGGCCGTTGCTTCACGCGCCAAGGCCGTTGCTTCACGCGCCAAGGCCGTTGCTTCGCTCGCCAAGGTCGTTGCTGCACGCGCCAAGGCCGTTGCTACCGTCGCCAAGGCCGTTGGTGGTGATTCCAAGCCAAACAACCTGCTTTCCAAGCTGGTTGTCCTCGTTTTAAAGCCGTTTCAATAGAATTGTGGCCGACAAGCCGGATTGAGTTGATCGGCTGGCGCGCCAGCGTCTTGGACTGCGGCAGCCCCCTGCCGCTTTTGCATCGCCAGTCCTGCCGGGAGAAAAGCGGTAGAGGGCTGCCGCAGTCCAAAACCTCGCGGAACTTTTCCAGGCGCGCTGGCAAATCACGGCTGCAAGTTCATTGAAACCGCCATGGAGCGCGGAGGTGCCGGTTACGGACTCAATATGAAGCCTGCGGAGAACGGAGTTGGCCTCAATTGAAGCGTTTCGCCGGTTCAGAAGTCTGGGATGGCGGTCAATCCGTGCGAAGGTCAGGCCGATCCGTAGCCGGCAATCTTCATCCACACCGTTTTCAAATACGCCGGCTCGGCGCGGTTGACGGGGAAGTCCGGCGGTTGCGGGACGTAATGCCGCTGCAGAATCTTCCGGCCGGCCGCCTGGATGGCCGATTCCACGGTGGCAAGAAATTCTTCCGGCGGCCAGTCTGCGGCGTTGGTGGAGGCCAGCAGCACGCCGCCCGGTTCGAGCACGCGGAGCGCGACGGTGACCAGCCGGGTGTAATCCCGTTTGACGCTGAAGGTGCCGTGTTCCTTGGATTGTGAAAATGTGGGCGGGTCCAGCACCACGGTGCGGAACCGGAGGCTTTTTTTGGCGAACCGGCGCATCCAGTCCATGGCATCGCCGTAAATGAACTGGTGGTTCGAGGTGTCGAGGCCGTTGAGCGTGAAGTTGCGCCTGCCCCAGTCGAGATACTTTTTCGAGAGGTCTATGCTTATGGTCGCCACCCCGGCCCTGGCCGCCGCCAGCGAGAAGCCGCAGGTGTAGGAGAAGCAGTTTAGAAGCTGGAAGCTGGAAGCTGGAAGCTGGGCCAAAGAGAAGTCGGCGGCGATGTGGATCGTGGGCGTGAGCAGGCGGCGGCGGTTGTCGCGCTGGTCGAGAAAGAGGCCGACGGAGTAGCCTTCGCTGAAACTCATCTCGTAGCGGATGCCGTTCTCCCGGATCTCGAAGCGTTCGGGCGCGGCGGTGCCGGAGACAAGCTGTGGGGACGCCTCGGCGGTGGTGGAACGGCGGACCTGGCGGGAGAGGATTTTGTGATAAACGCCGCGTGCGTTGAAAATTTTGGCGAGCCGCGACAATTCCTCCTGCTGCGTGGCGCTCAAAATGGTTTCGGACTGGGAGAGCAGGTAGTCGCCGAGCTTTTCAACGTACCAGCCCGGCCAGCCGTCGCCCGCGCCGTGAATCAGGCGGCAGGCGTCCGTCGCGTCCGGCTCGATGATGGCGGCGCGCAGGCCGAGGCGCGGGTCGGCGTGGAAATTGGCGGGCGCGCAAAACCTCACCGGCTCGCCGCCAAGGGGATGGGCGAAGGAAATTTCCGCCGCGTGCAGGAAGACGCGCGTGGATGCGGTGCCGCCATACAGGGTGTCGCCAAGAATCGGAAAGCCGCTCTCGGCCGCGTGGACGCGGATCTGGTGCGTGCGTCCGGTGAGCGGGTAAGCTTCCACGGTTCGGAGTCCCGGCATTGGCCCCGCCAGGCCGCCTGAAGGCTGCACTGCAAACCTGGTCTCGGCGGGTTCGCCGCCGGGGCCGCTGGCGTATTTCTCACCTGCGCGGGCGAGCGAAGATTTCACGGTGAATTCCTTTTCCGGCACGGCGCGGTCGGTGAGCAGCAGGTATTTTTTGTGAACGCGGCGGTCGGTGAACTGTTCCGTGAGGGATTTGTTGGCGAGGGGTGTCTTGCCGAAGACCAGGAGACCGCTGGTTTCCTTGTCGAGCCTGTGAACGATGGCGAGCGTGGCCCAGCGCGGTTCGCGATGCTTCAACCAGTCGTAAATGCCTTCGCCGGCGTAGGGCGAAGGGGCGTGGGTGTTCCAGCCGGCGGGCTTGCTTGCCACCAGCAGATGTTCGTCCTCAAAAATCACGCACGGAACCATGCGCCATGAAAGCATGTTCGGGCGCAGTATTGAAGTTTGGAATTTTGGCGTGTGAAAAGACTCGCGGACGCGCGCGGCGCAATTCATTTTATTGCCGTGCATCTGGCCCAACTGCGACTCCGCGACTTCCGCAACTACGCGCGGTTGGACGCGGATTTTGCGCCGGGCTTCCACGTGCTGCTGGGCGACAACGCGCAGGGCAAGACGAACATCCTCGAGGCCGTTTACCTGATGGCGACGCTGAGGTCGTTCCGGGGCGTTGGCGGCGCGCAGATGATCCGGCACGGCGCGAAAGGCTATTTTGTCGGCGGCAACGTGGTGGGCCGTGGCGATCACGAGATCAAGATGTATTGGGCGCTGCGCGAGCGGAAGCTGTCGCTCGACGGCCAGGCGGTGAAAAAGCTTGGCGACTATTTTGGCGCGCTGCGCACGGTGGTTTTTTGCACGGAAGACTTGCAGCTGGTCAAAGGCACGGCGCGCGCGCGGCGGCGGTTCATGGATTTGCTTCTGGCACAGACGCAGCCGGGCTATCTGCCGCTGCTGCAGCGTTACATGCACACCGTCCGCGCCCGCAACGCGCTGCTCAAACAGTCGCGCCAGGGCGGCACCGACGAGGGGGCGCTGGAAAGCTTCTCCGCCGAACTGGTAAGGTTCGGCAACGAGATCATCCGCGCCCGGCGCGAACTGGCGCCGAAATTTTCACCGCTCGCGAGGCTGGCATATCGCCGTATTTCCAATAACGCGGAGGAATTGCGCATCGAATACCAGCCGAGCGTGAGAAACGATTTCGCCGTGGAGCTTGCGCAATCGCGCGCCCGTGAAAAAAATTTCCGCGCCACGCTCGTCGGACCGCATCGCGACGACCTGCAATTGCTGCTGAACGAGAAATCCGCCGCGCAGTTCGGCAGCGAAGGCCAGAAGCGCACGCTGGCAATCGCTCTGAAAATGGCCCAGGCGGAATACCTGGCCGGCATCCACGGCTCGCCGCCGATTCTGCTGATTGACGACGTGATGGGCGAGCTGGACGTGAAACGTCGCAGCGGATTCCTGCCGTTGCTCGAACATGCCCGCAAAGCCTGCGGCCAGGTTTTCATGACCGCGACCGAAGAGAACTGGCCCAGCGAACTTGGAAAAGACCTGCAACGGTGGCAGGTGCAGACCGGAACTCTAAAGCGATTTTAATCCTTCCGGAAAAAGGCCGCAAATTTTGGTTGCAAGACGCCATCATCCGAGTATTTTATTGCAATCACCCGAACTTAAATTTGTTAATCACATTAACGACAGAGAACTTTTTATGAAAACTCAGAACCATTCACGTCTAGGGGCATTCACCTTGATTGAACTGCTTGTAGTCATCGCCATCATCGCCATTCTGGCAGCCATGTTGTTGCCTGCGCTGGCCAAGGCCAAGGCCAAGGCGCAGCAGATTTCTTGCATGAACAATATGAAGCAAATAGGCTTGGGACTGATAATCTACATTGGCGACTACAACGACTCTACGCCATCAGCAGCTGCGGGGAGCACGCCTCCGTTCCTACCTTCAGACTGGATTTACTATCGCAACGATGGCGCTACGCTGAACGGCGTTCAGGATTATATTCAGAACAGCCAGATTTTACAGGCAATAGGATCAAAGGGCAGCACCAATGTGTTTGTTGATCCGTCTCAAAAAATATTCACTGGTTATGGCTTCAGCTATACTATGAATTTCGCCATGGCACCGACTTATACGAGCATCTCTTCGGGTGCGGTGACGCCAGTGAGCGCGTTTCATTATACCTCAATTGCTCGGGCATCGGACAAATTCCTGTTTGTGGAAGAACCATGCAGCACCGGCCCTACCGAGATGCCGCCGGGTGGAACCACACCATTCCTTGACGATGGCAAGTGGGAACCTGTTGCGGGATCACTAACACACAACTTAATTTCAGTCCGCCACAATCCAAGCGGCCCCAATGCCGGCAGCAATGTCACTTTCGCCGATGGCCATGCCAAGCTCACACCGTGGATGGAGGGAACTAACGCTTTCTATATTAATGCAACGCCATAGCAGCGAGCATTTGATCGGGTGAAGTGCAAAGGAATTACCGGCGGACGGTGTAAATAAGAACCCCGCATAAATGTGGAGGAAACTGGGAATTTTATTTTTTGAGATTCAGCTTCCTGCATTCCTACATTCCTTATTAAAGTTTCCGCATGCGAATTTTGTCAGGCATCCAACCCAGCGGCGCGCTGCATCTGGGAAATTATTTCGGGATGATGCGCCCGGCCATCGAGCTTCAGGAAAAAGGCGAAGCATTCTATTTCATTGCTGATTATCATTCCATGACGTCGCTGTTCGACGCGGATGAACGTCGGAAAAACACCTTGGACGTCGCCCTGGATTTTCTCGCGTGCGGACTTGACCCGAAAAAATCCGTCTTCTTCAAACAGTCCGACGTGGCGGAAGTCACGGAACTTTCCTGGCTGCTCTCGACCCTCACGCCGATGAGCCTTTTGGAGAAAGGCCATTCGTTCAAAGACAAATCCGCAAAAGGAATTCCAGTCAACCACGGCCTGTTCGCCTATCCCGTTTTAATGGCGGCGGATATTTTGATTTACGACTCAAATGTCGTTCCCGTCGGGCGTGACCAGAAACAGCATGTTGAGATGACGCGCGACATCGCAGTCAAATTTAACGAGCAATATGGCCAGACGTTTGCGATCCCCGAACCTCAAATCCGCGGCGAAGTCGCGCTCGTGCCCGGCGTGGACGGCCAGAAAATGAGCAAGAGCTATGGCAACACAATTGAGATTTTCGGCGACGAAAAAATCATCCGCAAAAAAATCATGGGCATCAAGATGGATTCGCGCCCGCCCGCCGAACCGAAGCCGGATGCGGACAAAAATCTCGCCGTGCAACTGCTCAAGCTCGTCGCGTCCATCGAAGTCGGAACTGATTATGAAAACCGTCTCCGCGCCGGCGGCCTCGGCTACGGCGATTTAAAGAAAGCGTTGTTCGAGAACTACTGGAATCATTTTGCCGACGCACGGAAGAAGCGTGCGGAACTCGCGGCTAATTTGGATTATGTCAACGGCGTCCTTGCCGATGGCGCGGCCAAGGCGCATGCGCTGGCGCAAACTGTTTTGAAACGCGCTCGAAGAAACTGCGGCTTGGAATGAATCCCTCCGCCGCAAATCAGACTGCGGCAACCCGCTTGCGTCTCCGCATCACCAGCGCCGCCGAATCCATTGTTCGCTCCGGCCATCCTTGGCTGTTTGCCGACAGCATCCACGAGGCGAATCGCGCCGGGCAAACAGGCGAACTCGCCGTCATCTATGACCGCAAAGACAAGTTTCTCGCCGTCGGCTTGTTCGATTCTGACTCACCCATCCGAGTCCGCATTTTGCATGCGGGCAAGCCGCAAACTATTGATTCCTCTTGGTGGAAGGCGCATCTGGAAAAATCGCTCACTCGACGCGAACAATTTTTTGATGAAACAACCACCGGCTATCGTTTGATCCACGGCGAGAGCGACGGCTGGCCGGGATTGGTTTTGGACAAATACGATTCCACGCTCGTGCTGAAAATTTACACGGCGTCCTGGCTGCCGCGGCTGGAGGAAACCGTTTCGCTGTTCAAAGAAAAAATTCCGAGCGAACGAATTGTTTTGCGCTTGAGTCGAAACATTCAGCCAGTCGCAGAAAAACAATTTCAATTGTACGACGGACAAATGCTTTTCGGTCTGACGCCGGACGCGCCGGTGATTTTTTCCGAAAATGGAATCCGCTTCGAAGCCGACGTTATGCGCGGGCAGAAAACCGGATTTTTTCTCGACCAGCGCGAGAACCGCGCCGAGGTCGAAAAACTGTCGCGCGGAAAAAAAGTTTTGAACGCGTTCAGTTATTCGGGCGGTTTCTCGGTCTATGCAGCGCGCGGCGGCGCAAAATCCGTGACCGACCTCGACATCAGCGCGCACGCACTGGAATCCGCCAACCGAAATTTTGCGCTGAACCGGAACTTTCCCGGTGTGGCCGTATGTCATCATGAAACTGTGCAGGCGGACGCGTTTGAGTGGATTGAAAAAACTCCGGCAAAGTTCGACTTGATTGTGCTCGACCCGCCATCATTGGCCAAGCGCGCGTCGGAACGGGAAGGCGCTATCCGCGCCTACGAGCGGCTGAATGCGCTCGGGATCCAAAAACTTGAGCGCGACGGAATACTGGTGGCAGGTTCGTGTTCCGCACACGTTTCAGCAACGGAATTTTTTGACGCCGTGCGGCGCGCGGCGGTAAAGCCAGGTAGAAAATTTTCGGAATTGAAAACCGTGCAGCATCCACCGGATCACCCGGCCAATTTCAAGGAAGCGGAATATTTGAAAGTAATTTATTTAAAGTATGCGGCGTGACTTGCGGTTTGCGTTTGACGGTGGAGTTGTAAAAAACTAGCTTCCGCGAGCGAAGAGCAGGAATTTTCCAAATGAGCCAAGACCAGTCCACATCCTCTAACCCTGCGTGCTCCGAGGTATCAATATTCAGGCCGGACAAATTTTGGGCCCGGATTTCGGGATGGAATGCGAAGCATCCTGTGCAAACAATCGTACTGGTTTCTTTTCTCGCGGTCATCGTCAACTGTTATCCGGTAATTTTCTGCGGAAAAAGTTTTGTCTCGCCCACTTCCACGCGCGACCAGCTCGTATATAATTGGTGGCCCTCGTTGCCGGGGATGCAGAAACTGGCCGCCGGTTCACCGAATCCGTTTCATAACACGCACGGCAGTGACATAGGGACGATAATGTGGTGGGATGTTCCGGCAGGATTTATCGAATCGCGCAGCCTGCTGGATCATGGCGAACTTCCCTTGTGGAACCGTTACAGCCATGCCGGCGATCCGTTCATCGGTCAGGCGGTTTCGATGCTGGGTGATCCGCTGCAATCCGTCGTTATCATCGGCTGCGGCTCAGCGGTGGCCTGGGACATCAAATTTCTGGCAGCGAAATTTATTTTTTGCGTTGGTTTCGGATGGCTCATTTTGCGTCTTTTGCGAAACCGCACGATCTCGCTAGTTTTCACCGTGCTCGCGGCCTATTGCGGGGCCTACTATTACATCAATACTCACCCGTCATTTTTCGTTTTCGCCTATGCGCCTTGGATTCTGCTGGCTGCGATTGGATGGCTTGATTTGCAATCGAAAAAAAATTTCCGCTGGGGACTGGTCTGGCTGCTCGCGAATCTCTCCTGTTTCAATGCCGGCCACGTGGAACTGGCGGTGGTCTTAATCGGCGGCCTGAACTTGGCCGCCGTCGCTCTCGCGTTGACGGATTGCCGCGACGTCGCCAGTTCCGCCAAGGTGCTTTGCCGCATAGGAATCGCCACGCTGTTTTTTTTCGGGTTGGCCGCGCCAGTATGGATACCGTTTCTGGCGGCGCTTGATGGCTCATATAGTGTTCATATGCAGGTCGAGGTGCGTCAGCTTAACCCAGTGATTTTACCGGGCGCTTTTGATGACCTATTTTACCTTTTGAGCGGACCGAACGACCGCATCGCACTTGCGCCTGGAACCAGTCTGCTGACTCTGGCGGGCTGCTGTTTTTCAATCTGGCGATGGCGGCAACTGAAAGCGGAAATTTTTTTTTGGATCAATAGCACCGCCATCGTGTTGTGGGGCGGCTGCATTTTTGGCTGGGCTCCGTCCTCGTTGCTCGCCGCGATTCCTTTGTTGAATCGCGTCGGCCACATTTACACCGATTTCTCCTATTTACTGGTCATCCATTTGATGATTCAAAGCGCCTATGGATTCACTTGCCTGGCAAAGGCGGAAAATCTCCGTAAGTCGGTGGACGGCTTCGTGTTCGTTGTCGGAATTTTCATAGCAGCATTTTTTTTCTATTCACGTGGCTGTTGGCATCAGCCAATCCCGTGGAATTATTTTTTGTGCGCCGCTGCCGGCGCGGTCGGGGCGCCGCTGCTGTTCGTATATTTGAAAAGCCGCCGCCAGCAAACGCTCGCAATCGGGTGGGCGGGCATCATCATTCTGGGATTCATCCCCAACATCCGCTTCGGACTCTACAGTTTCGGTGATGACACGCTGCTCATGCTGCCGGGGCCGCGCGTGGTTTTGAATCCGCCCAGTCCGGCGGTTGAAAAAATCAAGGCCGACAAATCAGGGCCGTTCCGCGTCGTCGGGTTGCAGCAATGTTTCATCGGTGATTATTCGGCCGTCTACGAACTTGAAGACATCCGCTCCTGCGCGCCGTTGAGCAATGGGGAATTCATCAGCCTCGTGCGAAACTTTCCCGGCATGGAATTGAGCGAAGATTGGAAAATCAAGGTCGTCAAACTTGCCCAGGCGCAGCCGCTCTTGAATTTGCTCAACGTCAAGTATCTGCTCACCTTGCCGGATGTCACCACGCGCGTAAATCTCGATTTCAAAATTACCGACCGCAGCGATTTTGGCGTCGTGGAAAACGAAAAGGTCTGGCCGAGGGCGTTTTTTGCGAACAAAATCACCACCATTGACTCCAACGAACAATTCATCAGGCAGCTTTCTGAAAACGGTCGACAGCCCTTCATCGCAATGACCGGCGCGGAAATTGAAATGCAGCCCGGCGTCCGGCAACTGGAAGCCACAAATTCAGAAATTATTTCTCCCGCAACAAATTATCTACTGTCCGTCAATTCAACCGAGTTCGATGTCCGCGCGCCCGCCGCAGGCGTTGTCTGCCTCACCGAAGGCCAGGCAAAAGATTTCACTGCCACGGCGAACGGCGAATCAAAGGAAGTTTTGACCGTCAACCGCGCGTTCAAGGGCATTTATCTGGACAAGCCTGGAAATTATCATGTCAAATTCACCTACCGCCCACGACACTGGCGGCTGGCCTGCGCGCTTTTTTGGATTTCAACCGGCATCATCCTTGCTCTGACGGCGGCTGAATTCTTTCTTACCCGAGTCCGGAAAATTGAAATGCCCGAACGCCAGACAACCGCATGACACATCCAGTAAACGAAAAGCATCCGGTTAAGGCCTGCCTAGTCTGCAACGGGTCGAAGTTGTATTATCTATTTTCCATTTCCGCCCACCGGATTGTGCGTTGCGACGATTGCGGGCTGCTGTTCATCAATCCACAGCCGTCCGACGACGAACTGGCGCGCATCTACGGCGCGGATTATTTTCTGGGCCGCGACACTGAAGCCGACCGCAAGGCTGTCAGTGAAATCAAACACGCCACGGCGCGGCTTTATCTTTCGGAAATTCGCCGCTACTGCGGTCTAAAAAATGGCCGACTGCTGGAAGTCGGGTGCGGGGACGGAGATTTTCTTGTCTCTGCCGAAGCTGAAGGATGGTTTGTCACCGGAGTCGAATATTCTACCGCCGCCTGTGAAAAAGCGCAGCAACACCTGAACAGTGGCGAAGTTTTTTGCGGGGAACTTCAATCTGCCCGCTTTGGGGCGCAGCAGTTTGACCTTTGCGTGGTTTCCGATGTCATTGAACACGTCCGTTCTCCTCACGATTTTCTCAAGGAGATCCATCGCGTGCTCAAACCCGGCGGCGCGCTTTTCATCGCCACCCCGTCAACTGATTCGTGGTCCGCCCGGCTGATGCGGCAAAAATGGATGGAATTCAAGATTGAACACCTGACTTATTTCGACCGGCACACGCTCCAAACCGCGCTCTTCAAATCGGGCTTTCAAGAAGTCATCGTCAAACCTGGCTGGAAAATCCTCAGCTTCAACTATGTGAAGATGCACTTTGACCGTTTTCCAGTTCCTTTGATGACGCCGGTTTTTAATTTACTCTCCCGCATCCTTCCAAAAAAATTACAACTCCGGCATCAGCGGATCGCCGCCAGCGGGATCATGGTATTCTCTCGAAAATCAGAGGCGCGACCGCAGCAGATGCTTTCCGTGATTCTTCCGGCGTATAACGAGGTGAAAACTTTTGGTGTTTTGATGGAAACCCTCCTGCGAAAACAAATCCCCGGTATCCAGACGGAAATCATCGTGGTGGAAAGCGGCTCGACGGACGGCACCCGCGAACTTGCCCTGAAATACAAAAATCATCCGGGAGTAAAACTCTTTCTCGAAGATCAGCCGCGCGGAAAAGGTCACGCCGTGCGGACCGGCTTAAAAGCGGCATCCGGAGACTATGTGTTGATCCAGGATGCAGACCTCGAATACGACCTCGAAGATTACGACGCCCTGCTCGAACCGCTCATAGCGGGACGCAGTGCGTTCGTGCTCGGCTCACGGCACGGCGGACGCAACGTCTGGAAAATGCGGCGGTTCACCGGGCAACATGGCTTGAGCCTGCTGGTCAATCTTGGTCACTGGTTCTTCACAACACTCATCAACGTGATGTTCTTGCAGCGGCTACGCGATCCATTCACCATGTTCAAGGTCTTTCGCCGCGACTGCCTTTACGGGCTGGAATTTGAATGCAACCGTTTTGATTTTGATTTTGAACTGCTCATCAAGCTCATCCGCAAGGGATATCACCCGATAGAACTGCCTGTGAACTATCGTTCGCGCTCATTCAAGGAAGGCAAAAAAGTGAGGATGTTCCGCGATCCCCTGACATGGTTGAAAGCCCTGGCATGGTTGCGGTTTGTGAAGATTGATCCGATAAAAGTTGTCGGCCAAACGCACGATGCCAATCATGCGACAGATGAATTTATCACCACTCAAACCGACAACCATAAGTCATGAGTGCCCCCTTCAACACGGTAGATGGAAACTATTACCAGCATACTGGAAGCATGGGGTTCGCCCGCCGTATTTCAACAATTGCCCGGCGGCGCGTGCATGAACTCTTCATGCAAAAATTACAGCCCAAGCCTAAAGATCTCATTCTGGACATCGGAACCAGTGATGACACGGGCATCGAAGCAAATATGCTCGAACAACTTTACCCGCACCGGGAAGTACTGACCTGTGCCAGCCTGAGCGATGGTAAATTGATTCTCGCCGCCTACCCCGGCGTGCGCCATGTCCGGATTGCGGCTGGCGAACCGCTTCCATTTGATGACAACGCCTTCGACATTGTTTATTGCAATGCCGTGCTTGAACACGCCGGCTCGCGGATGCACCAAAACAAATTCATCGCCGAAATGTGCCGCGTCGCACCCCGCCGTTTCCTTGCGGTGCCCAATAGCAGCTTTCCCATTGAAACCCACACTTGCCTGCCATTGATTCACTATCTGCCAAAAACATGGTTCCGCTGGTTGCTTCGCAAAACTCGTTACGATTTCTGGTCCCACGAGGAAAACTTGAATTACATTTCAGCCCCGGAATTACTGGCGATGTGGCCAGCCGGCCGGCAGCCTGCGATTGTTCGCGCCGGCATCGGCCTTGGATTTTGGAAATCTAATCTTGTCGTTTATCAAACCTGAATCGAAGCCGATTGCTAAACAATTTTCAACTTCGGTAGATCCTGCGAATCTACCAAGCCGACCGGCTCCTGCTTCGCGTTCACCACAATCAAGTCGTCAATGTTCCGCTCGTTGAAAATTTTCAGCGCTTCGACCGCAAGCGCGTTTTCATAGATGCAAATCGGCTTAGGCGTCATCACTTTTTTTAGCGGCTGGGAAAGCAGATTGTCACCGCCAGCCATATGACGCCGGAAATCGCCGTCCGTAAAAACCCCCGCCAGTTTTCCACGTGCGTTCACCACGCTCAAACTGCCGGACTTCGCGTGCGTCATCACGAGCAGAGCTTCCTTGACAGAAATGTTTTCATCCGCAATCGCATTGCGATTTCCCGTGCGCATGATGTCGCCGACGCGCAGGAGCATCGCGCGGCCGATTGCGCCACTCGGATGAAACTTTGCAAAATCCTTCTGCTTGAATCCGCGCGCTTGCAAGACGGACATCGCAAGAGCGTCGCCCATGACGAGCATCGCCGTCGTGCTGCTCGTCGGCGCGAGGTTGAACGGACACGCTTCCTTCGGCACTTTGACGTTGAGCGAAATGTCGCTGTGCTTGGCGAGCGACGATTTCAAATTGCCGGTGAGCGAAATGATTTTGACGGAAAAACGTTTGAGCGCGGGCAGCAGATTCAGCAGTTCCTCCGATTCGCCGGAATAGCTCAACGCGAGAATGATGTCACCGTC
>Ga0302197_10002338_pt1 | contig 17643 bp, 11 predicted proteins | sample II_Bog_N2_1_FD_193526 | JGI IMG/M metagenome (GOLD analysis project Ga0302197, IMG submission 193526) | Peat permafrost microbial communities from Stordalen Mire near Abisko, Sweden - II_Bog_N2_1 | ecosystem: Environmental > Terrestrial > Soil > Wetlands > Peat | place: Sweden: Abisko...
GAAACCTGCCGCGGATACCGATTCACTGATTGTGCAGGCGGGCAAAGACTTCGGCGACTATCAGCGGCTCACGTCGCAGGGCAAGCTGGCCGAAGCCGGTCAAAAACTCGACGACTTAAAGCGAGTCATCGATCAGCTCAACGCCCATCGAAAATAACCGGTGCGGCTATTCGTGGGCGTCCTTCTGCTCCATTGCATTAGGTTTCGCAGACAATAGACGTTCCTGTTGCTCGCTCTAATGCGTCGCTCCGACCTTGAAGTCGGTTACATAGTGCATCAGGCCAAACACGTTGAGCAGCCAGATAACCAGAAAAATGACAATAACCGCGTTCAGGAGCCCCTTGATTGTGCTCTGCATGGGAATGTAAGTGTTGATCAGCCACAACAGCACGCCCACCACCAAAAGAGTGAGTACAACAGTAATTATCGGCATTTCGTCTTCTCCAGTGTTTGTTTCGGATCCGTTTGAGATCGAAAACTTTCGTCCTGTTCGGTCCGAGTGGATTGAGGTGGCACTCGCCTGTTCATCGGTTCGAGCCCGTGAAAGATGGGGCTGGCAACAAAGGCGCGCCATCCATTTGAAGATCAGCGGTTCACGAAGGTTGCTTGCGCAATGCGTATCGTCGGCTGGAAGTTGCCGAACAATCCTCTGAATCGTATGTCTAGACGAGCGAAACAAGCCACTGCTCTACCAACCAATTCTTGTGGCTTGAGAGCGTATCCGCTGATCTACATTGATCACAAACACGATAACGTAGTGCTGGCCGGTTCGCGCGCAAAAACTATATGTGGAAAGTAAATCTTCGGATTCGCGAGAGCTCTAACATCCCGCAGGAGCTTTGGGATCCGGATTGTGCCAGCGGCCATCACCTGCAATCAGCTTGTCTGCTTCTTTGGGTCCCCAGGTGCGGCGCTTATAAGGACGAACGCGGTGATGCTTCTTGAGAACAGGATCGACAACTACCCATGCAGCCTCGATTGCATCCTGACGGGTAAACAGCGCACCATCCCCGGCCATCGCATCTCCCAAAAGCCGCTCGTAGGGCGTCTCTTCTCCAGGTTGCTGTTCAGACAGGTAGAGCTCTCGCTGGTCGCCGATGAAATCCTCACCCGCACGCTTCACTCGAGCGGCAAGCGCAAGAGCTGAATTGGGAGATAGACGGAACCGGAAATAATTCGCTACGCCATCGACTGCAATCGAATCGGCGAATAGCCGCTGTGGCGCGGCTTTCAACTCCACAATAACTTCGGTTGCGGTGTTGGGAAGATATTTCCCCGAGCGCAGATAAAACGGAACGCCCTCCCAACGCCATGAATCGATGAACAGCCGCAGAGCGCAGAAGGTCTCAACGTCCGAGTTCTTCGCCACATCCGCCTCATCGCGGTAGCCTTCGTACTGGCCACGCACCATATCGTCCGCGGTCAGCGGGCGCATCGCTTCAAACACTTTGGCTTGCTCATTGTGCACTGCGCCAAAATGGCGCCCGGAAGGAGCTTCCATCGCGAGAAGCGCAACCACCTGGAAGAGATGGTTCTGAATCACGTCGCGCAGGCAGCCTGCTGTCTCGTAAAACGATCCGCGCTTCCCGATTCCAAAACTCTCCGACAGCGTGATCTGGACGCTGGCGACATAGTTGCGATTCCAGATGGGCTCCAGGAATGAATTGGCGAAACGGAAATAGAGAATGTTCATGATCGCTTCCTTGCCTAGAAAGTGATCGATGCGAAAGATCGAATCTTCCGGGAAGACGGAATGTGCAACCTTGTTCAGTTCCTTTGCCGAAGCAAGATCACGGCCAAACGGTTTCTCAACGATTACCCGAGCATTCTTTGCCAGGTTTGCCGCGCCGAGGTTCTCAATCACCGTCCCAAACAGTGAGGGAGGAATCGCCAGGTAGTGCGCAGGTCTCCGCGCTTTGCCCAGCGCTCCTTTGATGGCAGCAAACGTTGCCGGGTCTTTATAGTCCCCGCTCACATACTTGAGCAGCGAAAGCAGACGCTGGAGCGCATGCTTGTCATCGACGCCGCCGGCCCGCTCAATACTGTCAGTAACGCGCCGATGCAACCGATCCTCGCTCCACTTGGGGAAAGCGACGCCGATCACCGGCACGGTCAGGACGCCGCGCTTCACCATGGCGTAGAGCGCCGGGAAGATCATCTTGTGGGCCAGATCGCCGGTCACGCCGAACAGCACCAGTGCATCAGACTGCGAACGAGTCACGCTATACCTCCGCCGTTTCCGGCATGCATTTGTTGTCGCACGCCAACGGCGGCCACCGAATTCAAGATTGACGGATCGTTTCTTGCCGAATCCGCCACTAAGATTACCCCTTGGTCTTGCGATACCGCTCGATCAGCGTCTTAGTAGAGCTGTCGTGAGTCGATTTCGATTCATCCGCCGACTCAAGTTCAGGAATAATGCGCTGAGCCAGGACCTTGCCCAACTCAACTCCCCACTGATCGAATGAATCGATCCGCCAGATGATTCCCTGCGTAAAGACACTGTGCTCGTAGAGCGCAATCAGTTTGCCCAGTGCCGCGGGAGTCAGCCGATCCAGGATGATCATGTTCGACGGCCGGTTCCCTTCGAAGGTGCGATGAGGGGCCAGCCACGCAGGCGTTCCGTCCGCTTCGACCTGCTCAGTAGTCTTGCCAAATGCCAGTGCCTCGGCCTGAGCAAAGACATTCGCGATCAGAATGTCGTGGTGGCGCCCCAGCGGATTCAGTGCCTTCGAGAACGCGATAAAGTCGCAAGGGATTAACCGCGTCCCCTGATGGATCAATTGATAAAAGGAGTGCTGCCCGTTCGTGCCCGGTTCACCCCAATAGATCGGACCGGTCTGATAGTCGACAGTCGATCCATCAAGCGTTACGTGCTTGCCATTGCTTTCCATTGTCAACTGCTGAAGGTATGCCGGGAAGCGCTTCAGATACTGCTCATACGGAAGCACGGCAACCGTCTGCGCATCGAAGAAGCTGTTGTAGTACAAGGAAAGAAGTCCCATTAGCACCGGAAGATTGCGTTCATACGGCGCAGTATGAAAGTGCACATCCATCTCATGGAAGCCGTCCAGCATCTCGCGAAAACCGTCGGGACCAATCGCGATCATTGTGGACAGACCTATCGCTGAATCCATGGAGTAGCGTCCGCCAACCCAGTCCCAGAACTCGAACATGTTCGCCGTATCGATCCCGAACTTCGTCACTTCCGCTGCGTTAGTAGAGACGGCAACAAAATGCTTCGCAATCGCGGCGGAATGTTTCAGTGTCTCAAGCGCCCACACGCGCGCGCTGTGCGCATTCGTCATTGTTTCCAGGGTAGTAAACGTCTTGGACGAAATGATAAAGAGCGTTTCCTCGGCATCAAGATCGCGCGTCGCCTCGGCAATATCCGTACTGTCGACATTGGAGACGAAGCGGAAAGTCAGGTCGCGCTGGGAATAATGCCGCAATGCCTCATAAGCCATCACCGGACCGAGGTCAGAGCCTCCGATGCCAATATTCACCACGTTGCGTATCGGCTTCCCCGTGTAACCAAGCCACTCTCCTGAGCGGATCTTATTGGCGAATTGTGCCATCTTATCCAAAACCGCATGCACGGCCGGCACAACGTCCTCTCCATCCACCAGGATTGACTGCCCTTTCGGTGTCCTCAACGCCACATGCAAAACCGCGCGCTTCTCAGTGACATTGATCTTGTCCCCGCGAAACATGGCGTCAATGCGGGAGGAAAGACCCGACTCCTCGGCAAGAGCAAACAGGAGTCGCAAGGTCTCGTCGGTGATGCGGTTCTTCGAGTAATCAAAATAAATGCCTGCAGCCTCAAGGGTCAGGCGCTCTCCGCGACCGGTGTCCCCAGCAAACAATTCCTTGAGTTGCAGGTTGTGGTTCTCTTGCGCATGGGCTTCAAGCGCCTTCCATGCTGCACCTTGAGTAAGCGATGCGACAGTCTCTGTCATTTTTCATTTCACTTTCGAAGAATGTTTGTTCATTGACTCTTGTCCTCGCTCATCAAGGGCGGGACTAGGCAAACTTCAAAGGCATGAAGAACTTACTTGCCCGACGTTCATCTTTCGCCAACACATTTCATTAAGCTGTAATACCCAACTTCACCGTGCAATAAGCATTGCACCCCGGGCTAGACTTTTTCAACTCGAGCACGAGCATGCGGGACAATCGCCTTCGAATGCTTTCGGCAATCATTTTTCCATTTCCGCGCTATATTCACCGCGGCGTGCAGCCCAGTTGCAGCGCGCTCTGTGAAGCAGCGCCTTCTGAGCCGCTGCAACGTTGTTGTCGTCGCCCTTCCATATTTCCATTGCCGGTTGTTGAACTGCGCGAGCGAATGAAAATGCTAACGCCCACGGCAACCGGCCCTGGAATCGAACGTTCATTGAATTCAATCGGGCAGAAGCCAACTCCGCGGATTGACCTCCAGACAAGAATGCAACCACAGGAACAGCCGCTGGGACGGCGCGCAGGAGGCAGGCTACCGTCGCGTCCGCCACTTGATCTACGGTCTCCTGCTTTTTGCATTCCAATCCAGGCAGCACCATGTTGGGCTTCAGAATCATCCCTTCCAATATGACCCGCTGCGCAACAAGTTCGCTGAATGTCGCCCGTAAAACTTCGTTCGTCACTTCCTGGCACTTCTGCAACGAATGGCTTCCATCCATCAAAACTTCAGGTTCGACAATCGGAACCAGGCCCGCTTCCTGGCAGAGTGCTGCATACCTGGCCAGAGCAGTTGCGTTCACATCGATACAGCCCGGGCTTGGGATCCCCTCGCCAATTTTGATGACAGCGCGCCACTTCGCAAACAGGGCACCCATCTTGAAGTATTCAGCGAGCCTCTCTCGCAGCCCATCCAGGCCCTCAGTAACCTTTTCGTCGGGATGCCTTGCAAGATTCACCGCCCCGGCGTCGACTTTGATTCCCGGGATAATTCCGGCCTCCACCAGGACATCCACAAAGGGCGTGCCGTCACGGGTTTGTTGCCGAATCGTCTCGTCATAGAGGATGGCTCCTCCTATGAAATCTCCCAGCCCCGGAGTGGTCACAATCATCTCGCGATAGGCGCGGCGGTACTCGACCGTCTGCGGAATTCCCACCTCTGCAAACCGCTTGTTGCATGTTCCGGTGCTTTCATCCATAGCGAGCAGGCCCCGGTTGGCTAGCACCAGGGTCTGTGCCGTCTCTCCAAGCGATCTCGTATTCATTTGGCTCGACTCCGTCGAATGGATATTTCTGACCTCCCGATTCTACTGCTTTACGGGGGTATCGACGCTTCCCTGCGCCGGTTTACCGGCATTTGATGCGGACGAGTCATTGGCGGTCGCGGGCTTGTCAGCCGGAATTGCCGTCCCGGGGGGGAAAATGAGAATCTGGATCGATCCTTCTGGATCGCCGCCCGCGCCTACCTGCTTCCCCACGCCCATCGTCTTCAACTGACTGTCGTCAAATCCGAAGTGCTGGACCAGGTAATCGCGTATCACCATGGCGCGGGCCTGGGTGAGCACCGCGTCTTTCTTCGAATCGCCCGCTGACCCTGCCGAAACCTGGATAACCGCAACGCCGAACTCATTCTTCGCCAGGAAGTCTCCCCCCTCATTGAGAGACTTCTGATTCTTCAGCTTTGCCGAGTCGCCAGAGCTAAACAACTGCTTCGCCGAGAAGGTGAAAACCTTGGACGGCGTGCCTTGCGGCAGACCAGCGATTTCATTCGCTCCCAGTTCGGCCGTGTCATCATATCCGCGCTTCTTGAAGTACCCGCTCAACAGGAAGTTGTGCTTCAGCGCTTCCATGTTTTCTTTGAAGTCGGTCACACCGGCCTGTGCCTGCGTCACGGTGGTATTGAGCCCGGCGGTTGTCTGTTCCAGGTTGGCGTAGAGCTGCTTGTCGTTCACGAGCGCGCCAACAGTTCCCTGCCCACTATCGATCTTGGCACTGATCGCCTTCAGGTGGTCGGTTGCCGCGGTGGCGTTCAACATCGCCTGCTGGCCGCTGTCCAGAATGCCGCTGGCTTTTTTCAGCATGTCAGACATAACCAGTGGCGCCTGACTCTGAATGGTATCGCCGTTTTTTACGTCGTCTTGTCCAGCTGATCCAAACGAAATTGCCAGATACTGATTACCCAGCAGTCCTTCCGTTTCAATCGAAGCGACCGAGTCCCGCTTGACGATCTCGTGTGTGGAACTGTCGAGGTCCATGACCACAGTAACCTTGTCCCCCGGCTTGTGCGGCAGATCGATACTGCGGACGGTTCCACTGTGCACCCCGCCAACCTGCACGTCTGCACCTGCCCCGAGTCCAACCACATTGTCGAACTGAGCCTTCAGACGATAGGTTGAACCAAACAGATATTCCTTGCTCCCAATGAGAAAGACTCCGCCGGCCAGAAGTGCCAGTGCCACAACGATGAATATTCCCAGCCGCGCCAATCTCGACATATATCCTCCTAAGACTGCTTCAAAAATTCCTTAACAAAAGGAATATCGCTCTGTTGAAGCTCCGTAAATGTTCCTTCTGCAACCACGCTGCCCTTGTCCAGCAGGGCCAGACGGTTTGCGATCGTTTTTGCACTATGCAGATCGTGAGTTACCACGATCGACGCCATTTGATGTTCTCGCTGCAGTTTCAAGACCAACTCATCGATCTCGCCGGAACTAATGGGGTCGAGGCCCGCCGTCGGCTCGTCGAGCAGCAGAATTTCCGGCTCCAGCGCCAACGCGCGGGCCAGACCTACTCTCTTCTGCATGCCACCTGAAATGTTAGAAGGCATCTTCTTGAAATGGCCATCCATTCCCACTTCGTGAAGTAACTGCGCTACCCGGTCGTCGCGATCCGACTTCGACAAGTCGGGACGATGATGATCGAGAGGAAATGCCACGTTTTCCGCTACAGTCAGCGAGTCATACAACGCTGCATGTTGAAACAGAAAGCCCATCCTCTTTCTGATTTCGCCCATCTCGTCCATGTTCAGGCCGGTCATCTCCTGCCCCAGGATCCGCACGGAGCCCGAATCGGGTTGGACCAGACCGATGATGATTCTCAATGACACGCTCTTGCCTGTTCCGCTGCGTCCCAATATCGCAAGGGTCTGGCCGCGATCAACGGCAAAGCTAATCCCGTTCAGAACCTTCTGAGTGCCAAAGGTCTTTTCCAGGTTTTCAACCGCGACCGCCGGCACGCTGCTCTCCTCCGCGCCGTCGTCTTGTTCCATCGCAGTGTTAAGAGCGGTTGCCATATCTATTTCACCCATTGTTGAATCCAGGATCAGGGAAAGAAAACCAGAATGAACTTAACCAGCACAACGTCGGCCAGGATTACAAACAGAGAAGACAGCACAACCGACTCCGTGGCCGCCCGCCCTACTCCCGCTGCGCCGCCCTGTGTCTTCATACCTTGAAAACAGGCAATCAGACCGATGAGGAGGCCGAAAACCGCAGTCTTGAGCGTGGGAGGTAAAAGAGCGTTGAAGGTTGCGCCTTTAAAGCCGCTGTCGATAAATTGCCGTAACGAGAGGGGCTCAGCAAGGGATTGCGTAAGCCATCCCATAAACACGCCGCAGGCATCGGCGGAAACAGTCAGCAGGGGCAGCATCAGGATGCATGCCAAAATACGCGTCGCCGCCAGCAGCCGGTATGGATTCAGCGCAGACGCCTCAATCGCATCGATCTGCTCCGTCACTTTCATTGAAGCAAGCTCCGCGCCAATGCCCGCCCCCACGCGTCCACTCACAACCAGGCTGGTGATGATCGGGCCCATTTCCTGGACAACGGAATACACGATCGCCGAAGGAAGCAGCGCCTTTGCTCCGAATCTCGTCAAGCTGGAACGTGCCTCCATCGAGAGCACAACGCCAATGGCAGCGCCTGCCATAGCGACCAGGGGAAGAGACTTCGATCCCACCTCATCCATCTGACGGATCAATTCCCGCCATTCATAGGGAGGAGTCACCGCAGCCCGCAACACCTGCCAGAAGAAGACCCCCATTCCACCGAACCATTCGAATAAGGAATTCACGAATTCGATGGGCCAGCTATACCACGGTTCCGCAGGGGTGCTTTGCTCCGCGGGACGCGAGGGTCTGATACTTCGTTCGGCAGTCAGTTGCGTCTCGCTCAATGGTTTGGTCCTGGATCGGGTGCGCCGTGCGAGTTGTTTAGATGCATACGGGCAAACAGGGAGTTGGGTCCGCTGTAAAGGAACTCAAGTGAGATGTTCTCGCCCATGTATCCCAACATGCTGTAATTGCCCATGCGGAACGCGTCCTTGGGTCCATAGCGATTTGGAAACCAGCCGTAGACGGCCGTCATAGTGCCGGCATAAGGCGCAACCAGCGACGGGATAGAGAAGACTCGATGCCCATCGTTTCCACGCCGTGCTATGAACGTGGAAACAACTGCATGGCGCATGCGGGGACCAATCCCGCGGCATTCGCAGCGGTAATACAGCGAATCTTCCCGGAGAAGTTCGGAGAGTCCGTATTGCGTGGTCGTGGCAACCGTAACGATCCCCAGATTCGAGCCAAACCGTTTGCCATATCCCTCCGCACCCTCTCTCCATTCCGGAGGAGAATTGGTAAGTTGGTTCAACCCGGCCGTAAAAGCCGAAGCGACAACTGGATAGGGACCGTAGGCGGCGAGCGTGTAATCGTGGAGCATCGTGGTTTGGGATGGCCGAACATAGAACGGCACAACTCGTGTCGGAACTGCTGTGACGGCATTGTCTGGCGGAACCGTTGGATTGACCGCCAATTGAGCCCGACTGCAAATGGGCAGAGCTGCGAAAACCAAAGGCAAGAGATTGATAAGACGAAGGTTCACTTCGCAACTCCTTCTGGGTACTTGGATGCACGCGGGCGCAAATGAGAGTGCCTGTTTCCAGGGAATCTCGACACAGCGGATGTGATATCTACGGCAGAAATACTTGGTTTGGAACCACTCGGCCCAATCGGCCGGCAGTTCTTTCATGCCGGGGCCGTTCCCAATCCCTGCCCTGACGCCTCCTTACTTTCGCAGAACGGATGGGCAAAGAATGGTCTGTTTTGCTCTCTCTGACGAGGAGGCACAGTGCTAGAAGCGCACAGCCGATTGCGAAGGTTCAGGGGAAATCCGCAACCCGGCTGGCGCCAGGGTCTCAGCCTGGAAACCTCAGAATTGCTCAGACAATCAATGCTGAATCGATGTCTCGGCTGGCGATGGCTTTTGCGTAACCTGCACAGGGGTCGGCAACTGTGTCCGATCCCATCCCCCACCCAGGGCTTGAATCAGTTGAACCGATGCAGTCATCTGCTGGATTTGAAGATCTGCCAGAGTCTGCATGTTCGAAAGCAAGGTAACCTCGGCCGTTTCCAAAGCGATGTAAGGATCGATTCCCGTGTCGTAGCGCGCCTTTTCCAGCTTCACATAGTTCTGCGAAGAATCCACAGCCTCCTGCTGGCGCTTGATCTGTTGGCCGAGGATACGCACCTGTGAAAGGGAGTCTTCCACTTGCTGAAATGCTGTCAACACAGTCTGCCGGTAGGCCGCCAGGTCTCCGTTGTATGTGGCGATGTATTGATTTACAGTAGCGCGCCGTAGGCCGCCGTCGTAAATGGTTTCGGAGACTCCAGGGCCCATCGACCAATACCGGCTCGACGCCTCAAGTAGCTTGCCGATTGCCGAACTTTCCACGCCGCCGCTACCGGAGAGCGTCAGGGCCGGATAATATGCCGCATAGGCAACTCCGATCTGCGCATTCGCTGCCGCCATATTCCGCTCGGCCGCGGCTACGTCTGGCCGGCGCTCAAGCAGTTGGGAAGGCAGGCCAACGGGTATTGGCGGGGGCGCGGTCGTGACTGGCTTCACCGGAATCGAAAATGAAGATGCGGGTTTTCCAATCAGCGTGGCGATGGCGTGTTCGTACTGCGCACGCGCGATTCCAAGGTTGATCGCCGACGATTGAGCACTGGCCAAACTCGTCTGTGCTTCCACCAGGGATATCTGATCGTCGACGCCAGTTTCATAGCGCGCCTTCTGGGCTTCCACATCCCGCTTGTCTGTCTCGACGGTGTCGTCCAGAATTTTCTGCAGCGCATCTTGTCCGCGGATCTCAAAGAAGTATTCCGCTAAACTCGCCTGTTCTGTGAGCTTTTCGTTCTCAAGATCTGCCGCGCTCAGTTGCGCGTTGTACTGATTCGCCCGCACCGTATTGCGGACCTTATCCCACAAATCGGGTTCCCATGAAACTTCAAGCGGAAGAGCAAATACCTGCGATTGCCTACCGGTTGATCCGGTTGATGAGGAAGTTACTGTCGTAGATGACCCGCCGGCGGTCTGTCCATTTGAAATGTTGGCAGAAGTTTGGGAGCGTGAATACGACGGCCCAATACTCAAAGTTGGAAAGAATTGAGAGCGCGCTTCCCGCACCAGCGAGCGAGCCTCCATGAAATTTTCAAAGGACTCGCGAATATTCTGGTTGTCGATATTCAGTTGCTCTTCAAGCGCGTTCAGTTCCGGGTCGTTGTAAATCTCCCACCATTTTCCGCGAAGAGTCGCATCCTGCGGTTGCGCAACCGTCCATCCATCCTGCTCTTTGAACTGTTCGGGAGACTCTTTAAAGGCCGCGGGTGCTGTCATGGATGGGGGAACATACTTGGGCCCGACATTGCACCCGGCCAGCAGGTTGCAGAGCAGGCCGCCAAGCAGCACGCACGAGGCTTGCACTGTTCGCCGGGATTGAACGATCGACTTCTTCATACCCAATACTCCATAAACATTCATTGCTAAGTAGCCTCGGCGGTTCCAGGTTGCAGATGGTTTGCGTGTTTGCCCTGGAAACGGAGACGCATGCGATCGAAGAACAAATAGACAACCGGTGTGGTGTAGAGAGTCAGCATCTGGCTCACAATGAGTCCACCCACAATTGTGATGCCCAGAGGACGCCTGAGCTCGGAACCAGTTCCAGTACCGAATGCCAGGGGCAGCGCACCAAACAGTGCGGCCATCGTTGTCATCAAGATGGGACGGAAGCGCAACATGCACGCTTCAAAAATCGAATCGGATGTCGACTTGCCATGCTCTCGCTCGGCCACCAACGCAAAATCAATCATCATGATTGCATTCTTCTTCACGATGCCGATGAGCAAAATGATACCGATGATGGATATCATGTTGAGGTCAATCTTGAAGAGCATTAGCGCCAGCATGGCGCCCACACTCGCCGAAGGCAAGGTGGAGATAATGGTGAGGGGGTGCACCAGGCTTTCATACAGAATGCCCAGAACAATGTAGACCGCAAGCAGAGCCGCTCCCACAAGCACAGGAACCGAGGCAAACGAGGTCTGATACGCCGCTGCCGTGCCGGCGAAAAAGCCACGGACTGTGGGCGGCAATCCCATCTGCTGCTGCATCTGTCCTACCTCGCGGGTCGCATCGCTCAGTGACACGCCGGTGGCAAGATTGAATGACACAGTTACAGACGGAAACGAACTGGTATGGTTGATGACCAGCGGCGTGGTGGTGGCCTTTGCCGTTGAAACCGCGGAAAGCGGCACCACTCCCTTTCCGCCCCCTTGAAGGTAAATGTTGTTCAGCCCCGCCGGACTTTGCCAGTACGGAGGCGCAACCTCAAGCACAACGTAATACTGGTTCAGCTGGGTGTAAATAAGGGAGACGTTCGATTGTCCAAATGCGCCATAGAGTGAGCTATTCAGCGACGACGGCGTAATCCCCAATCGGGCCGCTGTGGCGCGATCGTAGCTGAGCATTTCCTGCAGGCCGGCATTCTGTGCATCCGTATTCACATCCTGAAATCCGGGGAGAGTTTTCATCCCGGCGAGAAGCTTCGGGCCCCAGGTCGAGAGATCCTGCACATTGTCCGACTGAATCGTGTACTGGTAGAGCGCCGCTGACCCTCGTCCTCCGATTCGTAAATCCTGTGCTGCCTGAAGGAAGGCCTGCGCAACAGGAAGACGGTTCATTTTCGGCCGCAGACGATTGATAATCTCGGGTGCTAAAGTCCGGCGCACACCGCACGTTGGCGACTCCTGGCATTGCTCCCCCAGAAGCGTCACCAGAGGCTTCAGCGCAATGAAGATGAATCCCCCGTTGGATGAACCCTGGCCGCCGGTATACGCATTCACGTGGGCGACCGCTGGGTCCGCCTTGATGACGGCGACAAGCTGCTTCACCGAGTTATCCATTACAGGGAATGAAGCGTCCTGCGGTCCTTGCACCATGCCCATAATTGCGCCCGTGTCCTGCTGGGGAAAGAAGCCTGTGGGAATGATCGAGATGAGATAGAAATTCAACCCAATCGTCAAAAGCAGGACCGTCAACATGAGCCCCGGATTCTTCAGAACCCACGTCAGAGACCGGCTGTATCCGGTAAGCATCCATTCGAATCCCTTTTCGCTGACCCTGTACGCCCGTCCGTGCTTGACCTCGCGTTCATCCTTCAGCAAATACGCGCACATCATCGGCGTCGTCGTAAGAGAGATGACCATCGACACAAGAATCGCTGTTGCCAACGTAACCGCAAACTCGCGGAACAGCCTTCCTACAATGCCGGCCATCAATAAGATCGGGATGAAAACCGCAATCAGCGACATGCTGATGGAGAAGACTGTAAAGCCAATTTCCTTCGATCCAAGGAAAGCTGCCTGCATCGGCTTCATGCCGTCTTCGCGATGCCGCGATATATTCTCCATCACGACAATGGCGTCGTCGACAACAAACCCGGTAGCGATCGTCAGTGCCATCAAAGAAAGATTGTCGATACTGAATCCGAGCAGGTACATCACGGCAAACGTGCCAACCAGCGAGACAGGAACCGCAACCGCTGGAATCAAAATTGCCCGCCAGTTTCGCAGGAAAATGAATACGACAAGGATTACCAGGATCACCGACCCGATGAGAGTCTTTTCGACATCGCTCACCGATGCGCGAATGGTGGTGGTGCGGTCCAAAACGATGGTCGTTTTGATGCCCTGTGGGATGGATGCCTGAATCGACGGCAACTCCGCTGCGACACGATCGACGGTATCGATGATGTTGGCGCCAGGCTGGCGGAAAATGATGACCGTGATCGACGGCGTGCCATCCAGGTAACCTGCCGTACGGATGTTCTGCGCTCCATTTGATACGTCGGCTACGTCGGAGAGCCTGATCGCGGCGCCTTTTTTGTATCCGATGACAAGCGGCTTGTATTGACTTGCGTCGCGCATCTGATCGTTGACAACAATGTCCGACGTGGTCTGACCCGTTGTCAGTTGCCCCACCGCCTGGTGGACATTCTGCGTACTGAGCACGGACTGAATGCTACTGAGCGTGAGCCCATAGCTGTTAAGCTTGGTCGGATCAACCTCAACGCGAACCGATGGGCCTGCGCCGCCACCAACCGAAACCTGCCCAACGCCCTGAATTTGCGAAAGCTTCTGCGCAATCACTGAAGAAGCTTCGTCATAAAGTGTGGGCTTATCGTATTTATCGGATGTCAACCCGATAATCATGATGGGCGAGTCTGCCGGGTTAACCTTGCGATAGGTCGGATTCGCCGGCAGATTCGCCGGTAAATAAGTCCGCGCCGCGTTGATCGCGGCCTCCACATCGCGTGCCGCTCCGTCAATATTTCGGCTTAGATCAAATTGCAATGTGATGCCGGTCGTCCCAAGCGAACTCGTAGACGTCATTTCCGTTACGCCGGCAATGTGACCGAACTCCCTTTCCAGCGGTGTCGCAATGGAGGAGGCCATAATCTCGGGGCTGCCACCGGGCAAGCTCGCGCCAACTGAAATCGTTGGAAAATCCACCTGCGGCAACGGAGATACAGGCAAAACATTGAACGCGATGGCTCCCACAAGCAACACGCCCGTCGTCAGAAGAGTTGTAGCTACAGGCCGCCGGATGAAGGGAGCGGAGAGGTTCATGATCCCTCCGCAAACTGAGGTTCGCCGCCGGCCTCTTGCCGCTTATCCTGACGGGTAAAGCGGTGACCGATGCGATCGAAGAAGATGTAGATGACCGGCGTCGTGTAAAGAGTGAGTATCTGGCTCAGCAGCAATCCACCGACCATTGCGATGCCCAATGGGCGCCGTAGCTCTGATCCCATACCGGACCCGACAGCCAGCGGAATGCCTGCGAGAAGCGCCGCCATCGTGGTCATCATGATAGGCCTGAAGCGCAGCAGGCAAGCTTCGTAAATCGCATCGCGCGAACTCAATCCGCGTTCGCGCTCGCCTTCAAGCGCAAAGTCCACCATCATGATGCCGTTCTTCTTCACAATACCAATCAGCAGAATGATGCCAATGATCGCAACCACGCTCAGATCCTGCTTGAACAGGCTGAGTGCAAGCAGCGCTCCCACACCTGCCGAAGGAAGCGTCGACAAAATTGTGATCGGATGAATGAAGCTCTCGTAAAGAACGCCCAGCACAATGTAAACCGCAACCAGTGCGGCAATGATCAGGAGTCCTTCATTGGACAGCGAACCCTGAAATGAGGCGGCTGTGCCCTGAAATCCAAACTGGACACTGGCCGGCATATTCAGATCTTTCTGCACCTTATCAATCGCCGTGATTGCTTCTCCGAGTGAGGCGTCGGGAGCAAGATTGAATGAGACGGTGACGGCTGGAAATTGCCCCTGGTGATTGATGGAAAGCGGCTCATTTACCTGCTCAATCTTGGTAAACGCGCTGAGAGGCACAGCCTGAGTCTGGCTTGAACTGGTAGTCGCGTTGGCGTTTGAGTTGCTGCTTGCGGTGGATGCTGAACTGCTCGCTCCGATGCCGGATGCGATGGCGTTTGTGGGAGGTGTCAGCACAGACGACGACGGCGTATAGGCAGCCGCGGTCGTGGTCGCATTCGATCCCGCTGACGACGATCCCGAGGAAGCAAAAGACGAGGAGGCGCCAGGACCAGAGGTTCCGGAAGATGCCCCTGACTGAATGTAGAGACTCTGCAGTCTGGAGGGGTTCTTCTGGAAATCCGGATCCGATTCCAGGATCACGTGATACTGGTTCAGCTGCGTGTACATCGTGCTGATCTGGCGCTGACCGTACGCATCATAGAGCGTACTGTCGATAGTCGATGGAGCGATGCCCAGCCGTGACGCAGTCACCCGATCCACCACCAGCGAGACCGCCAGGCCTCCAGTCTGCTGATCGGTGGCCACATCGGCAAGCTCAGGCAGTTCCTTCATCTTCTCAACCAGCTTGCCCGTCCACAGGTTCAACTCGTTCGCGTCTGGATCCTCCAGCGTGTACTGATACTGTGTGCGGCTCACACGGTCGTCCACCGTAATGTTCTGCACCGGCTCCATGAAAAGCTGAATGTCGTTTACGTTCTTCAGATTCTTTTGCAGCCTGCGAATCACATCGGGAGCGCTCAGGTCGCGTTGATCCAGCGGCTTTAGATTGATGGACAGCCTTCCGCTGTTCAAGGTTGTGTTTGTTCCATCCGCCCCGATAAATGACGACAGGCTCTCCACCGCCGGATCCTGCAACACAACCTGTGCCAATTCCTGTTGCTTTTTCGCCATCGCATCAAATGAAATAGTCTCCGATGCCTGCGAAATGCCTTGAATTACCCCGGTATCCTGGATTGGGAAAAATCCTTTGGGGATCGTGATGTAGAGGACGACTGTCAGAACCAGCGTTGCGACTGCGATGAGTAGTGTGATTGTCTGGAAACCGAGCACAAAATTAAGCGTGCGTCCGTAGAACGCAATCATGCTCTCGAACACACGCTCTGAAGCCTTGTAAAAACGTCCCTGCGCTTCTTTCGGATTGTGGCGCAGAATGCGCGAGCACATCATGGGTGTCAGCGTCAGCGAGACAACGGCAGAAAGCACAATCGTGACCGCAAGCGTAACTGCAAACTCGCGAAACAGCCGACCAACGACATCGCCCATGAAAAGCAGCGGTATAAGCACCGCGATCAGCGAAACCGTGAGCGAGATGATGGTGAAGCCGATTTGTTCGGCGCCCTTCATGGCCGCCTTCATCGGCGGCTCGCCATCTTCAATGTAGCGGGAGATGTTCTCGATCATCACGATGGCGTCATCCACTACAAATCCGGTGGAGATGGTGAGCGCCATCAGGGAAAGATTGTCCAGGCTGTAGCCCAGCGCATACATCGCGCCGAATGTGCCAACCAGCGAAACCGGCACCGCGATGCTGGGAATAATCGTGGCATAAATATTGCGCAGGAAGACGAAGATGATCATCACCACAAGCGCAACCGTAAGCATCAGTTCGAACTCAACATCGGCAACCGAGGCGTTAATTGCCGTGGTGAGATCGGTAAGCGGCGTAACCGTAATCGAGGCCGGAAGGTTCACTTCCAACTGAGGCAGAACTGCCTTGATCGCCTTGACGACTTTGATCGTGTTTGCACCGGGCTGCCTCTGAATGTTGAGAATGACAGCAGGCGTGCTATTCATCCACGCCGCCTGCTTGCCGTTCTCGATCCCGTCTACCACCTTCGCAACGTCAGTCAGTTTCACCGGCGCGCCGTTGCGGTAAGCAATCACGACCTTGCGATAATCGTCGCTGGTCACCAACTGGTCGTTCGAGTTGATCTGGTAGTCCTGATGCGGTCCGTCAAAATTTCCCAGTGCTTGATTCACGCTGGTTTGAGTCAGTGCGGTGCGCAGGTCCTCAAGATTCAACCCATACGACGACAGCGCAGTTGGGTTGGCCTGTATACGTACCGCCGGCTTCTGCCCTCCGCTGATGCTTACCAACCCCACTCCGCTCAATTGCGAAAGCTTGGGCGCCAATCGCGTGTCCACCAGGTCCTCTACTTCGGACAGCGGGATTGTGCTTGAAGTGATCGCGAGCGTCAGCACCGGCGCATCGGCAGGATTTGTCTTGCTATAGACAGGCGGCGCGGGAAGGTTCGAAGGGAGATAGCTCTGCGAGGCGTTGATCGCAGACTGGACTTCCTCTTCGGCGATGTCGATATTCAGCGTGAGCGCGAACTGAAGCACGATGACAGACGACCCGCCGGAACTGGTCGATGTCATCTGGCTCAAACCCTGCAACTGGCCGAACTGCCGCTCTAGCGGAGCAGTCACCGTGGTCGCCATTACGTCTGGGTTCGCGCCAGGATAGAAAGTCAGCACCTGGATCGTCGGGTAATCCACCTCCGGCAAGGCAGACACCGGCAGCTGGGTATACGCGACGATACCCACCAGCAGAATAGCGGCCATCAGCAGCGAAGTGGCAACAGGGCGCTGTATGAAAGGCCCGGATGGGTTCACGGAGTATTGCCCTCTGCAGTATTTGCTTGTTGTGCCTGTTTTGAAATAATGACCTTACTTCCCGGCTGAAGCTTATCGAAGCTGCTCGTCGCCACCACTTCGCCCGGATTCAATCCCGTCACCGCGGTCATGCCGTCGTCTGTAACGCCGGCCTGAAGGTTCCGGATACTTGCGACCCCGTTTGCCACAACATAGGCGAAGGCTGCCGTGCCGTTGTGTTGCACCGCACCGCTCGGAATCAGAGTCACGCCATTCAGCGTATTCAACAGGAGTCGAGTGTTTACAAACTGGTTCGGAAAAAGCGAACCATCCTTGTTATCAAATAGGGCACGTAGCTTCACCGTACCCGTCGTCGTATCAATCTGATTGTCGACGCTCTCCAGTTTTCCTGACGCA
>Ga0302197_10002341_pt1 | contig 17637 bp, 15 predicted proteins | sample II_Bog_N2_1_FD_193526 | JGI IMG/M metagenome (GOLD analysis project Ga0302197, IMG submission 193526) | Peat permafrost microbial communities from Stordalen Mire near Abisko, Sweden - II_Bog_N2_1 | ecosystem: Environmental > Terrestrial > Soil > Wetlands > Peat | place: Sweden: Abisko...
CGCAGCAATGGACTAAAGCTGGGGAACTGATAGATCTTGTTGATGTAAAAATGGAGAAATAAGCGGCCATTCATCTCATTCTATAGAGTGATTTTTCCCATTCTTTAGACTAAGAACAAAGAAGCACTTTTATTAAACTCAATAAAATAGTATGATTATTTATCATATATAGCCTTTGTTAATCAAATTAATTATTAACTTTGAATTATTTTGAAGATGATTTTAATGAAAACATTATGAGTAAATCTGCAGAATGACTCTTTAATGAATATTATAAACTATTGCTTGTAGATAATTGTTATTTAAGATCAATCTTTAATATTTTAGAATTTGATAATGGGGTGCTGCTTTAGTTATTTTCAAAACGTACCTAGTAGAGAAGCAACTTATGATATTCAAAACTCCCACGATTCATCGCACTAAAAATCTTTGTCTTTAAAGAAGTCTCCCTACTAAAGAAAGGAGAATTTTAAAACACCATAAGAATGGAAATTGTAGGGTACGCAATCGATAACTCAGGAAACAATCAATTTAAAAATAAAAACTTTGCTTTGGCTATCTTTTATTACGAAAAGGCTATAGTAATTTTGGTTTCACTCAGTCTTATCCTAATCCTGACATCAGCTATTATAGTAATTTAGCACTAGCCTTCAAAGCTAATCGGCAATATCAATAGGGTATAACTATAATTGATACAATGATCAGAAATACTTCTTTTCACTCTTATCAAAATGCCTAACTGTTTCGAAAAGGATTAGTAATCAAGGCGCGCTGCGCGATTATAATCGTCAAAGATTATTGTCTTTCTGGTAAATACACTGGGAAGTAAAATAGTAAATTTCTTTCTTTGATCGATTCGAGTATTAGCACTCTTCAAGAAATCCTCAACGTACCAAATACTCAAAATGATTATAAAACATTTCTTGAAAATGGAGTAAAGGTAAAATAATTTTTGACTTGCTCTGTGATGGCCAAATCGAAATCTTAGAAAATGATTGAATATTTTAAGAAGAAATTTCACTCGAATGAGGTCTAAAACTCATAAAAAGAATCATTATTGTATCCATTATATTATAAATCGTCAAAGGGGGTGCTTTAGGAGTTGACTAGTCTTGCTGAAGAATAAAAAATGACAGTTCTCTAAGATAGTCAGGAATATATAACAGACCCTATCACATATGTATAGATAAATGAATTTAGTAAGTATTTAAGAGTCCAGTGATTATCCCATCGGGGCAATCCTACGACGAAGATATTTTGCGATAACACTTCAAGAATAATGGTTACAATGACCCAATCACACACTAAATATTCAAGGCCGGAGATAGAATAGTAATTAAAAACAATAATCTGTCTAACTATATAAGTTAAATTCGTAAAACTGCAAATAAAGATGATCTACTCTACTTATCTTATTGATTCGCATTTAAGGGGTATCTTAATTAAATTGCATGTTTGCTTCACCGTGAGCAAATTATTTTAAGATATTACTATAAAATTTGAGAAATTTGCTTCTTTTAAAAAATATAAAGGCTTTGGTCTCGTAATTAATAAGATCAGTGATTTTTTATTATTTTCTTCGCATTTCCCCCTGTATTCGGCTTATCTGTGCATAACTTAAAGCCAACTAAGCATCCTGCGTGCAGAAATATTTAATATTTATTTAAATGTTGAATTAATTTATTTCAGGTGATAAAGTTATAATATTCTTTACAATGTTGGAGCTGAAATACATTCATTTCATCGTCTATGCCTGTGTGTTCACCATGTACGGAAGCATTGTTACTGGGGTAGGACCAATCATAATTTACTACAGTAGAGTAACAGGATAAGACGAGACATACTTTTCATTCATCTTTTTCTCACGAGCAATTGGATACTTGGTCGGAGGCTCATTGATTAAGGTTTTAAGTGTCAAATATAGATATCATTCAATATTTATGTGGCTAATAATCATATGCGGACTCTCGCTTGTGATGAGTTCGCTCAGTTTTGGATTTGTCAATCAATTAGTGACTATGTTTATAGCTGCAGCTTGCTGTTGTATGATGAATATTCTCAGCAATCTTTGCATTTTTAAGCTTTTTATCGGAGACAGACAAGATTATTGGATTCAAATGATTAATTTATTTTTCGGAATTGGAGGACTAGTAGGACCTGGAATTGTTATCATATTTCAAGAAATGGCAATGAAAGCTATTGGTTTTATCTGCTTTTTCCTAATAATACCTTTCTTCTTTCTCCAGTCTCCATAAACTCATTAATAAGTAATCTAAAGGCATTCAAAAACAAAATCATTGGAACTTGGTAGACTTCCTTAATCCTGTATTTGCCTACTTTTCTTTTTCTATATCGCATCAGAAGTTGGCTATGCTGGGTGGATACCAACTTATGCCTTCAAAGCTGGAGTTGCAGATGAGAAAGGAGCAAGTGCGTTAGCTTCAATATTTTGGATCACAAATACTATTGCCCGTTTAATCTTGCTCTATTGGTAAGGCCCAGTCACGAATAGACTGCGTATTCTGTTAAGAGGTCTTGTAGCTTCAACAATTATTGTATTAATCTTCCAATGGATGGGATTGCTGAGTCTTGTTTCCTATGCTGGAGTCATAAGTTCAGGGCTTTTTCTTTCTGCTATGTACGCTCTCTTCTTTTCTGTCGCTATATAATATAATTTTGGACTTAGTCCCTCGAATACTGCTAATTTTGCAATGAGTGCTTCTTTGGGAGAAGGAATTTTGGTAATGCCCATTGGATATGCTATGGGATTCTTTGGCTATAAGGCATTAATCTATATAATATTCCTGTTGAGTGCAATCATGTACATAATATTCTAGTTCCTAATTACACGATTAGAAGAAGATTCGAACGAGGGAAATAAAGAATTAAATATACCCTTAGCAACCGTCAAAGTAGAACAGTGATAAATTAACTTTGTATCATCATTTATTTCATTAATATAATAGTATACTATCAACAAATTTATTTAAAGTATTTTTATCATCATTAAATAGATGGTCACTTTTATATTAACTTTGAATTAATTCCCTCTATCCATAATTATTAACTTCGCTCTCCCTCCTCACTAAAAGCCCAACCTTTGCCATGAGGTAATCCATTTAAAATCTCTCCTTAGTAGACAATGCAATCATTTTAGCAGGTTATTGTTCCCTTCCCATTTTTTTATCCATTTTTGTACTGTCCCTTATAATTGATGCCGTTTGTTCCTTGAAAGTATCCTTCTCCTTCCTTTATCCCATTTACAAACGACCCTTCATAAATTCCTTTTGGTTCTTTTAAGACTCCTATATTAACAATTACTTACCTTGGCCATGAAATTAATTTTTTTAATTAAATGTTCCTTTGTAAGAGTATTCTTCGGAATTAATTTTCCAGGCAAGCAGCCCTTTGACTTTATGGCCTTATTTATAAGTACCAATAAATTAGTGAGTACTTCCCTTCTATTAGCCACTCCCATTAAAAGTGCTGTTTTTAAAACCTCCATCATAGGTTAGATTATCTGATTAATAATGACCCTCTCCTGAATAGGCAGTATTTCCGACAAAATCTCCTCTGTAAAAGGATCCATCATTAAATATGTAAGCTCCTTTACCATGAGCCTTCCCATGCGAAAATTATCCCAAATAGACAGATCCATCACTTATATACATTTTTCCATAGCCATTGGGTCTATTATTTAAGTCAAGTTATCCATCATAGACATCCTCTCTATATTTTTTCAAATGATTATCGGAAAGATGAATTTGTTTGCTTAAAAAATCTATGTTGATGTTGTTTTACCATGTTTGTTTAAAGTGAAATTCACCTTATCTTTTAGAGAGGGAATATGAATATTTTCGCCTTCTTTATTGCTGTTCTAAATAGTTTCATATTTACTCCTTCAAAGTATTTATCGGGCATCATTTTAACATAATTACGGTCCATTTGCTAAATAACTCCTATTTATGGTTTTTAGACCTTACAGCAAATTTCGTTTCCCATTAATTTTTTAAAAATATATACCAATCCCCAAATATTGACTTTTAAAACATCTAAAATGTGAATTTGAAGTTATAAGTTTGATTTATGATTCATATTTACAATCAATTATTGTTTAATTTTTTAAAGATGCGGAGACAAATTAAAATGATTAATTCAAACAAGAAGTTCTGTGAAAAATAATAAAAATGTAATAATGAATGATTCTTCAATCAAATTTGGTAATTCCATGAACATTAGATTACTTGAAACCAGAATTAGTTATTTGCACAAATTTAGCCTTCTCTCTTAATTCCTAAATCATTAAAAAGCATACCTTTAGATCAACAGCACCTGTGTAACTCATTCCACTCTTTATGCCACTCGCGAAATTTCGCAAAACAAATTTAAGAGGGCCTGTGAAGGGAATATAACCCTATACTCCCTCTGCGCTGAATGTCTGTGGATTTATTTCACCTCCAGTTTTATCCTGCTTTGCCATGTTAGCTCCTACTGAATTATCAAATAGTTACATCCAGCCATTCCTCGATAAATTTTGACGAATTTTCCATCCTTATTAAAAGAGACCCCAGGACTTTCCTCACAGCCTGCAATAAGTCTGCCAACCATGATTGAGTTTGCTCCAACAGCCAAAGCCTTACACATATTGCCTGAATTCTTATTTCCGCCATCTGAACATAAAGGAATATCGTAATATGAGCACACTGGAGCTGTATCCATCAATGCTGATAATTGAGGAATTCCGCTACCAGCAACAACTCTAGTGATACAAATGCTGCCATTTCCAATTCCGCATCTGATACCATCTGCACCACTTCGAATTAAATTTTAAGCACCCTCTCCTGTTGCTACTGAGCCAGAAACAACATCAATGGTGGGAAACTTTTCTTTAAGTTATTCAGTTGCATTCATGGCCAATTTGGAATGCCCGTTAGCAACATCAACCACAAGCACGTTACAGCCAGATTAAATAAGTGCTTGAGATCTCTCCAAATAGTCTTTATTAGCCCCTACTGCTGCACCTACGTAGAGTCGGCCTGTCTGGTCTTTATTGGCTAGATTCATGGCTTAATATTGTTTTAAATCTTTTATGGATACAAGCCCTAAAATTTATTTTTTGCTGGAGATGATAGGAATCTTCTATATTTTGTTTGAAATTAAAAGCTTTTTGCAGTTTTAAAGGATTGAGTTTAAATCACAGTTTAAAGAGTCAAATCCTTAGCTAACTTAGTAATAAGTTAGCTTCTAAATTGGAGTCATATAGTCACTCACAATTTCATCATCAAATTGATGGCTATTTATATCTCTCTGCGTGAGAATACCACGTATAATTTTCTAATGGCCTTTGCTCTTCAATCTGGGAGAATCATCAGAATTTACGCTATTAATAACCAAAAATGAAGAGATACCATATTTTTTCATTAATTTGTTGACTGTTTTGAAATTTTATGTGTGACCAATACAGACCGGATTGGGGTTCATAAAAACTCCTGATCTTTTAACTTTCTCAATTTCATAGCATTGTTCTTAAATGGGCATAAAACGATGAATAATACCCAACCCTCCTTCTCTTGCCATCTATATGGCCATTGTTGATTATGTGACTGTATCCATGGGGGAAGAGACAATAGGGAGATTAAGAGGAATATTTTTTGAAAAATTCGAAGAAATATTGCATTGTGATCTACATACAAAAGAGCATACCTTGATTAGATCTATCCATATTGTGGGACTAAGAGAATATCATTAAAAGTAAGGGTCATGGGAATGATGCCTTTGGCAAAAGAGGTCTTGTACATAAGAGGGCCCTATTTAAGCTTGTTTAGCTTCATCTTTAATGCACTTGGATGAGATTATCCGATGAGGGTAATCTTTGAACGTTATGGTGATTTGTCCATCCTATCAATTGGGTGTAATAATAAATCATCAACAACTATTAAGCTTTCATATCTTAATACTTTAGGATTTTTAACGAAAAAAAAATATAAATGTCACAAGTTATGGAGACTACGAAATAGTCTTCTATTTGTATCAGGATTTTAGACTTTCTCTTATTCCTTTAATATTTGTGTTTTTTTCAGAAGGTATTGTTAAAGATCATCGCTGATTTAGTCTGACCATTACTTTCTTTTATCGTCTCTGCTTACACTCCAAAATAACTTGAAATTTTACCTACACCCCTTGCTGAAAGGAGATATTAATTGTTTATGATCAAATATGCTGAGATATTATATTCCATCCCATCTATACATCTACCAAGTTGTTATATTATTTGCCACCAAATACAAATGAAAAGATAGAAGAACTCCAATTAAAATGAAAAAGATAATTGCTGAAAGAAGAAGGACACCCACAGAACCTTTATTAGCTTCATCTTATGAAGAGGACAATAAACGAATAAGATCGATTAATATCACAAAAAATTGAATATCTTGAACGAGCAGATAGATGATAAATATGTGTTTGTTCTTTTACCCAATACAGTTGTTCAACCAAGGACAGTGGTGATCAAAAGTAGAGATACAATTCTCACAAGAGTGACAGTGTCGCACTCGAAGAGGTTGGTAAAACTCGCAAACTCTGCAGTAGCGTTTAAGTTAAATCAATTTTGTTTTTACAGATTTATTTTTTTACAACTTTGAGTTTTTAGGAAAACCATTACTTATTCTGTTTTAACATTCAAATTGTTTATGAATTTCATCAGCATTATATTCCTCTCCATCGACTTAGCTGGTTGGTGGCTGTACTTTATTACTTGCCATCGAGATAGATATATCTTTTTTTATTCGTTTATTTTGTGAAACAGCCTATCCCTTTTTATCCTCTTATATATTTTTGCTTTATTTTTATTAGTTAATTGTATTGAAATTGACTTTTTTCACCGCCCTTGAGTTTATTTATGCCTCAAGTGGTGCTTAAAGGTCTTTTCGGCTCAGCATTTGAGCGAAATTTCCAATTGCTGTTTTTGCAGCATTAATAATGTTTTTTGCGCTGGCGTGTAATTTCGGTTGCGATTTTATATCATTTTCTTTCTATTCTTTCTATTCCTTACTTCTTTCAGCTTCATTAGTCTAAAGCTTAAATTATTCAGAAGGGACTTGGGCTGTCTCCACTCGTTATTCCAAGGATATTTTCTTTACAATTTTTAATTATTTTTATTGCTATAGAGATGTTTAATTTGGCCTAGGTTATTAAGGTTCAACTTATTTGATTTAGACCTCTTAATGTTTGCTTTTGGTATTTTTTTAACTGCGAATGTTGCTTGTCTTTTTATTATTTTTTACTTTTGATTGGCTTTTGTTATCAATATCTTCGAAGTTGGGTTCTGGATTGACAATATATACTCCAGGCTAAGTAGTTTGATTATTACATCTTTTAGACTAACCATAAAGTAGAAGAAAATGGTGATACACATTACTATCGAGTGGACTATCATATTGGTGGAAGTTAGTAGGAGTGCCGCAAGGATAAGGATTTGAAAGCATAAGTATACGATATAAATTCCAATTTTGCAGGGACTCAGTTGCGATATCTTTTCTAACATTTTCTAAAATATTAACAAATGAGTTATCAAATAGTATTAAGGAGTTAAAATATCAAGACTGTATTATTTTTTGTTTGGTTCTCAAGTTGAAGAAACTCGTGCCTCTTGACGTTGGATGTTTGAGGTCCAAATAAGCATTGCTTTTTTTGGTAAGATATATCTCCTTCATTTAATCTAGAGGTGTTTTGACATTTCTCGTTTTGTCTCGTTCAATTTTTTTTGAGGAATAACCATAACCTTCTATTGGCTCATGCAAAGCAGTTTTGATACCTCTCTCCTCCTTATGTTTGGTGAAACTTGTCGATTTTTTCGTAATAATAAATTTCTTTTGTTTGCTCTCATTTCCTATATATTTGATGTAAGTACGACTATTATTGCAGGATTTCATAGCGTGAAACTCTTTATCCCCAATTTTATCGATCAAATGCTTGATATTAAAATTAATTAGTTTAGACTGATGTTTAAATTTGCCCGTGACTCCTAATATGGGCAATAGTTCTGTTTTTAAAAGTTGCTAGCTTTTCCCAGATTGGGAGGTTTTCACTTCATTTCGACGCTAATCGCCAGAAGTTTTACTAACTCTCTTCAACACCTCTTCATATTTCTTCAGCTGTCGTTCAAAGCCTAAATTTGGCAGCACTGCTGGTCTCGATTTTCTGACATAAGCGATGGCCTCTTTAAAGCTCATATTTTCTTTTTTCATCAAATAGGAAATGACTAAAGTTGAGCTCTCAATAAAATGTTAGTTACTCTTGATATTCCTGCCGCACAATGCACTAGAATGCTCCCCTTTGCAAGATTACTTCGAATTAATTAATAGAACGATTAGAAAAAATTAGTAATATCCTAATTTTTGCCATCAAGCAGAGGGTATACTATGTGTGCGATATTCTAATGATAGCTCACTTGCTCCATGTCCTTAGCAGCAGTGACGACTTGATCTGGTCATATGTACCTGTTTTGATATTTTTTGCTTTTAAAAATTATAGATCCAATGCTGCCTGTACATCACCGATGAAGATAGAAGTGGTGGTTTCTGAATTGACGTAAACCTGATCGTAACTATGGTAATCTCCTTCTAAAAAATTATCAATCATCACCGAAATATATATAACACAATTATTCCATCGTCTATTAATCATGAATCATTCCATTTTGTTCAAAGCCAGATTACTCAAAAATAAATTGTATCACTTCTATAAATGAGAGAGTTTTATAAGAATTTATAATTATTTGAATTGGATGAGAAAAGATATATTGATAGTCATTGCCATTTTTATGCTCATGGCGAACTTAGCGAATCAGCAGACAACTCGCCGCTATAAAGGAAAAGAGAACGGTAAATATGGGTAATCTGAAGGAATTATCAATATGATTGTTAACACAATACTTCCAGGACCTTCCGATGCCTCAATTTTAACTCGAATTTTTAATAAAATTGGATATTTAGCTACTGGAATTATTGGGACATTAATTAGTTCAGTTGGTATTTGGTTCAAATTTTTTAAAAATCAAAAAACTAGAGAAGAACGAATCAATGAATATTTTGGGGATTAAAAACACAAATTTGCAATTGACGCAGAAAAGGAATCCTTATTAATCGGAGAAAAAGTGGCTGTTCGAATTATATATGATTTGAATAGCAAGAGCGATAAACCACGAACTATTGCAATTAAAAGTGAAAATTAAAAACTAAATTACAATATTAGCGTGGAAGTTTAATAAATTTAAGATGAAAGTTTACTTATCAATACAATTCATATGAAAGGTGACGATCCTCAAGGAAAAAGTATATTTACAGGCTTTATTACTTTTAAAGATAAGTTAATGGAAATCAGAATGGAGCAGACCTACTTGAAAAATCAAAAAAAAGATGTTTAATCTCGTATCTGCTACTTCTCAGGAAGACAGATAAAATTTTAAGAGAATTTAATTCAGGGAGAATGGTGGATCGAAGGTCAGAAAGGGACAACAGGCGCATATAGTGGAAAATGGACTTTTTCTTATTGATTTCAGAAGAAGATTATAAATAACTATTCTTTTCAATAGATAATAAATTTAGATTTAAGTTGTCCACCTGAATGGATAAAGTCAATAATCATTCAAACTCTACTTCGAGATAGACTTTCAGTTTTGGTGTGTCATGGTTATTTCCTTTTATTTTAAATTTTTTCCATCCTGGATCTTTTAATAGAATATCAAGCCATTCACAAGCTGCTTGTTTACTTGCCATTACACAAACAAGGGAAAACTTCCGATCTTCTTTGAAAAATTATATATGTTATAGATTTTAACCCATTAGGCGTGTCATATAAAATTTTAAATCTTCTTTACAGTTCTTATCATAATTGCAGATTCGTAACATTTGTTGATTTATACCGCATCTTAGCTATTGATGAAATCCAAAGTTAGCCAACTGTTTTTAACGTTGAATTATTATTTACCAGCATCGACGCATCTAATTTTAACTTTTCAAAAACATCTAAATAGTATTTACATAGTGAATAAAACTTTTATCGATCTTTCTGCAGATAGAATTTCTGAGGTAATCCTCGAGCTGATTTATAGTAGATGGCTGAATATGTGTGAAAGTTATCCCGTACTTTCTTGAAAAAATATGAGGAATTTCTTGTACTCGTTTGGGAGGAATTATTTACTTTACTTTTTACTCTCTTTTATCTTCCTTTTTGTTGATTTGATATGGAAATTCTTTTTTCTCAAATATCCTTTCCTTTTTTTAGAGTTTTTATTTGGAAGCGTTCTTTTCAACTGATTTAGCTGTATTTTCTATCAGAAAATAGTTCAAAACATCTCCTTTAACTTAAAATTTCACCTCTTCGAAAGCCTCATTTAAAAACACTATATTTTTGATCACAAATTATTTAATCACTTTAAATTAGTCCTCATCCTATATTGTTATTTGAATTAGCTTTTTGTCTTTTAGGTTTTGAAGAGTGTAATCAACTTCCATTTTTTATAGTTACACCTGGAACATTTATTATAGGATTCGGCTATTTCTATCGTTGATGTTTGCAAAACAAATTTTGTTTATTTGAACCTCAAGATGAGGAGGATTTGGATTGCAATTTTAGTGAAAAGTTTAAACAACAGGATTTGGATTTTTGGCTCTACTTTGAATGATTTATAACAGTTTAACTCCTTTATATTCTTACGTTCCTCCCATATTGTGTCGGAGATACGCGTAATAAACTTAGAATTCATCAATTTTTCCATTGTTTCCATCGAGTCTAATTCGTTATGTTATATAGTAGGTCTGTGAAGGATCTCCCTGCTGCACGATAATTTTGATAACATATTTTCCTTAAAAATTATTTTCTTTAAAAACTGGGACATATTGAATAAGAACCTTCGTTATTGCACAATTACCTCTTCCTTGCTACTGAGATCAACTTTAGGATGTATCTTTTCAATGAGATGTTTCATGAAAAGACTGAAGTTATCACGCTCTTTCCTCTCCAAAAAGATGCCATGAATTGCTCCTTCTTTGTCTTCAACGCCAATATATATAGTTCCACCCTTACAGTTGAGGAAGCTTGTGATGGTCTTAAGAATTGTCCACTTGTGTTTGTTATCCTTCAGAGGAATTTGGTAGTGCTTATACTCTGTGGTTAAATTTTACATAATAAGTTTTTGTCCTTCTTGGAAGGAGGTTTGGCAGCCCATGCATTCCTTTTTCTCCATATGTCTCTGATAATCTTATCAATAATAAGAGAATATAAAAATTAATAGAATTTAGTTAAGTAAAAAGTTTAATAAGCGAAAATAAATTTCATATTTTATGTATGGTTCTTGATTTAAGATTGTTTTATTTTCATAAAATTAATGAATTTAATTCCCATTTTGGAAATTGCTTGATCACTTCATCTACAAATCAAATCGATTAAATTCTGATATAAGACTTTTTGTTTTGCTAAGGAAAAAGTATTAGAATAGCGATCAAAATCAAAAGCGGTCTCCACGAATCCTTTTGGCCAATTGCATGTCCTTGGACATGATTGTCACTCTTTTAGAGTGGATGGCGCATAGGTTGGTGTCCTCAAACAGCGAAACGAGATAGGCTTCAGATGCCTATTGCAGGGCCAGCACAGCCTGACTCTGAAAGCGCACTTCCTGCTTGAACTCAGTGGCAATCTCCCTCACCAGTCTCTGGAATGGGAGCTTTCGAATGAGGAGATCGGTCTGAATAGTATAAACGATACGCTTTTTTGGAATTTTCTTATCTCACGAAGGGCCACTGTTCCTGGTTTAAAGCGATGAGGTTTTTTAATGCCAGTTGACATGGGAGCAGTTTTCCTCCCAATTTTCTGAGCTACCAACTGTTTTCTTGGTACTTTTTGAGCAGTTGATTTTCTTGCTGTTTGTTTAGTCCTTGCCATTAATTGATTATAACTAGAAAGAGCCTACTTCTATTTACGATGTTAAATTGAATTGGTGGCTGAAAAAGAGTCATTAACTTCCAAAATATCTCATTTACTAATTTAATTGAAAATCATTAAATAAATGAATAAAATAGCGTCCCTTAATTGTTGTCTGCTTAATCATAAATTGTTAAACTCTGTGCTACTTTTTTTTTTCATTTTTTCATTATTAATAGTGAATGCATAATTAGAAAAGATTTAATCAAACTTAATATTCCTCCATAACTTTTTTTAGCAGAGGATCATTACAAAGTTAACGCTTAAAATGATCCTCTATTTTTTGTTTTATTATCTTTGCCACCACTTATCTTTGCCGCAGGGTTAGTTTAGCCATTTCAAGTTTGCCTTCGAGATCCTTTATCTTTGCTTTAGTAAAGATAGAAAGACTTCCATGATCGTAGTTTATTCCTCGTGAAATTTTTCCCTTTATCATCGGTTGCGAGTTGGATCTAATTAAGTTAAGGCTTTGAAGATTGGGAAGAGGCTTTAGTTCTGCTTGAAGAGCTTTTTTGCTTCTCATTTGTTCCAGCTCTCTATTGTGATTGATATTGATATTTCTGATTTGTTTTGTTTGTCTCAACAAATTATCAGCAATTTTTTGAACATTTTTTAATTAAACTGTAAGTTTAGTTCTTTCTTCTCTTGACTGCGTCAATTCTTTGATCAGATCAGTATTTTCCTGAGTGGTCTTCTGTATCTCTTCATCTCTCTTCTTGATGGTTTCATCAGTTCTTTTATTTATATCCAGAATTTAGACATCGATATGATTGATGTGTCTTTAAATCTCATCAACTCCTTTTGGATTTTGATTGTTACGCTTATTTTAAGACATAAATTTATTGTATTTCTCATACAACGCCTGCATTTCAGATTCATAATACTTTTTATCTGTACTTTTACTTTGTACAACTTCCTCAATATCATCGCAAATCTTTTTTATTTTCAATTTTTTGTCCTTTGTCAACTGTTTTTGTTCGTTTAACTCTTTAGTTAAAGATTCCTTTGACCTCTTCAAGTGTAATTCCGTCTATTCAATAATTTTTTCATCTTCAAGTAACTTTTAAAATTATTTTTCCATATTGTAGATCTCTTCTTTAAGAAATTATATTTCGTCTTCTTTTGGCTCAATCTATTGTCTCATTTCCCAAGTTCTATAACTGAGCACTTCCTTTTTCTTTTGTAAATCAGTGATTCTTTCCTGATATTCACTAATCCTTTCTTCTCTGATTTTTAAGGCTTCTTGCTTGGTTAATAAATCTTCCTTTTTCTCAACAATACCCTGATTAATCCTTTCCAATTCTTCTCTGGACTCTTCTTCTTTTTTGATCATCATTTAATTTTCCGACATGTACCTGATAATCTCATCTGATAAAATTTTGCATTCCCTTTTCAAAGATTATATATTGGTAATATACTCAATTGATGTTTTGTTTTTATCACTCTCCAGAGATATTATCTATTACGTGACTTTTTTTAACTAGCCTTCATGCTATTATTCGATTTGAGTTATTTTTTAGTTAAACTCCTTTTCACCATGATAGATGGATTGCTGCTGGTTGGAATGAATCTTCTCTGCTCGTTTGTAACACTCAATAAATTATTTTTTTAACAGTTATAGGGTCTCTTACATTTTCCTTTTAAAAGTCTCCTTTTCTTTGATCTAGGCTTCTCTTTATTTCTCAAAGACGCTTTCCATTTCAAAGTACTTCTTATTCTCAATGGCCAGCTTCTTTTCATAAAGAACTTCAATATCCTCCAACATCTTTTCATTCTTTCCCTGCATTTGCACATATTAATTCTGGGAGTTTATTTACAATTATTTTTTTTATTGCTTCAAGTTATCAAAAACTCCGTTTAAGTTCACAATTATCTTCTATTTACCTTTCACTAACTACGCTATTTAATTTTAATATTTCTTGCTGTCATCGTCCTCCTGCATTACTAGCTTTCTCTTCATCTCTTCCAGGTTCTTTTCAAGGATTTTATTGTATCTGTTTTTTTAATTGAGATCGTTCCGCTGCACAAGTACAATGTCGCTTAACTCATCATCCAAGACTCCTATCATGGGATTAATTTCATAATCGTTGATTTGATCATGTAGTTTACGATTAACAAAGCCTTCTCGATTTGTTAATGACACTTGATAAACGAAGATAATCCCGTCTTTGGAAGAAGTCAGGACATAGCGACCGCAGGGGCTTGTGCATATTCCCGTTATTTCCTTACGATGAACATTGAGAGATTGTTCAACGATGTTGTCAAAGACTGAGTTAAAAACCTTGAGATATCCATCTTCTGTTCCTGCTAAAATGGCAGGAATATTCCATTGACTGGTAAGCCACCCTAATTTACTAACTCGAAAACCTCCAACTGCAAACAGTTTTTGCACTTGATCCTTTTATATTTTAAATTATCTAATCACTGATTTATTAGATTATAAACCAGAGGCTAAGACTGAATGAGCTGACTTTTAATAAATCACTGAAGTATATTTACTATTGGGTTGGGTCCATTTCTTACCTTGCCAATCTTTATTCTCAGTTTTAGGATCTCCCTGCTTCCATTCAGTAGTTGTGCCATCTGTCCCGACAGAGTAAAGGGCACGATCATCTGATTTCCAGCAAAGATCCGTAATTACAGCAGAGTGATCATTGAGTCGACCAATTTCTTCAAGCGTATAGCTGTTATAAATATTAATTAAATGAACACTGCTTTTTTGAGCACTATTCTTTTGGCGAGGGTAAGCAGCAGCAAGGAATTGCCCTCCGTTTGAAAAACGCAAACAGCAGACGCCTCTCACAACAATTTCCCTAAAATTTCTCAGTTAATTTTCCAAAATATGATAGATCCTTAGTTTGTCGCAACATCCGACAGCTAAATAGTAGCCTAGAGGATGTAAGGTTAAACAATTTATAAGTTATTGCCCCAATTGTTAAATCCCATCAGTTTTACTATCGAATATTTTGATTAATTAGCAACTTGGCTTTTTGTAATTCCATAATCTGATCATATTTTCCTTTCTGGAGAGAGTAGCGAATATAGGTCTTTGCAGGCATACATCCATTGAGTTTATTTAATGACGATGAAATCCACTATAAATATAATTGAGAATGTCTCCCTCAATGATTTTTGCTCCTGCCTCTATCTATTAAGATTAGAGGAGAGCTGTTAAAGTTGTGGTAGCGATAGTGTTACTGTTAAAAGCAATGACAATTTGCTGTTAAAGCGGACACATTGCTATACTCACTACCTTTGCACTCTTACTCTCGCTGGTTTGCCACTTTTTCGTTAAATCGCCTGTATACTAGTCTTCAAAGTTTTATTAGCCTTCCTCTTTTTTCATCCATAGTGAAAAATGCCCTTTTCCTGAACCAACAATAAATCCCTTAGAAAAAACACAAATAGCAGTCAGCGATAAATCCTGCATTTCACCAACGTTTTAGCTTGTAAAAACATTGCCCAAATGACGTTTCACTTCAAAATTATTACCCACTGGACCTATCATAAAAAGTTCTCCTCTGTCAGTGCCTATCAAAATTTTAGTCTTGTCAAACCATGCGTGGGCTGTAAAATTTCTTGACTTCGGCAATTTTTTTACTTATTAATAGGCTTTAAAGGAATAATCCTATACTTTGAAAAGTTTAAAAATATTTTTACCAGCACAACTTATTAAATGAGATTGGGTTGGACAAATGGAGATTGACTCAGTACCTTCAACGCTAAAGTTGCTAACAGCTAGTCCTCGACTTCTCGAAATATCTAAAAACATCAGCTGATTGTCTGGTTCTGCGGTCATGCAACAAGCATACTTCGGTTGCGATGGCGAAAATGCAATTATTTTGAAAGATGATTGTTTTTCAGTTTGCGGCAGTTTGAAATGTTTGATTTCCGAATCCCTATTTTTGAGGCCATACAGATTTAGTAGCAAAAAATTTTAATTTTTAATCTTTTCACAAACAGCAATGTGGCTTCTAGTGGGAGAGATGGCAACACATTCAATATTCTCGACATTATCTGACAGTTTAATGAATTCCATAACTTTTGTTTCGATTGATTGCTTGACTATGGCCTTGCCAACAGTGTATATGATTTTCATTTTGGAGTCCTCCTCGATAATGCCGATTTCGTTCTTGGTTTATAAGCTGAAGTTAGAGCCAAAGGCGTGGTTAAGGTCCAAATACACCTTCTTTTCTTGTTTTTACATTTAAATAAATATTATAAATGTAGAATTGGTAAATATTTTTGATCATTGAAACTATCACAATTTGACTTATTGATAATTTATTACAACTATAAGATTATTAATTCGATAAATATAATAAATTATGGATTGAGTAGCGAAGATAAAATATTGGAATATATCATGACTGTTTAGTATGAAATTTGCTTACTTTAGGATTTGTAATGGACTCAAAGTGCTTATGGACTGAGTTAGCTGTTGATCCAGTCTCAGCGATAGCATCGGTTTTACCTGTGAAAGGATTTTCCTTTCCCAGCTTGAACTCTATACAGCTATCCTTTTGTAGTTTTTCGTGATGTTTTTATCCTGATAAAAGTGAATAATTGGAGTAGGGGCTTTCTTTTTTAATTAATTCTTCAACAATATCTGCCTCTTCTTCTTTTTCTATTTACATTGCTCCAAAGTATGGATGTTGCAAGGCCTCATTGACAGTAATTCTATTCTAAGGTTGTTTTTGAAGCATTCTCTTCAATAAATCAAGGGCTTCAGGCTATAGTGTCGAATATTGTTTTGTATCAAAATAAAAGTTACTTGCTCTGTTTTGAGTCAAAATTTAGTTATAAGTTTTACCTGGAAAGGCACTTACTCCCAGCAGAAGAAGATGAAAAACCAGTCCCATACTAAACATATCGCATATTGGCTCATACTTAGTCTTCATATCCCGAATATTGATTACTTCAGGGGCAACAAAGCCAGGAGTGCCACATCTAACAAACAAATACTCAGAGGCATCGGCAAATTATGCCAAGCCAAAATCAGCAATTACACAGTCCATACTGTCCTTACTCCTAAAAATTAAATTTTCCGGTTTCAAATCGCGATGCATAATCCTTTTGCTGTGCATTTCTCTTAGCCCTCCTAAAACTGAGTATATGATTGCTTTGGTCTATTGAGGCTTGAAGCGATATTTTTCTTTGATTTTATCAAACAGTTGACCTCCTTCTAACAGTTATATAACCATATATATGGAGTTATCTGATTCGAAAACTTCATATAGGCGCATACAATTCTCGTTGGAAAGGGCTCGCATTATCTCAACTTATTTTATCAAACAGTCCTTACCTTTCTCTTCACTGTATGCCGCTTACTTTGAAAAAGCCTTCACTGCATAGTATTTTCCCTCTTCCAATTTCTCAGTCAAATATACTGATGCGAAATTGCCTTTTCCAATTTTTTTTTTGGGTTTAAACTGTTCATGAAAACCTCTCTGATTGAGTCTTGTTTTGAGAATGAGCCTCCATTGTGATAAATCCATCTCGGATGATAGTTCGTATGTATATTTTTATGCATTTCTTTCCAAGGTGATGGATGGTGGATTCGTTTGATAGCTATATTTGAGATCGAAGTCATAGATAATATAAAGTTTGCCGATTATCGAAGATTCGAGTAAACATTTTTAATAAAGAGTGGCTTTG
>Ga0302197_10002353_pt1 | contig 17573 bp, 19 predicted proteins | sample II_Bog_N2_1_FD_193526 | JGI IMG/M metagenome (GOLD analysis project Ga0302197, IMG submission 193526) | Peat permafrost microbial communities from Stordalen Mire near Abisko, Sweden - II_Bog_N2_1 | ecosystem: Environmental > Terrestrial > Soil > Wetlands > Peat | place: Sweden: Abisko...
GACTCCGACTTCGGACTAGGTGGTTCGGTCTTTACGCAGGATCTGGAGCGCGGGAAACGCGTGGCCAGCCGTGTGGAGACGGGCATGATGTTCATCAACAACATCGATTGGTCGGATGCTGAACTGCCGTTCGGCGGAATCAAGTACTCCGGCTATGGCCGCGAACTCGGCGACATGGGCATCCAGGAGTTCGTGAACAAGAAACTGGTGCGCGAGGCCGACGTTCCAGCGCCCGTTGTCTAAAGACGCCTAACCCTACAAAACCAACCACGAGAGGGTGATGTTTCGACGAGGCGCTCGCATCTGCGAGCGCCCTGTCGAACACACCTAGGGACTGGTCTGCAAACGGTCCGCAGGCATGGGAGATTCGGGAATGTTCGTCAATGTTGCAGTTCTTAAAGAGACGCAGCCGCATGAACGGCGCGTTGCATTGGTGCCATCGGTCACGGCGAGGCTTGTCAAGCTGGGCGCGCAACTGCATATGCAGTCCGGCGCGGGTGTGGCAAGTAAGTTCGCTGACAGTTCCTTCAAGGATGTCGCCTTTATCGACGATCGCCACAAATTGGTCGCCGAGGCCGACGTGGTGCTCGCCGTGAATCCCCCGGCTGCGGATGTGATCGACGCGATGAAGGAAGGAGCAATTCTCATCTCCTTCATCGATGCGAGCAAGGAGCATGCGCTCGTACAACGCTTGCTCAAGAAGAAGATTACGTGCTTTGCCATGGAACGCATCCCGCGAATCACCCGAGCGCAATCTATGGACGCACTTTCCAGCCAGTCGGCGCTGGCCGGATACTACGCCGTCGAACTTGGGGCTACGCATCTCACCCGTGTGTTGCCCAAGATCACGACCGCCGCGGGAGCGATTGGGCCCAGCAAAGTTCTGGTCATGGGACTCGGCGTGGCGGGCCTGGAGGCCGTGGCGACCGCTCACCGTCTCGGGGCCGTTGTCGAAGGCTATGACGTACGACCGGACACCGCGGAGCAGGTCGCATCGCTCGGCGCCACGTTTGTGGACACGGGAGTCGATGCCACCGGCAAGGGCGGTTATGCCCGCGAACTGACGGCTGAAGAAAAAACCAAGGTCGCCGCGGTTCTTACCAAACACATTCAGCAGTCCGACTTGATCATCACGACCGCAGCTATTCCCGGCAAGCCTTCGCCGAAGCTCATCAGCAAAGAGCAAGTGAAAGGGATGAAGCCCGGTGCGGTCATCGTCGATCTCTCGGCCGAGGGCGGCGGCAACTGCGAAGACACGGAGCCGGGCAAGACGACCCAGGTCGGCGAAGTAACCATCGTGGCGCCACTCAACGTGCCGTCGCTGCTGGCGCAGGATGCCAGCGAGTTGTATGCCCACAACCAGTACAACCTGCTCGTTCTCATGCTCAAGGACAACATCATCAAGATCGACTGGACCGACGAAGTCCTGGCCAAGACCGCCCTGACGCACGACGGAAAGATGAGCGTTGTTGCGGAAAAACCGGCTCCAGCAAAGCCCGCCCCCGAGAGCAATCATCCAGCAAGCAAGCCGCCCACCAAAGCGGCTTGATCTTCACCTGATCAGACGGGAGTTCATCATGCACTTTTCGATCGCCATCACCGGTTTCGTCGCTCTCTACATCTTCATGCTGGCCGCATTCGGCGGCTGGGTCATCATTGGCAATGTTCCCGCGATTCTTCACACGCCCCTGATGTCGGGATCCAACTTTGTGCATGGCATTGTCGTAATCGGCGCCATCTACACATTGCTCAACGCCAGCACGGTCCCTGAGCAGTTGATCGGATGTTCCGCCGTGCTGCTCGGCGCGGGCAATGTCGCCGGCGGATACGCCGTCACCGACCGCATGCTCGCCATGTTCAAGAGCAGTGGAAACCAGTCAGGCAAGCATTCGCGCGCGGTTCACGCGAAAAAGAGCTAGGAGACCCCGTGCTTATTCTCATTTCTCATATCATCACCGGCGCGGCGGATCTGGGCGCAGCTTTTCTTTTGATGTTTGGCCTCAAGCGAATGTCATCGCCGGAGAGCGCTCGCTCCGGGATCAGGGTCGCCGGCCTTGGCATGCTGGTTGCGGTTCTCGCCTGCTTCCTCAATGTTGTCGGTGTCAGCGCCGCTGCTCGGCCGCATCTGATCGTCAATATCGTGCTCGCTGCCTCCATGCTGATCATCGGCGTCGGCCTCGCCTGGTGGAAGGGCAGAACGGTAAAGCTCACCGCCATGCCCCAGATGGTGGCGCTGTTCAATGGCATGGGGGGCGGCGCAGCGGGTGCGATCGCCGCGGTGGCATTGATTGGCCGCAACGCTCAGGGCCCGGCACTGATTCTCGCGTTGATCGGTGGGCTCATCGGTTCGGTGTCGCTGTCGGGATCGCTCATCGCCTGGGCTAAGCTGGACGAAGTCCTCAAGCAACCGTTGCGTTTCAAAGGACAGCGCTACTTCAACGCCCTTGTGTTCCTGGCGACGCTTGCGGTCGCTGGATATTTGGTCTTCATCTGGCAGGGCGGGGCCGCGCCACTGCTCTCGATTCCCGCCTGGATTGCCATATTCTTCGGCTGCGGATTGCTCTTTGGAATTTTCATCACCCTCCCCATCGGGGGAGCGGATATGCCGGTCGTAATCTCCATCTATAACGCTCTTACCGGCCTGGCAGTGGCGCTCGATGGATTCGTATTGCAGAATCCGGCGTTGATGATAGCGGGCATGGTGGTCGGGGCAGCCGGAATGTTCCTCACTTTGATCATGGCGCAAGCCATGAACCGCTCGGTCAGCAATATTCTTTTCTCCGACTTCGGCGATGCAAGCAAGCACAAACACGGCGCGATCAAAGGCAGCTTGAAGCCAGTTGAGGCGTCGGACGCCGGTATCTTCATGCGCTACGCCAAGAGCGTGATTATCGTGCCGGGTTACGGTCTGGCCGTCGCGCAGGCGCAGCAGAAGCTTTATGAATTCGTGAAGCTGCTGCAAGCGGCTGGTGTTCTGGTCAGATTTGCCATTCACCCTGTGGCCGGACGTATGCCGGGACAGATGGACGTTCTGCTGGCGGAAGCCGGAGTGCCCTACGACCTTATTTTCCAACTCTCCGACATCAATCCCGACTTTGCCACCACCGACGTAGCGCTCGTTATCGGAGCCAACGATGTGGTTAATCCGGCGGCGCGCGATGACAAGAGTTCTCCGATTTATGGCATGCCCATCCTGAACGCCGACAAAGCGAAGAAAGTCTACGTCGTCAAGCGCGGCCAGGGCAAAGGCTATGCCGGCATCGTCAATGCGCTCTTCTACGCCGACAACTGCAACATGGTTTACGGCGATGCTCAGGCCGTGCTGGTGCAAATGATCGAAGCAGTAAGAGGACTCGGTGCGGCCGCTGCCTAGCTCGCTCGCGTCTCACCACCACAACGAATTCGCGAAACTTGAAAAGAGGATCACCATGGCAACAAAAAAGATGCACGCAGCAGTAGTTGAGCATTTCGGAAAGCCGCTTGTGCTTCGCGAGTGGGACATCCCCACGCCCGGAGTTGGACAGATCGTGGTGAAGACCGAGGCGTGCGGCGTTTGCCACACTGATCTCCACGCGGCTGACGGCGATTGGCCGCTCAAGCCGACCCTTCCGTTCATCCCAGGCCATGAAGCGATCGGCCTGGTCGCGGCTGTTGGAGCGGGAGTCACCATTGTGAAAGAGGGCGACCGCGTCGGTGTGCCGTGGCTCTACTCCGCTTGCGGTCATTGTGAATATTGCCTATCGGCATGGGAAACGGTTTGTCCCGATGCGCAGTTCGGAGGCTACACAAAGAACGGCGGCTTCGCCGAATACATCCTTGCTGATCCGGATTATGTGGCGCACATTCCGAAAGGCCTTGCGTCCACGGAGGCAGCGCCGCTCATTTGCGCCGGCATCACCACCTATAAGGGAATCAAACAAACGGAGGCGAAGCCCGGCCAATGGATCGCGATCTCAGGTTGCGGCGGCCTCGGACATCTTGGCATTCAATATGCCAAGGCCATGGGCCTGTTGGTCTGCGCGGTCGACATTGAGGACAGCAAATTGGCCCTGGCAAAGGAATTAGGCGCCGATCTCACCGTCAACCCCAGGCATGGCGATCCGGGAGCAGCGGTGAAAAAAGGAACCGATGGCGGAGCTCACGGGGTTCTGATTACGGCACCGTCGCTCGTCGCATTCAAGCAGGGGATCGGCATGGTTCGGAGGCGCGGCACGTGCGTTCTGGTCGGTCTGCCACCGGGTGATTTTCCGGTGCCGCTCTTCGACGTTGTGGCCAACTGCATCACCATTCGAGGTTCCTTCGTCGGAACCCGCGAGGACATGGCCGAATCGCTCGACTTCGCCGTCAAAGGCAAAGTCAAGGCCGACATCGAACTGCAGCCGCTCTCGGCAATCAACGACATTTTCAAACGGCTCGAACACGGGGACGTTCCCGCGCGCGTGGTCATTGATTACAGCAAGACAGGGCAATCGACCACACGTTCCACTCCGGCCCAAGAATTAGTTCACGCTTAATTAGGGAGGTTCTTCAATATGAACTCGTTATATGCAAGGCAACTCAGAAACGGTTGCGGCGGCCCCGCTTTGGCTGCGCTCTTTGTCGTCGTAGTCTTCGCCTTCGGTTCGGCCGCACCTTCTCACGCACAGGCGCTGGGGTGGGAGGGAGAGACCGGCGTCTTCGTAACTCCATTGGCCTATACTGCATCGTCCGAAACCGAGAGGTTCCACCCCGTCCTGGCGTATCACTTCCTGAGCGCCGGCCCGGTCATCGGCGATTTCCATGAGACCTCTCTCGAACTCGGCATCGGCAAGCGCATGGAGATTGGCTACACCCATGAGTTCCACACTTTCGGCAACGATCCGGACCTCAGCTATTTGTGGCAAAGCGGGTTCGATATTTTCAATGCCAAATTCATGCTGGTGCCGGAGAATTCCTTCAAAACCAAATGGATTCCAGCACTTTCGTTGGGAGGGATTGCCCGCGTTGGGGTTCGCAATGTCGGCGACTACCAACCGACCGGTGTTGGTCGGCCAACCTCCGGCGGACATACGAATGGCAGCGTATATCTGGTTGCCTCCAAGGCAATTCCGACCAAGCTGATTCCTATCCTGCTGAGCGCCGGAGTTCGTGGCACCGACGCCGAGCTTTGGGGCATGGGTGGAAGCGCGCCCGATTGGCAAGAACGCGCTTTCGGCGCGGTTGCATTCACTTTCAAGCTTCCGGCCAAGAGCACGCTGACCCTCGCCTCGGAAGCATCGCAGCAGCCCCACCATCCCTACGGGTTCGACGGACAGAATGGTACGACTCCGTTGAACATTCCAACCACACTAACCTACGCAGCGCGCTTCGTTCCGACGTCGAAGTACAAACTGAACTTCGACCTCGGCGTAGCGCAGATCGCCGGCCAGGTTTATGGCTCCGGCGCGACCGGTATTAATCTCAAGGCGCGCCACCAGATCGGCGTACAGGTTTCGTACGGGTTTTGAGGTTATTTCTCGCGAACGTCGTTGCTGGAAACTACTAAATGTCCTTAGCGCATAAAGCGCTAAAGCCCAAGGGTTGGCGGTTCAGCCATTTCCACCCGTTAAGGCAGATCTTCGTGATCGAGTTTCGGGGTCCAGTCATGGAACCACGCCGCCACTCTTCTGAGCAAGAGTGATCTCTGTCGCCCGGCAAGGTTAATTAAAAATCGCGATCAAGGAGATCCACAACGCAACCAGCGACAGCCTCCCGCTTCTTTCCCACAGGATATTGAAATCGGCGTTACGCCTTTGCTTCCGGCGAATCGGCCACACTGCCTGGCGGCAATGTATCGGGTACGTCAAGACGCGCAACTCCGATCCGGCTATCGGCCATCCCGTAGTAAACGTCGAGGCGGTTAGGTAAGCCGAGGTCGTCGCGCCGATCGATGCCGGTGGGGAACACGACATGAGCGACGGCGCCGTGACATTCCTCGGGCAATATCGGGGTGAGCGCTGGCTTCGCCGAGCGATAGCGGATCACTTGAGGATGCTCCTTCGAGAGCACCATTACGCCGGCCGAGTAACAAAGTTGATGTACATCTGTCGGAGGATCTCTACTCGGATTCTCGTGTAGCGTCTCGATTTCGCTCACCCCATGGTAGACGATAAGCCAGCCATGCCGCGTCAGGATCGGCGGAGTCCCGCAGCCAATCTTGAGCCGCTCCCAAGGCGATACCGGGGTCGCTAAGCGATGATGCGAGAACAGTATGCGGAGGCTGGGTTGAAAGGCTTCCAACGAAACCGGACGATAGGAAATCCAGATGCTTTCGCGACCGATATTCAAGTCGCGGGAAGCAGGACCGCGGGCGGTTTCCTCGGGACGAGTGCCGGGAAATAGTGGCCGGTGAAGCATGGCCAACTCCGGTTCGCCGGAAGGATTCGGAATGGCCTTTGGGAATAGGCAGGCATCTTTATCGTCAACGTTGCTGAGGTCGATGCCCTGATACGGAGCAAAGGGGACGAGCCCCAGGCGTTGCCAGTGGAAGAGGTCCTTTGAAGTTGCGGCGGCGATGCGCGGGCCACGGGACGAAAATGCCGTGTAAGTCATCACATAGTGCTGCAGCGGTTCGACGAACGTAATGCGAGGATCCTCGCAGCCGCCACCGCCGTTGGGCCGCTTTTCATAGTCAGCCTCTGGTTCCAACGCAATGCCCATGCGCTCGACGCCCGAGGGATCGCCGGCTTTGTTGAAGTGCACTCGGGCAATGCCGATGCGCGAGTAGTTGCCGCGCGCCACCAGCCGCGGGAAAATATACAGGTTGCCGTCCGGCCCGCGAGCTGCAGCCGGGTTCAGAACGCCCTCCACTTCGTTAGGATTACCCGGTTCCGGTTCCATCAACATTCCCAAACGGTGCAACCGAAAGTCGCTCGTCGATTGCTTCCCAGCCGAAGTAGCGGTCATGCTGCCTGCTCGCGATGTGCCAGGCACGCGATGATGGTTCTGATCACCTGCTTCGTCTCCTCGGGACCCTTGACCGGGATACAATCCACGCCAGCTTTTTGAGCGGGATAGTCATTACCGCCTGGGAAGAGTGCATCGCCGATGTAGATCATCTCTTTCAACGAAATGTGCAGCAGGTCTCGCAGCTTTCCGATGCCATAGGCCTTGTCGATACCAGGCTTGGTGATATCAATCGATGTCGAGCCCCCGATACGAACGGAAAACTCGGGAATATAAGTGTCGAGAATCGATTTGATCTTCTTCCTCTTGGCGTAATCGGGATCCCATTTATTTTTTTCCTCCAGCGGCGCTTGCTGGCCTAATGCGGAAAATGTTATCTGGCTGCCCCGGTCTTCGATCGCTTCTCCCCAGACCTTGGTGACTTTGTAGCCTGCTTGTGCCAGCGCCTTATGAAGAGAACTGAGTATCTTTTCTCTTTCATCCTTGGTGAAATCTTCTTCGTATAGTTTTTTCCAATCGCCTGCATACTGGTAGAACTTTGTCCCACAGGTGGGAAGCAACGACAGCTGCGTCAGGCGTTCGTCATGAGGAAGTTTGGAGAGAACTTGCTTTTGAAACTGCGGCCAATCCCCTCCGGAAATGATGGCTACTTTGACGATCACGAGGAGGTCATGCAGCAGTCCTGACATTTCGGGATCGACTGCCGATTTGCTTTCGGCAAGAGTTCCGTCGAGATCGAACACAATGAGAGTTTTCAAAATGTTTCCACCTTCTTTAATCCTCGGCCTTGGCGTCGCCATTGGGCAGAGCGATTTCCAGCAGGTTCACTTCGGTGCGGGGCCGAAAAGTGCAGACTCCAATGGCCGCCGGCAAAAGGAACACGTCGCCTTTTTGTACCGCATAACTGGCGCGGCTGTGCTGTAGTTCTCCCTCGCCTTCGATGCACACCAGGACCCGGAGCCCGCCCGGTGCACCGACCGTGAAGGGCGAATTTCCTCGCAGGCGCCATAGCAAGAAATGTCCACAGTCAAACAGTCGTTCGCGCTTCACCGGTACGGATGTCTCTAGCTTCGGCACTGCTAGACCGACGGGACCTTTCGCAAAATCAATGCATGCAATCGCCTTATCGACGTCGAGCGCTCGCAACTTGCCGGTCTTCGGGTCCACGTGGTCCCAGTCATAGAGGCGAAAGGTGACGTCGCTATTCTGCTGAATTTCGAACACGACAACGTCCCCGAGAGCGTGAACGGTTCCAGCCCGGCAGAAGATCGCGTCGCCAGGCTTTGGTGTAAACCCAGCGAGCAAGTCGACGACTGTTTCGTTCTTCAGCGCCAACCGCAGGCTGGCTGCGGTCGTTCCGCTCTTCAGGCCCGCATAAATCCGGCTTTGCCTCCCGGCCTGCAGAACCACCCACGCTTCCGTCTTCGCGGTTTCACCTGCGGGCAGTAGGTTCTTGTTTGCGCTGGTGGGATGCACCTGGACCGAGAGCTTTTCGCGCACGTCGAGAAACTTCAGCAGCAATGGAAACCGCTGAAAGCGGTGGGTCCGCTTTCCCAGCATTTGCTCGGGAAACTGCTTCAACATTTGGCCGATCGTTTGCCCTTGGAGTGCTCCATCAGCTACGCGGCTGGCATGTTCAGCACGGTCACTCAGCAGCCACGCTTCGCCGACCGGCCCAGTCGGCAGCGGCGCGCTGAGCAGCTCGGCCAAACGCCGGCCGCCCCACAGCCGATACTGATAGATCGGTTCGAATCGCAGGGGATACAGATGGACTTGATGCAATGCTTCTTCTCTGTCGCCGACCGCGACTGTAACGGTGGTGCCGATCACGACTGGCCTGAGAAATCCGGCTGGCCAGGATGCGGATCAGTCCTGTGAGTCCCTTCATCGTGCAATTTGCCCAGGGTATGCTCGATCAATCTAGCTAACTTATCTGCGGCGCCGTCAATGGCCAGGTCCAGAGTCGATGATTCGTCGGTGACCGCGATGGGCTGGCGGCCTTCCAGGCGCGCCTCCATCATGCAACGTTTGTTGTTCTCGCGGCTCTTAGGGCCGCTCTCGTCGGTCAGGTGGACCTCCACCCGCCTGATGTGATCACTCACTCGGCTCAGGGCATTCTCCACTACGCCTCTGATGCGAGCGGCCAGCGCCTCGTGACCTTCTATCGTATGGTCCGTGTTGACTTGGATATGCATACTGATCTCCTGCCTGATTGTCTGATCAAGGATGTTGCTTACACGTGCGCGTGGCCGAACTCTCGTTTACGAAGTTCACGGAACTCGGCTACCAGCCGGCATCTGCTTTTGGCGGCCAGAAGGGACCATCGACAAGTCATTGGTTCCGACGTAGATACCGATGGCCACAAGAATAGCGATAAGGCCGAACCAGAAGCGCCAATCATGATGTGCACGCCTCCAGTAAGGAGTTTGGCCGTGGCTATGATGACTCTCGCCCATCGGATGCAGGTGTTCGGTGTTATTCATCATGCTGGTCTCCAGAGGGAACGTTCAGAGTTGCGATGGGAGGATGGTGCAAGCGAAAGTGATGGGCAGCCATTTTACCGGATGCCCATGCCCCTGAGTTAAGCGCCACTTAGGGAAAAAACAGGCTTGTGTTCCTCTTCGTGCACCCAATAAGGGGGTCGGCCATAATGACTGTGGAGGCGGTCTTCATATTCACGAGTGAGCGGCACGGAATCGACGAACAGCGGCGCCGTCTGGATTGCATCCCGGTAGAGGCCGACATCCACCTTGGAATCCACCCAACTCACCTTTTGAATCCACGCGGGTGAAAACAGCACCTTCTTGCCCGGCCACCAATTGCGCGTTGCCACCTCGATGTAGCGGATGGCCCAGGATTCATCGTCCATGAAAAATCCGGCAACATGGCCGATTTCGCCATCCATAGCCACGATGTGATAGCCGGTGACGGCGCCAGTACTGCGTAGATGCGAATCCATCGACGCCAGGTGCACATCTTCCGCCAGCACTTCCTTCGGTGTCGGGATCCGGTTGGTCAAGCCGTGTGGGTACGAGCCCGGGCCCCACATGAGAGGTCCGCCCCAATACAAGGGATAGCCGTAATAGCCGAGATATTCGGTCTCGTACTGTCGGGAAACGGGCCGCTGCGTATCGATGCTGGGGCTGTCCTTGACTTGCTTTTTCGTCAGCTCCACATCCAATCGCCTTGCTGGCCAATCCACGCCCGTCACGGAGAATGGTGAGATCAGGACTTCCCGGTCCTCCAGCCAGCTGCCGGTCTTAACCGTGAGATAACGGATCGCCCATGACTCGTCGTCGAAATATAATTGGTCTAGTGTTCCAATCTCGCCATCCGTTGCCCGGATCACAAGACCCTTCAAATTCGTAGTGTTGGTTAACACTGTTTTGCCTCCTGGGTTGGTTATTGACTGCACTTCCGGTCCTGCATATCGAGTAGCCATATTTGAGCTGTGCTGGTGCGAAGGTGTATCAGTCGCAGTGGGAGATCGAGGGCAGAGGTTGTCATTAGAAGGTTCGTCTCGCTCTTCTCCCCAGGCTCCCACCCTAACAGCGGCGTTGCCATTCTTCTGAGCAAGAGTGCTCACCTGCGCCTCGCCAGTCGGGTGTGCCATCCGAGAGAGCCGACGGAGCACAACCCGTAAATGCGGGAGGCTTGAGGCGAACAAGGAGGAATAGTGAGGGAGAAAATGAACCAATTTATTACCGCGACTGCTAATGGAAGCCCACGCGAAGCCGACGTGCAGTCCGGTGACACACATGGTTTGTCAAACGCCGAGGAGGCGAACAGTGAAAGCGTCGAGGAATTGGCGGCTGACGGCCAATCTTTCGAAGCCGCTGCCGTGAGCGGCGTGGAAGATGCTGACGATCCTGATGTTCATGAAGTGAAAACAAGAGAAGTGCCACAGGACGATGTGCCCCGCGAATACGACGAACAATGATGCGACAAACAATGAGCGGCGATTCCTGCCCAAGTCTTCATCACCGGGACGACTAGGGTTTCCGCGACCGGAAGGTTACGAAAATGCCGGCAAACAACAACGAACGACACCGCACATCACGCATCGGTTGGTTACGCGCGGCAGTGCTGGGCGCGAACGACGGGATTCTCTCAACATCCAGTCTGGTCTTGGGTGTCGCAGCTGCGCACGCGACTCACAGCAGTGTGATGGTCGCAGGCGTCGCAGGCCTTGTGGCCGGGGCCATGTCAATGGCAGCGGGCGAGTACGTGTCTGTTCACTCACAGGCAGACACCGAAAACGCCGACCTCAAGCTTGAGCGTGCGGAACTCAAAACCGACGACAAGGGCGAACACAAGGAACTAGCGGCAATATATGTGGCTCGCGGCCTCGACCCTGTGCTCGCGAAACAGGTCGCCCAACAATTGATGGCCCACGACGCGCTTGGCGCACATGCGCGTGACGAACTCGGCATCTCCGAAGTTGTCCGTGCACGTCCGATTCAGGCCGCCTTGGCATCAGCTTGCAGCTTCGCCGTTGGGGCAGTCATGCCCCTTTTGGTCACCACGATAGCGTCGCCCGCCAGGGTTATACCGATTGTCGCCGGATGTTCGTTGATCTTCCTGGCGCTCCTCGGTGGCTTGGCGGCGCGTGCGGGTGGAGCAGGAGTGACAGTTGGTGCCTTGCGCGTCACATTCTGGGGAGCTCTCGCGATGGCAGTGACCGCGGGAGTCGGATCGCTATTCGGAACAGTTGTGTAAGGGAGCCAGGCGAAGCGCGACCTTTCACAGAAGCCAACGCGGTGGATGTGCGGTGGTCAATCTTGATCAGTTTCGTATCACCGCCAAGACCATACTCGCTAAAGAACATTTTCGGATCGGGTTAGTACGGCTCTTCCTCGAAAGACTGCGATCTCGATCACAACATGAACGAAAAGGAGTTAGCAATTATGGCAACGAAATTTACTCCACTGCATGACCGCATCCTGGTGCGCCGCGAAGAAGAGGTGGGAACTACGCGGGGAGGCCTAATCATTCCCGATTCTGCCAAAGATAAACCACAGGAGGGCACGGTCATCTCTGTGGGGAACGGTAAGACCAACGAGGAAGGCAAAGTATTCCCACTCGCTGTGAAGGAAGGCGACACCATCCTTTTCGGCAAGTACTCCGGCACCGAAATCAAACTTGATGGCGACGACTTCCTCATCATGAAAGAAGAAGAAGTTCTGGGCGTCGTAACGGGCACGGCCAAGAAAGACAGCGCCAGCGCTCGCGAGACCGTCGGCGCCCGCAAGTAAGGCTCGCAGTCTCCTATTCTTGCGCAATTGTGCAGTCCCGTTTGCGGGTGGTCACAAGAGCAGCCGTTTCCAGGCGGAATAGACTCGGGGCCTTAAGCAAAACTCTAACAACATTATTTTAAGGAGAGAATCATGGCAAAACAAATCGTACACGGAGAAGAGTCGCGGCAGGCGATCTTGCGCGGCGTGAATTTGTTGGCAGACGCGGTGAAAGTGACTCTTGGGCCCAGAGGTCGCAACGTAGTCATCGAGAAGAAGTTCGGATCTCCCACCATCACCAAAGACGGCGTCACCGTTGCAAAAGAGATCGAACTGCAGGACGGCCTTGAAAACATCGGCGCACAGATGGTCCGCGAAGTCGCCAGCAAAACGTCCGACGTTGCCGGTGACGGTACGACAACCGCGACCGTCTTGGCTCAGGCCATCTACCGTGAAGGCGTCAGGACTGTCGCAGCCGGCGCTAATCCCATGGCCATGAAGCGCGGGATTGAGAAAGCCATAGATTCGATTTGCGGCAACATTGATCCCAAGAGCGGCGAGCGGACGAACGGCGAACTGGACAAGTTTTCGAAGCCGGTTACCGGCGACATGATCGCTCAGGTCGGCAGCATTTCCGCCAACAACGACTCGACCATTGGCCACATCATCGCGGACGCCATGAAGAAGGTTGGCAAGGACGGCGTCATTACCGTGGAAGAATCGAGGACCCTCGAGACTCAGCTCGAAGTTGTCGAAGGCATGCAGTTCGACCGCGGTTATCTTTCTCCTTACTTCGTGACTGATCCCGAGCGTATGGAAGTGGCATTCGAGAACGCCTACGTCCTCATCCACGAAAAGAAGATCAGTTCGATGAAAGATTTGCTGCCCTTGCTCGAACAGATCGCTAAAAGCGCTAGGCCGTTCGTCATCATTGCCGAAGATATTGAGGGCGAAGCGCTGGCTACTCTGGTCGTCAATAAACTTCGCGGGACACTGCAAGTTGCAGCCGTAAGGGCTCCCGGCTTCGGCGACCGGCGCAAAGCCATGTTGCAGGACATCGCAACCCTCACCGGAGGGAAAGCCATCACCGAAGATCTTGGAATCTTGCTGGAAAACGTCAAGATTGAGGATCTCGGACAGGCAAAAAAGATCACCATCGACAAGGACAACACCACCATCATCGAAGGCAAAGGCAAGAAGGGCGACGTCGAGAGCCGCGTGAAGGAAATTCGCGGCCAGATTGAGAAGACGACGAGTGACTACGATCGCGAGAAACTGCAAGAGCGATTGGCGAAGCTCGTGGGTGGCGTGGCTGTGATTAAAGTCGGCGCGGCGACCGAGACTGAAATGAAAGAGACAAAAGCTCGCGTCGAAGACGCCATGCACGCGACTCGGGCAGCGGTGGAGGAAGGCATTGTCCCGGGCGGCGGAGTCGCGTTGGCGCGGTGCGCGACAGCTCTCAACAAGTTGAAACTGGAGAACGATGAGCAGATCGGCGTCAACATTGTGAAACGCGCCTTGCAGGAACCGCTCCGTCAGATTGCTGAAAACGCTGGCGAAGAAGGCGCCATCGTACTGGGCAAAGTGCTCGAATCGAAGGACCCGAACTTCGGCTACAACGCTTTGACAGGAGAGTATGAAGACCTGGTCAAAGCCGGAGTACTCGATCCGACCAACGTAGTGCGCACAGCTCTCACCAATGCCGGATCTATCGCGGCGCTCATGCTTACCACCGAAGCTCTAATCGCCGACATTAAGGAAGAAACAACGGGCGCTCCGGCCGGTGGCCGTGGCGGAATGGGAGATGGGTACTAACAAGCAGCCCTGACGCCCACAATCGTTGAAAAGCTCTCCAGTTCCTAATTTTAAGCTCTTTATAACTTCAGGAGATCGCAATCATGGGTAAGACTATCGGCATTGATCTCGGTACTACGAATTCGGTTGTAGCGGTTATGGATGGCGGCGAAGCCAAGGTCATCCCCAACGAAGAAGGCAGCCGCACCACACCATCGGTCGTCGCTTTTACGAAGACTGGCGAGATTCTCGTCGGACAAGTCGCAAGGCGCCAGTCCACGACCAATCCCGAGAATACGATTTATTCGATCAAGCGTTTCATGGGGCGCCGCCACAACGAAATTGGCGAAGAGTTGAAAATGGTGCCCTACAAGGTGGAGCCCGATGGAGACAACGTAGTAATTGTCGCTCAAGGCAAGAGATACACTCCGCCGCAGATCTCCGCCATGATTCTTCAGAAACTGAAAAAGGCCGCCGAAGATTACTTGGGTGAAAAAGTCACCGAGGCGGTCATCACCGTCCCTGCATATTTCAATGACGCGCAACGACAGGCGACCAAAGATGCCGGGAAGATTGCCGGACTCGACGTGAAGCGCATTATCAACGAGCCGACGGCAGCTGCGCTTGCCTACGGCTTGGACAAGAAGAAGGACGAGACCATCGCTGTCTACGACTTCGGGGGCGGCACATTTGACGTTTCCATTCTGCACGTCGGCGACGGTCTTATCGAGGTTGCGGCCACGAACGGGGACACGCATCTTGGCGGAGACAATATCGACCAGCGCCTGATGGATTGGCTGATTGATGAGTTCAGAAAAGAAGAAGGTCTCGACTTGCGAGCCAAGGGCAACGAGATGGCTCTGCAGCGACTGCGGGATGCAGCCGAACGTGCCAAAATCGAACTCTCTTCCACAATGGAAACTGAAATTAACCTGCCCTTCATCACGGCCGACGCCAATGGGCCGAAGCATCTCGTCAAAAAACTGACGCGCGCAAAACTGGAGTCGATGGTTGAGGATCTTGTTCAGCGCTCCGTGCCCCCGTGTAAACAATGCATGAAGGATGGCAGTGTGGATACCGGCAAGATCAACGAGGTTGTACTGGTTGGTGGCCAGACCCGAATGCCACGCATTCAGCGTCTGGTGAAGGAACTGTTCGGCAAAGAGGGCGACAAGAGCGTGAACCCCGATGAAGTAGTCGCGGTAGGAGCAGCGCTTCAGGGAGGCGTCCTTCAAGGCGAAGTGAAGGATCTTCTACTTCTGGACGTGACCCCGCTTACCCTCTCGATCGAGACGCAGGGCTCGGTATCGACGCCCATGATTCCACGCAATACAACTATTCCGACGCGCAAGACGGAAAAGTTTTCAACAGCCGCGGATAATCAGTCCTCGGTCGAGGTGCACGTTCTGCAAGGCGAGCGCACTATGGCGGACCAGAATCGCACGCTTGGCAAGTTCCAACTGACTGGGATTCCGCCCGCTCCGCGTGGGGTACCTCAGATCCAGGTCACATTCGATGTCGATGCGAACGGCATTCTGAACGTGGCCGCGAAAGACCTGGCAACCGGCAAGGACCAGAAGATCACCATCACATCGTCGTCGGGTTTGAGCAAGCAGGACATCGAGCGCATGGCGAAGGAAGCCGAGTCGCACGCAACGGATGACAAAATCAGACGCGAACAGATCGAAGCGAAGAATCAGCTGGATTCGATGGTCTACAACGTGGAGAAGATGCTTCGCGATCAGGGCGACAAGATCTCGGGCTCCGAACGCGGCGAGGTTGAAAACTCGCTCGCGGATGCCAAGAGGGTCCTGGATTCAGCCGACAAGCATCAGATGGACGAAGCTCGCGAGCGTCTGACGCAGGTATCGCACAAGCTAGCGGAGCAGATGTACAGCAAGGCACAGCCGCAAAGCGCGTCTGGCGCAGACCCGAGTGGCGGTGTCAATTCCGGTGGCCGGCCCAATCGAGACGAGGGCGTGATTGACGCTGAGTATACAGACGTTGAGCAAAAGAAATCCGCCTAGTCCCACGACATCATCGCCGTAGAGCACGGACCCTAGATCGTGCCGCGCGAGACTATGACCTTGTTGTCACGTACAACAGATGTCGCACGGGCGTACCGCGAACATAGCTGTGGACTCGCTCTTCAACTTTTCGATCCGCGCGGGTCGCACGCTGGTTGCTGCCGCATGAATTGGGCGCCAAAACGCTCTGGGGTGTTATCCCCGGAGTGAGCACTTTTGAACAGACACGACCGCGGGACTGTTTTTATTCTCGCAGCCAACGGGAGCCGAGCCCCCTGGGCTGTGTCTTGGCCACAATGATTTCAAGACTTTTTCGAGCGCAGCATCTTTTCACAGGTGACACGTCAGAATCAGCATGAGAGGGATGCCATGAGCGAAAACATCAGTCCGAAATCGCCCGCGGGTTCGATAAGTAATTGGGAGCAACTGTTTGAATGCGCTCTGGTGGAACGGGATCCTGTAGCGCGCGAGCAGCGACTCCAAAATGCGAAGGATGCCATCATGGACCGAATCGAAGACTCCTTCGATACTGCTTCCGGTCAGGAGAGCCGATTGCTCCTTGCCGCTCTCAATACAATCAGCGAACTCCAGAGAGTAGTGAAGAACGATGACTTGCGCCGCCCCGGATGCGCGCAAACCTCTGGTCATCCTGCGTAGACAATCGAACAAGATCCGGGCACCTTTGTATACCCGGACACCAACTTGAGAACCAATCATGGATTGTGGAGGACAATATGACAAGAACGGAAGCCGGTTTCTGTGAGAATCTAGATTCGACCAATAACCTCGTTCGCGATCTCGAGGAGAGCGGTTACCCTGTGGATGGGGCGAAGGAGCAGTTTGTCCCGCAACCAGACAGTCTGACGGCGGAATCAGATCGATGAGACCTCCGGCACAACCCGACGGTCCGCACAAAATATCCATTGCCCCAGCGGGAAAAACGTCAGCGGAGCGGGCGACATAGGGGCGCGTTTCCAAAAACAGAGTTAGCCGGTTCATCGTTACACAGTTCTGAAAATGGCTGGCTGAAAATGGCTCCGGTTTACGCTCACCCTTGTGTACGGTTACAATATGGTCGAACGCAGGGGTAGAGGAGGCGCGTATGTCTCTGCTTCGCGAGTCCGGGGGTTCAACCAACATCGCCCGCCCAAAGCCGATTCGTCGGATATCCGTAGCAACTCAGAATTCCACGCGAGTACGCAGTGGCTCGAAGAATGGCCGCGAGTTCGATCCCCATGCGTTCCTAGCTACTATCGGCGAGGGTAGGAAAACCATACTCTTTCCGAAGAAGCAAACCATCTTTGCACAAGGGGATCGAGCGGACGCCGTGTTTTATCTCCAAACGGGCAAAGTAAAACTCACTGTTGTCTCCAAAACCGGCAAGGAAGCTGATGATCGGCGTATTGAGCGATGGGGAGCTTTTTCGGCGAGGGTTCGCTGGCTGGCCAACCTCTTCGTATGGGTTCGGCAGCAGCAATGACAGATTGTGCTGTGATGCGAATCGACAAGAAAGCCATGGTGGATGTGCTTCATCGGGAACACGAGTTGTCCGATCTTTTCGTATCGTATTTGCTCGCGCGCAATGTCCGCTACG
>Ga0302197_10002355_pt1 | contig 17558 bp, 14 predicted proteins | sample II_Bog_N2_1_FD_193526 | JGI IMG/M metagenome (GOLD analysis project Ga0302197, IMG submission 193526) | Peat permafrost microbial communities from Stordalen Mire near Abisko, Sweden - II_Bog_N2_1 | ecosystem: Environmental > Terrestrial > Soil > Wetlands > Peat | place: Sweden: Abisko...
TGTTCGTCTCCGCGGTCTTGGCTGCGTTCCTGATCGTATTGCTCTCGGCGGCGGTTCCGCTTTGGCGGGCTACGCAGATTGATCCAATTGAAACACTTCACGAAGCCTGATGAAGAGAAGAGAGGAGCGGCTTCCTTTGCAGGGACGCGGCTATTTCTCGGATATCTAGTTGGCGTTGTGGAGGGGCAGGAAGACACGCACTGTGGTTCCGTGACTCTCGGGTTCGCTGTTGCTTTCGAGGGTAATGATGCCGTCGTGTCCCTCGACGAACTGCCTGGAAATGAACAATCCGATTCCGGTGCCGACAGTGGAACGGGTGGTGAAGAATGCCTCGAAGACCCTGGGCATGATTTCGGGTGCGATGCCCATGCCATCATCCGTAACCGTGAGAAGAACTCCCTCTGACGGGGAATCGACATCACTGACGGAAATGGAAAGAGTGCCGGCGGCAGACATTGCGTAGATCGAATTCATGATGAGGTTTGAAATGACCTGCATCATTTCGCCACGGCGCAACATGACTTTCCGGGAAGAGTCGAGTGAGGCTTTCATAGTGATAACGGCGGCTATGCAGCGTGGCTCGTAGATGGCGATGGCCTGCGACACGATATCGCAGAGGTTGGTTCGGCTTGCGGCTCCATTCTCGCGATAGTAGCCGAGCGTTTGCTTGGCGATGTGCGAGACGCGCGCCAACTCACTTTCAGCAGAGGCGAGGTACCTGATTCCCTCCGGGCTGTTGATTTCAGGGCGCAACAGGTAAAGAAGGTTGACGACCGATGCGAGGGGGTTGTTGATTTCGTGCGCGATGGTGGCGGCCATTCGGCCTGTAGCTGCAATTTTTTCCGCCTGCATGAGGGATTGCTCCAACTGTTTGCGGGCGGAGATATCGCGAAGGATTTTAGAGGCGCCAATGATGAGGCCATCCATGTCCCTGATGGGAGAGATGGTGAGGGAGACATCGATCAATCGGCCATCTTTGGTCAATCGAACCGTATCGAAATTCTCCAAGCGTCTACCTGCTCGAATGTTCTCGATGATCGCGGGCTCATCTGATTGGAGGTCCTCGGGGATGAGCTTGAGGATCGACTGGCCGATCATTTCCTCGGCAGAGTATCCGAGGACGCGGGTTGCGGCGGCATTCCAGCTTGTTACGATCCCATTCAGGTCCTTGCTCAAAATCACATCGTGGGAAGAGTCGACGATTGCCGCGAGTTCGGCGAGGTGTTTGGAACTCTCACGCAACGCCTTTTCAGTTTCGCGGACCTCAGTTATGTCGCGGACGGTGCCCAGGATTCTGGCTTTTGAGGGGCCAGAACCGGGTTGGAAATATCCGTTGATTTCAATGCGGCGGAGGGACTTGTCCGCGAGATAAACGGACCCTTCAAAATGCAAGGGCTCGCCTCTTTCCACCGTGCGTTGGAAGGCCTGCCGAAAATCGTCGATGGAATCGGGATGGATGCCGTCGCGCAGGAATTCTTCTCCGTTGAGGGGCCCCTGTTCACGGGTCCGGCCAAAGATCTCATACATGCGATCGTTTTCCCAACTGGAGGTATCTTCGATTGTGTCCCAGACGAAGACCCCGAGCTTTGCGACCTCAGTGGCGAGCTTGATTCTGGCCTCGCTCTCGCGGAGGCGCTGGGCTCCGATGACGGTTTCCGTCATGTTGCGGAACGCGTCGTATACGCCAACGATGCGGCCGTTTTCATACACGGGTATGAGCGAGTAGCTGAAGTAGTGATTTTCAAGCGTGCCGTTGATCAGGACGGGGATGAACATGTTGTCGCGTACGGCGGTTTCACCCTTGTAAAGGCAGGCCTCGAGATCGCCGGCCACCAGATCCCATGCTTCATGGAACACATTGCGATAGAGGTTGCCCAGGGCTGATGGGTGCTTGAGGGTGAGTGTGGAAATGGCAGCGTCGTTGTAGAGGAAGACCATTTCCGGCCCCCAGGACAGGATGGTGGGAAATGGAGAGTGGAGCATGAGGTTTACGGTTGCGACGAGGGTTTCGGACCACTGATCAATTGACCCGAGCGGAGTCTTCGACCAGTGAAAGGCTCGGATGCGATCAGCCATTTCACTGTTTCCGGTAATCAGGGTGCTTGCGGGTTCAGTGAAGATGGCATGATTCATAAGATGGCGATTCGATGGTCGATTGTCAGCGGTTCTGCGATGCTACCCCAATCTCGATTGAAACATGTTGGATGTATCGCACGATGTCTTGAATTAGACACGGAGGGGCACGGCGAGTTTCGGTCCGCCGGGCCGATGGCAAAAAGCTTAGTCCGGAATCAGGGATATGTTTGGGTATCGCTTCAATTTGCGGAAGCGAGGGTTTGGGCGGCGCGGTCGAGGGCCTGGGTTAAGACGACCAGCTGCTGGGCTGCGCGAGGGGCGTCTTTAGCGTCGATGGACTCGTTGACGCCGGGGATGACGACGGCGGCGTAGCCTGTGTATTCGCCGGGCGCGTAGATGGTATGGCGGTACCAGGGGCGGTTGGGGAGGCCGGCGTCAGAGATGAGCGCGGTTTCAGTTTGGCGCAGGACTTGATTGAGTTTGGCGAGATCGCCGGTGGGCGCGGACTGGAGGGCGTGCATTTTTTGGGCGGCTGCGGTGAGGCGCGCAGATGCCGCGAGGACGGGGGCAAAATCGAGTCCGCTGAGATGTGTGTCTGAGGCTTTGCGCTTGGCGGCAGAGATGTAGGAGTCGATCTGATGCGCGTAATTGACGTAGTCGTAAGGCAGGACGTCAGTGTCTGCCATACGGATGGTCTCAAGGCCGAGGACGCGCGCCATCTCCTGGAGATAGACGAAGTGGGGATCGGCATTCTGGACGTACCAGGCGTAGTTATCGAATACGGAGTGATAGACGCCGTAGGGGCCGCCGGAGCTGATGTCCGTGGAGGGGACACCGATGTGTTGGAGGAAGGGGGTGAAGTCAGAGCCGGAGCCGAGATCGCCGACGTGGACATCCTGATCGGATTCGGGTGGGGCATTCGAGCCGCGGTGCTCATTGCCATCAGGGCGGGCATTCTTCCACTGTTGGTAGACGGTTCCGCCGACGGGACTGGAGACGTTGTGGGTGAGTTCGCGGATGAACTGCTTGAGCGAAGGAACGGCGGCAGCGGAGAAGTCTGGGCCTGCGACGGCCACATCGGTATTGAAATACGCTACGGCGCGCTCAAGGGTCTTCGCATGCTGCTCGACCCACTCTGTTGAGCCGATGAGGCCTTCTTCTTCAGCGTCCCAACTGCCGAAGACGATGGTGCGTTTGGGGCGCCATCCCTGCTTGAGGAGCACGCCGACCCCGTGCACGGTTTCAAGCATGGCGGCGGTTCCGCTGTTGGGATCGACTGCGCCGTAGACCCAGGCATCCCGATGATTGCCGACGACGACCCAGTCGTCTGGATAGTCCGAGCCTTTGATGGTTCCGATGACGTCCCATATGGTTCGGCGCTGATAATCCTGCTGCGAGATGAGATGGGCGCTGACGCCGGCGGGACCTACGTGGTAGCGGAAGCCGAGCGCACCCTGCCAGCCTTGCGGGACGCCGGGGCCTTTGAGAGCCTGCAGGATGGGAAGGGCGTCGTGATAACTGATGGGCATGGAAACGATGTGGGGTTGGTTGCCATCGGGAGAAACGCGGGCTGAGTCGGGGAGATCGGGTGTGGAGGCGACGCCGGGGGTCTCGGGATCGCCCGGATAGCGGAAGAGATATTGGACGGAGCCGCGCTGTACGCCGGTTTCAGGACGCCAGGGTCCGATGGGCCAGGCATCGCCTTTGTAGAAGCCGTCGTCTTCTGGGTCGGAGTAGATGAGGACGCCGACGGCGCCGCGCTGCTCCGCGAGGTAGACTTTGACTCCGCGGAAATTGGAGCCGTAGCGGCAGAGGATGATTTTGCCGTGGAGATCGATGTGCATGGAGGCGAGTTGGTCAAAGTCTTCAAGGCGGCCGTAGTTGGCGTAGACGACGTCGCCGGTGACGTCGCCGGAGCCGGATGAGCCATTGAAGGGCATGACGACGCGCGGATCGTCCTGGTAAGGGTCGTTGTCGACGTGCTCGCGGGTGGGGCCGGTGATGAGTTGTTTGCCGGCGGCGTCGAAGGCTTCAAAGTGGACGACTTTGGGCTGGTTCAGGAGCACGCGGTAGGGAACGATTTCGGTGTCGAGGCCGGCGGCGCGGAATTTTTCGGCAACGTATTCGGCGGTTTTGCGGTCTTCTGGCGAGGAGGCGATGTGCGGCTCGGCGGTGAGGGTTTTGAGGTGCTGGCCGGCGAGTTTGGCGTCAGGGACGGCGAGGAACTTTTCTTCGATTTTGGACTGGGCGGAGAAGTCGGTATAGCCGAAGACGGTGGGTGCGGCGGCGGTCTGCGCAAGGAGCGGGCCGGGAATGAAGGCAAGGAGCAGAGCGGAGATGAGATGCGGTATGGGGAACGAATTGCGCGGACTGGGCATGGGAATCCTTGATAGAAGATTGCTGGTTATTCGATCTTGGCGCTGATATAGAAATTTACTAGATTTCGGTCGGGATCACGAAAGTATATGGGACTGGTTGAGGGGAAATTGGCGAGGTGTGCATTAAAAGTGGAGCAGGTCAATTGGCCAAGGGGTTAAGGAACATGCAAATAATTCCACAGCTTACACTAAGGGTTGGGGGGCATGGCTCTGAACGACGGTCGCGATTTGGATTCAGAGGCCATGGGGCCCTCGCCGGAGGAGACTGCGGCGGTTGCTCAGGCGATTGCCGACGTCGAAGGGGACAGGTTTCCGCAGGTGGTGCGGGCGCTGAGGAATCCCAACTTCAGGCTGTTCTGGAGCGGGAATTTTCTATCGAACATAGGCACCTGGATGCAGAACGTGGCGCAGGGCTGGCTGGTCCTGGTACTCAGTGGGAATTCCGCTTTCTGGCTGGGTGTGGTGGGATTTGTGGGGTCGATTCCATTTCTGTTCTTCACACTTTTTGGGGGAGTGATTGCGGACCGCGTGGACAAGCGGCGGCTGCTGCTGGTGACGCAGACCGTGATGATGCTGCTGGCGTTTCTGCTGGCGGCGCTTGCATGGATGAAGGTGATCACGGTGTGGGAGGTGGCGGCCATTGCCTTTTGCAATGGCGTGGCTATGGCGATGAATGCGCCGAGCTACCAGGCGCTGGTGCCGCGGCTGGTGAAGCGCGAAGACCTGACCAACGCCATTGCGCTGAACTCCGCGCAGTTCAACATGTCGCGCATTCTGGGGCCGACGCTGGGCGGGTACGCGATGGTGCTGCTGGGGGTGGCGGGGAACTTCTTCCTCAACGGGCTGAGCTTTCTTGCCGTTCTGTTCGCGCTTACGCGGATTGATTATCCGCTGGAGATTGCCGCGCGGCGCGAGAGTATGTTATCGAGCTTGCGCGGCGGGTTTGCGTATCTGAACAGCGAACCACAAATGCGGGTTCTGATCTGGATGACGGCGGCGGTTAGCTTTCTGGGACTGCCGTTCCTTACATTCATTCCCTATTTCGCGAAGATCCAGTTGCACGCAGGGGAGAGTGGTCTGGGATGGCTGCTGGCGGCATCCGGCTCGGGGGCAGTGTTGGGCGCAATGACGGTAGCCGTGCTGGGCGTTATTCGGCACCGTGGGGTGGTGCTGACTATTACCGGGATCGTGTTTTTCCTGGCGATTATCGGCTTCAGCTTTTCGCATATTTTTGCGCTTTCAGTGTGCCTGGCGTTCTTCGAGGGCTGTAGCGGAATCCTGATGATCTCGTGCTTCAATGTTTCGATCCAGCATTTATCGAGCGATGCAATGCGCGGACGGATCATGAGTATCTACACAACCAGCTTTCTGGGATTGCCGCCGCTGGGTGCGCTTTTGGCGGGCGAACTTTCGCGGCATATTCCGACGGGGCTTGCGCTTGCGATGATGGCTGGGCTGGCTATGGTTGCATTTGCTGGATTCTTTGCGTTTTCGCCGGCGCTGCGGGAGCTGGATTGACGACCCGCGGTGGGGCAGACGCTCGCGGGAGGCTCGCACTTGCGTACTGCTTCCCGCCCTTGCGACAGAAGGAAATCGCAAGAACGGGGCACGGGGCGTTTTACGCCTGGAAGCGACTCCCCGGTCCCCAAGTGCGAGGGACCGGGGGCACCCACATTCAACAAACTTTAGACGCCAACGGGTGCGGCTTCTTGTTTGCGGAGGGCGGCCAGGCGTGTGGTTTCGAGGTCGCCGCGGTAGAACATGTTGAAGGTGTCGAAGGGGATGAGGCGCTTGCCGTCTGGGTGCGCGATGTGGATGCAGGTCTTCTTGACGCTGCGTACGTCGAAGGCTTCCGCGTCTATGAACTGGACGATGAGGATGCGGAAGAGATTCTTGTAGCCGAGATCTTTGGGGATGAGGACCTTGGGCAGGCAGCAAAGGAGCTCCTTCAGCGTAGAGGCTTGCGAACTGGGCGAGTGGTTGGTGGCGAAGAGCTTGAAAATATGATCGCGGAGGCCGGATTCCTGCTCGTAGATGATGGTGTTCTTTGCGCCATCGATGAGGACTTCAGGCGGGACCATGCCGGTTAGGGGAACGGTTTTTCCGGCTAGCTTGAGAGCGTAGGCCATGGCCAGTGAATCTGGGTGGCAAGGCACTGGAATCAAGTCTTCGGGGCGGAATACGCTGGTCTGTTCGAGGATGCGGCGGCGCACTTCAGTGAGGGTGAGGCGGTGTTGGGCGGAATCAAAGCCTTGCATGCGGCCGGCCTGCTGGACTGGCTGGAATGTCACGCCGCGAACGCAGGGCTGCTTGAGGGCGTAGTCGACGATGGCTCCGAGTTCGGTGTCGTTGACGCCCCGGGCGACTGTAACGACGAGGGTGGTGGAGATGCCGAGTTTGTTGAGGCGTTCGAGCGCCTTCTCTCGGATGCTGCGCAGGTCTGCGCCGCGCAACTGCATGAGAGGGTCGCGCTGAAGCGAATCGAATTGTAGATAGATCTCAAACTGGGGCATGAAGTCTGCGAGGCGCTTGGCGAACTCTTCATCCTGGGCGATGCGGATGCCGTTGGTGTTGACCATGAGATGGCGGATGGGGCGCTCTTTGCACATTTCGAGAATGCGGAAGAAGTCTGGATGGAGAGTGGGTTCGCCGCCTGAGATCTGCACTACGTCGGGGTGTTTCTCATTGCGCACTACACAGTCAAGCATGGCGGCGACTTGCGGGAGCGAACGGAATTCTGTGCGGTGCTGGCCGCTGCCGGCGTAGCAGATGGGGCAGGTGAGATTGCAGGCATCGCAGATTTCGACGAGGGTGAGGCAACTGTGCTGCTCGTGGTCGGGGCATAGGCCGCAGTCGTAGGGGCAGCCATATTTTATGGGGGTGTTGTAGACCATGGGCTGCTCGGGTGTCTTGATGAAGACTTCGCGGGAGCGGCGGTAGTAGTCGATGTCGTCGGCTACGAGGACGCGGGCGTGGCCATGCTGCGGGCAGCGTTTGAGCATCCAGACCTTGTTGTCTTCGAAGACGATTTTTGCGTCGACGCGGCGGTAGCAGATGGAGCAGATGGAGATGGCTACGTCGTAGAAGAGATAGGGACGAAGTTTTTCAGTCATTGGTTTTCTCCGCGAGTTTCCGTCTGCGATGCAGCCAGAGAATGAACCAAACCACGCAGGTGAGGAACATGACGGCGAGGTTCCAGGCGCAAAGGCTTAGCTGCCCGACGAGCAGGCCGAAGGTGCCCCAGCCCTCGCCGCCCGGAACGTGGTGAGCCGTGTCCCAGCGCTGCGAAAGCGTTGGCGTGGCTACGACGAGGAGGAGTTGGATGACCAGGATCACCGCGAGCACCAGAAGCACTTTTACGGGACCGCTTCGCTGTTTCCACCATTTCTTCATGTTGAACTGTGCTCCGGCGTTCGGTGTGGACTTATGGAATGCAGATTACTCTTGCTTGTCGAAGTTTGTATCATCTGCTTTGTGATCGACGTTTTGTGATTGTGACACTTTCTCGCTGGGATTCAACGGCTCGTGGGGGGCGTCCATGCCGTCTGCGGGTCCAATGCTTGAGACGACGGCTGCAATTGCCCAGAGGATGAGGGTGAAGATCAAGCAAGCTGCAGAGAGACACATGATGACGAGCGATGGGGCATCGAGGATACCGACGCCGAATTCCTCGGTGCTTTTGCCGATGCCGTTGGCGGCAAGCAAGTAGTCGATGCCGCAGAGGCCCACGCCGACCAGGAAGGCGATGGCAAGAATTACCACGACTTTCGCGAACGGGAAGCGATTAGTCTGCGGATTGCTCATGGGCTCCCTTGTCTGATTGGCTGGGTCTATTCCGGGTCGTTGTGCTCTGAATCCTGCGAAGAATCAAACAGTGATTTCGGATCAGACTCTTCCGGGTTGGCGATGCTCCAGTAGATGGCAGACCCGATCCAGATAAGGAGCACGACCAAAATTCCGACTGCGGATATTGCCATTGCTGCGAGTTCGATGAGACCGAGCGGAATGAAGAAGGGCCAGCCGCCAGTTGCATTGTTGGAGAGGAGCAACTGCAAGCCGCATAGTCCTGAGGACACGAGGAGGACCGCGGCCAGAAACACAAGGGCTTTTGGAAGGCCGGTTACATCATGCCCGAAGAGCTTCATGCTGCTCCTTTTGCCCGCTGAGCCAGTCTGCAGTAAGAAGCGCGAGCCCGGCCAGGCATGTCCATTGGATCAGATTCAGACCATACATCAGGGGCTGGGGCTTGATGAAGTCGATTATGAAACGCCAGGCCAAATAACCGCTGAGGAAGATGCGGAAGCGTGCGCCTTCGGGGAGTTTGGCGCGGGTGCTGACGGCAAATCCTAATGCGATGAGGAAGAGGATCTCGTAGATTTGGACGGGATGGCGGCCGATGCCATCGCCGAGATCGACGGCCCAGGGGAGGGTTGTGGGTTTTCCGTAGGTGTCGTCTGCGAGGCCGGCGATGAGGCAGCCGATGCGGCCGATGGCGATGCCGATGCACAGGGGGAGCGCGAAGAGGTCGCCAGTGCGGCGGTGAATATTGCTGAGGCGCTTGATGATTTCGACGCCGAGCCATCCGCCGAGCAGGCCACCGACGATGGTTTTGCCGCCCGGGGAGATGAGAAGGGCGAGGATTCGGCCTTGATTCCAGGCTTGCATTACGGTAGGCCATTGCTCGGCGAGGCCGAGCAGGCGTGCCCCGATGAGTGCGCCGACGGCTGCTGCGGCAAGGACTGTCCAGCGCTGGGGCTCGGCGACTACGTCTCCTTGATTGGAGCGGAGGTGGCGGAAGACGGCGTATCCCGCGGCGTAGGCGAGGGTCTCAAAGACCGGATGCCAGACCGGATGGGAGCCGATGGGGATCATGGGGGAAGTATATGTGAGGGGGCGGAGTTAGCGGGGTTAGCCGCCCTGTGCGCACTAGCACTCGCTGTCAGACATGCGCGAGCTAGCATGTTAGCGCTGAGGGCTAGTGCGCTGAGGGCCGGGAGGCCCTCAGGACAGCCGGACTGGAGTCCAGCGCTACAGGGTTACTGGTGGTTGCGCGATGGGTTGGGCGCAGTGGGCGCAGCGTTTGGCGGCGAGAGGAATGTCGCTCAGGCACTCGGGGCAGGGGCGGGTGGATGGCGGCGGTGGTGGGAGAGGTTTGCTGAAGCGGGCCATCAACGTGTTGATGGGAAGCACGACGCCGAAGTACACCACGCTGGCAACAATGAGAAATGAAATGGTGGCGTTGATGAAGTTGCCGATGAGGATGGGTGTGCCATTGACTTTGAAGACCACGCCGCTGAAATCCGGCTTGCCGACAATGGCGGCGATGAACTGGCCGAGGACGTCTTTTGTAAAAGAGGTGACGATGGCGTTGAACGCAGCGCCGATGATGACGGCTACGGCCAGGTCGACTACGTTTCCACGCAGAATAAAGTCTCTGAAACCTTTGAGCATTTTGTCCTCCAACTGCTTGAAATCAAAGTGGATTTGATCGCTTTGGCGCGGGTGGGATTCTCGCGCGGTTTGCCCCATGGTACACGGGAGCGGCAGGCCGGGGAAATGGTTGCCCCAAGGCGTACCGCGGACAGAGCACTAAGGATAGATGCAGAGGAACAGGACCAGGGCAATGATCATGAGCTCGGAGTAGAGCAGGATGAGAACGCCGGCGTGGTAGAGGCTCCATTTTCGGCGGAGACAGCGTGCGGTTTCGACCATGCCCCATGCGGCGGCGATGGCTACGAGGAGTTGCCAGGTTGAGCCGTGGAGTCTGCGGACGTCGGGGAATCCGGCGAGGCGGAGGCTGATTGCGAAGGAACCCAGCGAAAGGGCTACGCCGCGGACGAGCGAGCGCTGACGGAGGCGAAAGATGGGAGTGCGGGGAGGCACCGGTGTCGTGATTGGATAAGGGATGGGCAAGGGGACCCTTTATTTGGCGGCCGGTTCCATCTCCTTGAGCGAGTCAACGTACGGGGCCCGCAGGACGCCGCGTTCGGTGATGATGGCGGTTACATATTTAGACGGAGTTACGTCGAAGGCGGGGTTGCAGATGCCGACGCCGTGGGGCGTGAGTTGCTTGCCGCCGTGGTGTGTGACTTCGATTTGCGGGCGCTCTTCGATGGGGATGGCTTCGCCGGTTTTGGTGGCGAGGTCGATGGTGGACCAGGGGGCGGCGACGTAGAACGGTATGCCGTGTTCTTTGGCGAGGATGGCAACGTTGTAGGTGCCGATTTTGTTGGCGACGTCACCGTTGGCGGCGATGCGGTCTGCACCGACGACGACGGCCTGGATGCGGCCGGCGCGCATGATGCTGGCGGCCATGTTGTCGCAGATGACGGTGGTGGGGATGCCGTCTGCCATGAGTTCCCAGGCGGTGAGGCGCGCGCCTTGCAGGAAGGGACGGGTTTCATCCGCGAAGACGTGAATGCTTTTGCCTTGCTCGACCGCGGAACGGATGACACCGAGGGCGGTGCCGTATCCGCAGGTAGCGAGGGCGCCGGCGTTGCAGTGGGTTAAGACGCCGCCTTCATCAGGAAGCAGCGCGCCGCCGAAGGCGCCCATGGTTTTGCAGGCGGCGATGTCTTCGTCGTACATGGCGTGGGCTTCGGCGAGGATTCTTTCCTGGATTTGCGGGAGGGTTGCGCCTGAGGCGAGTAGATGGCCGAAGAGGCGCTTCATGCGGTCAATGGCCCAGAAGAGATTGACGGCGGTTGGGCGTGTACTGGCGAGGCGGGCGCAGATGGTGTCGAACTCGGGCGCGAATTCCTGGGGTGTGGCGGCCTTGGTGTTGAGCGCGCCGAGGGCGACCCCGTAGGCCGCAGAGACTCCAATGGCGGGCGCGCCGCGGACGACCATGGTGACGATGATGTCGGCCACCTGCTCATAGGTGTTGGCGAGGACATAGCTCTCCTCGAGGGGGAGCTTGGTTTGGTCGATGAAACTTACGCCGTCGGGGGTCCAGGTGAGGGTGGGAATCATGCTTCTTTAGTGTAAATGCAGAAGACAGAGTTCAGGGAATGGGGAACAGGACGTGGCTGCGAAGGTCGGACTTGTTGCCTAGACTGGCTCGTGATCCAACACGACTTGCGATTCATCCGCTTCAAGATGAGGGCATTCCAAGCGTCGCGCGCAGACAAGTTGAATCTCGTCGCTGCAGACGGCATGATCAAAACCGGCCCTCGGGGGCTTTTTCTCTTCTTCCAAGAGCATTGCGTGGAATGCTTCCGCAGGCATGGGCCGACCAAAGTGCCATCCCTGGGCAAGAGTCAGCGGCGCGAACGCACAGAAGAAACGGGCCTGCAAATCGGTTTCTATACCTTCGACAACGATCTGCAGATTCAGCTTGTTCGCCATAGCGAGAATCTGTGGCAGAATGCTGACGGTCACCGCCTCAGTGCCGATGGCCTGGGTGAAGGATCTGTCGATTTTGATCGCGTCCACGGAGAGCGAGTGGAGGTAGGAGAGGCTCGAGTAGCCGGTACCGAAGTCGTCGATATGGACGCTGTGGCCATTCTCGCGCAGAAGCCTGATTGCCTCGATCGCGATTTTGGAGTTGGCCGTGTCGCTCTCGGTCAACTCGGCTGTGATGCTGCTTGCAAGAACGTTTGCTTGCTCAATGGAATTTGCCAGCATGGGCAGGAACTGAGGATCAGCCAGGTCGGACGCGGTGACATTGATACTCAGGCGGAAATCCGGATATTTGCTGAATGTCTCGCGGAAATCGCGCAGAGCGTGACTTACGACCAACTTGGTGATTTGGCCGATAAATCCGCGATCCTCCGCAAGTCTGATAAAAACATCAGGAGGGACAGCGACACCGTTTTCATCGGTCCAGCGAGCCAGTGCTTCCGCCCCGACGGTGCGGCCGGATCCCAATTGGATAATTGGCTGATAGACCACGCGCAAGTTGTCTCGGCGGATGGCCCGGCGAAGTTGTTGCTCCATACCACGATTGCGCCGGTAAATCAGGAGAGCGAGAATGCCTGTGAATGCGCCAATGAGTCCGCTGAAACTTGTATAAACACGTTGCTGAGTGCGCACTGCCTGCATGATTTCCGGAACGGATGTGTAACCGACGATGCATTCCGAATATTGAGCGGAGCAGCGGGTTGCGTAGAGGACATTTTCCAAACGGCCCTGTGCGTCTCTATCTGTAGTCGCACCGTCTGTCAGAAGGGGGTCGCCCCCCAGGCGCCCAGCTTTGCCGCTGGAAGCGTCCATAAGCAAGATGGTGAAGTGCATCGGCCCGGCATCCAGATAGCCCGAGGTTTGGCCGAAAACAACAAACGCCCCTCCCTTTTCCACGATGAACATGAAGGAGTCGCCGTTCTTATACGGCGTCATGTTTCTGTAGATTTTTGTTCCGTCGGGGAGCGAGAACTGGGGCTGAAACTGTGTGAGGGGTAAGTCTGCCTGGCTCAGGAGGGATGAGCATTCAATTCTTCCATCCCGGATGCGGCCTGCATCTTTCGGCAAGGTGGAACTTAAGAGCAGCTTGCGCGTACTGGCGATGTCGGCGTCAGAGCAAGGGGAATACGGAGACCTGTTGATCGCGTCCAAGGTGGCATGCGCCTCGTTATAGAAGGCATCTGTGCGCGAAAGCGTCATGGCCGCGCTCGTCTGGAGCTTGCTCTGAGTCGCACTGAGGGTCGCGGACCGCGCCAGCAGATAGCCCGAGCAAGCCCCGATTGCTGCCGCAATGACAGTAGCCGCAACGGGCGCCAAGAAGCGTTGTGGCGGCGGTGTTCTCAGATTACCCATTGTTTCCTTTCATCAATAGGCAACGAACTGCATCCTGTCGCGGAATTGGTGAATTGATGATATCGGCGGGTGTTTCGATTTGTATAGCAATTAAGGACAAATACTGATTTGGTGTTCGGCGGCGGCAGGCGACGGACGGCGTCATGAAAACCTTTTCATTTTCTGCTGGACTCGGGTTCGCCTAGCTGCGTAGAGTGGTTTGGTTGCTCTCCGCGCCATGTAAGATTGCTTGTACCTGAAGGAGCCGTTCGTGTTGAATCTGACCTCGGTCGATTGGCTGATCATGCTGCTGTACTTCGTGTTTGTGCTGGGCATCGGGTTTGCCCTGAAGCGCTACATGAAGACGAGCAAGGACTTTTTCCAGGCAGGGCGCGCGTTGCCGGCGTGGATCTGCGGCCTGGCTTTTATCAGCGCCAACCTGGGAGCGCAGGAAGTGATCGGCATGGGCGCTTCAGGGGCCAAGTATGGGCTGGAGACGGCTCACTTCTACGGCATTGGCGCGATTCCGGCGATGATTTTTGTGGGCATCTTCATGATGCCGTTTTATTACGGGTCGAAGGCGCGGAGCGTGCCGGAGTTTTTGCGGATGCGCTTTGACGAGAAGACGCGGGCGCTGAATGCGTGCTCGTTCGCAGTGATGACGGTGTTCAGCTCCGGCATCTCGATGTATGCGATGGCGCGGCTGATTCAGGCGCTGCATGTGTTTGACGGGCTGTTCCGTGCGCTGGGGTGGGCGCCGGAGGGGATCTTCACTTTCTCCATTGTGCTGTCGGCGGTGATTGTGCTGGCGTACATTTTTCTGGGCGGGCTGACGAGCGCGATCTACAACGAGGTGCTGCAGTTCTTCCTGATCATTGCCGGCTTTTTCCCGCTGGTGTATCTGGGGCTGAAGAACATTGGCGGATGGGAAGGGCTGAAGGCTTCCGTTCCCATGCAGTACATGCATGAGTGGAAGGGCGTGGCGCACGCGAGCACGAACCCGATGGGAATTGAGATTATCGGTTTGGGTATGGGGCTGGGGTTTGTGCTGGGATCGGGGTATTGGTGCACGGACTTCCTGGTGATTCAGACGGCGATGGCTTCAAAGGATATGGAATCGGCTCGGAAAGTGCCGCTGATTGCCGCTGTGCCGAAGATGCTGTTTCCGTTCCTGGTGATTCTTCCGGGGCTGCTGGCTATTGGGCTGCCGACGCCGCATACGACGACGGTAATCACGCGTGGAGCGGATGGCGCAATTTATCACAGCATCAACGTGGTTTCGCCGCAGGTAGAACAGGGCAAAGGGCTGGTGCCGGCGAAGATCAATCCGGTGACGGGCAAGGCGATGCTGGATACGAATGGCGATCCGCTGCTGGATTACGACATGGCTACACCGAACATGCTGCTGCATTTTTTTCCGACGGGGATTCTGGGGTTGGGATTGACGGCGCTGCTGGCGAGTTTTATGAGCGGTATGGCGGGAAACGTGACGGCGTTCAATACTGTGTTTACGTATGACCTGTATCAGAGCTATATCCACAAGAACGGCAGTGATCGGCATTACATGGCGGTGGGGAGATGGGCGACGGTGGGCGGCATTTTGCTGTCGATTGGGACGGCGTATGCGGCCATCAACTTCAACAACATTATGGATACACTGCAACTGGTGTTCAGCTTTGTGAATGCGCCGTTGTTTGCGACGTTCCTGCTGGGGATGTTCTGGAAGCGGGCGACGGGGCACGCTGCGTTTACAGGACTGATTGTGGGAACGGCGACGGCGATGATTCATCATGGCTTGACGCTGCCGATGTTGGCGCACCCGGGGATTCACGGGGGATGGATTACGGTTGTGCATACGTATCACAGCGATATGGCGCAGAATTTCTGGACGGCGATTTGGGCATTCAGCGCTAACTTTGTTGTGACTGTAATTGTGAGTTATTGCACCAAGGCGCGGCCGGAGGCTGAGTTGGTAGGGCTGGTGCACTCGCTTACACCGAAGCCGAAGCGGCCGGAGAATGAGCTTTGGTGGCAGCGGCCGGAGACGCTGGCTTTAGCGGTGCTGGTGGGGGCGATTGCGTTGAATATTTTCTTCTATTAGTGTGGACATTTGGGTTGACACTTTCCCCGGTCCCCAAGTGCAAGGGACCGGGGGCACCCACGGGATGTTTCTTTTACTGAGGAATTCCTGTTTGATGTGGCGGCAGGATTAGGAGGGAGCTATGAATCTTGATTTGCGCATTCCGATGGGATTGATGTTTACGCTGGTCGGCGTGATTCTTAGCGTATTTGGGCTGGCGACGAATGGCTCGCCGATTTATGCGGCGAGCCTGGGGATCAACGCAAATCTTTGGTGGGGTTTGGTGCTGCTGGTGTTTGGGTTGACGATGTTTCTGATGGGACGGCGCAGCCAGGCGCGGTTGGCGAAGCTGGGGCCGGTACCGGTGGATAAGAGTGAAGCGCGGCGGGGACACTAAGGAAGCGATCAGTCGTCAGTTTCAAAAGCCCGGGTCGACGAACACACACTATACGCAGTTTGTGCTTGCATCTTTGTGAGCCGATTGAGGAGAGTTATTCTGCGCTGACTCTCAGGATTGATACGCGAGCAATGTGTGTGCCGGTACACTTATAGATAGACTTATGGCGCGCAGAATCATTGAACATTACGAGATAGTGCGGCGATTGGGTGCGGGCGGAAGCGGGGTGGTCTATCTGGCCAACGACACGCTACTGCAGCGGCCGGTGGTGCTGAAGATTCTGCGCACGGGATTGCTTTCGGCGGAGCAACTGCGCACGACGGTGCTGCGGGAGGCGAGGCTCGCATCGGCGATTGAACATCCCAATGTCTGCGGCATTTACGAAGTGGGCGAGAGCGGCAATGAAGGCTACATTGTGATGCAGTATGTGCCGGGGCAGTCGCTGGACCGGCTGATTGCGAACGGGCCTGCGAGTTTGCAACTGGTGCTGTCTGTCGGCATACAGATTGCGGATGGACTGCAGGCTGCACACGGGCTGGGGATATTTCATCGCGATTTGAAGCCGCAGAATGTGATGCTGACGGACGGCGGCCTGGTAAAGATTCTGGACTTCGGCTTGGCCAGGCGGCTGCGGCCTGAGGATGCGAGCTTTGATCCATCGAAGCCGGCGATGGATAGAGGCGCGTCGATGGCGGCGACATATACCGCGCGTGGCGGGACCATTCGCTACATGGCGCCGGAGCAGTTTGTAACGGGGCAATCGAGCGTGCAGTCCGACGTGTGGGCGCTGGGCGTGATTTTGTATGAACTAGCTTCAGGGCGGCATCCGTTTGCGCGGCCCGAGGCGGAAGACTTCCAGGTGATTCGCGCGATCCAGTTCCTGGAGCCGGAGGACCTGAGCTTTGTAGTGAATGGGATTTCGCCGGAGCTGAAGAGCGTGATTGCGTCGTGTCTTGAGAAGATTCCGGGCTCGCGATACGCGTCGGCTGCGGAGGTGCGCGAGGCGCTGAAGACGATTATGAAGGCGCTGCAGATTGAGACCGGGATTATTCCCGGCGATGCGGCCGCGAATCTCCCCACGACGGGCATTGAAGCGGAGAAGCGGAACACGGGGTTTCTCTCGATGCTGGCGGAACGGTTTCGGGAGTCGGCAGTGGATAAGGCGCCGCAGAATTCGCTGGTGGTGCTGCCGTTTACTAACCTGGGAGCGACGGAGGTTGCGCCGCTGTATGGGTTTGCGCTGGCCGATGCGATTGCGGCGCGGCTGGCGCGGATTCCGGCGCTGGTGGTGCGGCCTTCGAGCACGCTGATGCCGCTGAAGATTGCACAGATGGATCCGCTCTCTGTGGGGCAGAAGCTGCTGGTGTCGTTTGTGCTGGTGGGAAGTTTTTTGCGCTCGGATGAAGGGTTTGATTTGAACTGGCAACTGCTGGATGTGGGCTCACAGAGCGTGCGTTCGGGTGGGGCGATTCGGGTGGCTTCGCTGGATCTGATTGCGGTGCAGACAGAGATTTCAAACGAAGTGTTTGCGGCGCTGCACGGTTTGAGCGCAGGGGACCAGATTGATGCGCGGCGCATGGGCGGCCGGGACAACCCGGGCGGCGCAAATGGGGCGAATATTTCACTGCCGGGGCCGGTGAGTGAAGACTATCTGCAGGGACGGGCACTGCTGAGCTCGTTCATGGTGCGGACGGGTTCGCGTGCGGATCTGGATCGGGCTTGTGCGCTGTTGTCCAGCGTGACGACGAAGGATCCGGAGTTTGCGGCGGGGTGGACAGGGTTGGGGATTGCCGAACTGCAGTATGTGCGGCATGGGTTTGGCGGCCAGATTCATGTTATGCATGCGAGGCGCTCGTTTGATGAGGCGCTGAAGCTGGACCCGGCATCGACGGAA
>Ga0302197_10002357_pt1 | contig 17554 bp, 19 predicted proteins | sample II_Bog_N2_1_FD_193526 | JGI IMG/M metagenome (GOLD analysis project Ga0302197, IMG submission 193526) | Peat permafrost microbial communities from Stordalen Mire near Abisko, Sweden - II_Bog_N2_1 | ecosystem: Environmental > Terrestrial > Soil > Wetlands > Peat | place: Sweden: Abisko...
CCAAATCATGAAGCTTAAATAAATGAAAACTCCCCCCCTGTTTTTATTAATCGCAACACTCGGCTTCTTACCATTAGAGGCTAACGACACTGTTTCCGCGCCTACAGCGCAAACCAATCAAGCCACTGCTGCTGATATTGAATCGTTGCGCCAAAAAGCCGAACAAGGCGATGCGGAGTCTCAACTCAAACTGGGGTTCTGTTATAGAAACGGTATCAGCGTCCCAAAAGATGAAGAACAAGCGGTATCTTGGTATCGTAAGTCGGCAGATCAAGGAGATGCGGCTGCCAAAAAGGAGTTAGCAAGGCTTTCACCTGTTCCATAGAGATATGAAAAGTTTCTTTCACATCGCTCGGATATGTCTTGGGATAATTTTTAGCATTGCCGGAATAATCCTGATTATCGAATGGATTTGGGCTATTTTTCATGTCCAACATCTCAGCGCATATGCGGCAGGCCATCTTACCGGAAGTCTGATTCTCTCACTAATCGCTTTTGCTTTAGCTTGGCAATGCCTTAAAAATCGCGCATGAACATTTTTAAGAGAATTTGTGGGTTAATCACTCTGCTGATGGGAGTGGCATTCGCTTGCTGGGTATTCTATCGGCATTTAATCAAACCAGATCATAGGTGGTTATATATGATACAACCAATAGTAATATCGAGTGCTTTTATTTATGTTGGTCATAAGTGGTTATTTAAAAAATGAATACGTATGATAACATATGTAAAGAGATAGTTTGCCACGCTAGCTGACCCATTAAATAAATAATGATAAAAAAATCAAATAGGCAGATAGGGCAACTGATTTTTGCAATCATAATGACCGTGGTCTCTATTAGTCTTATTGAGAGAGCTCTAGCAGCACAGAAGACTGGGTTTTTCGAAGTGCATATAAAAGGTATGTCTGGCCCAATGAGTATCATGCAAGGATATATTACGGCCTTTTTATCTGGCGTTATTGGCATGGCATTAATAATTGATTACATATTAGCTGCGCGCAAAAAGTGAGACACACTAATAAGAAACCTCTCGGTTTAATTTTTTTCTTCCTCTCTGGAGCATCATCCTCAAAGAAGCAAACTGATGATATACCGTCCAAAAATCAGACCTAACCAATCACTGAAGCAAACACCATTAGGTATGCCGGTTTGCATGGGATTGCCTAGCATGGTGTCGCTCAATTCAGGATGTTTGAGCTATGAATAAGCGACTTTTCCTAGCTGTATTGATGGCTGGTTTTGCGGCAAATTGCTTTGCTGATGAACCAGGAGTATGGATCACTGGCGAGATTTTCACCTCTGCACCAACGAATGGACAATTTCTTTTTCTGGCAGATAAACCCATCAAGGACAATCCTGCGCTGAATGTCGTCCTTCTTGGAACAACTCGTGCCGCCATGAATCTCTTTCTGCCTGCATACGCAAAAGCAGCCGATAAACACACGATAGTACGACTTTTTGGTGTCCTTCAGAAAATCACTCCGCCATCAAATGCTCCTCCTAATGCGCCGAATGTTCAATTTATCGCATGGAAGTTTCACTTACCTTCTGATCCCGATGAATTACCACCATCAGATAGAATTCCGATTGATTCGAATAATCATGTAGAAGGTTATACGATTTCTACAAATCGACCTTCGAACTCCGTTTCAAAAACTACAGACTATAGTTCACTTATTGTAGGATCTTGGCAGAATCTTGATACTAATCCACCTAGATTAATTAACTTTAACAAGGATGGAACTTGGAGTTTACATTATTCAGACGGTAAAAGCCCCGACCAAAACGGCACTTGGCAGATAAACGGAACAACGCTAGTTCGCAACTATTCAACAGGTTTTAAAAGAAATTCAGAAATTCAAACAATCAGCGATTCAGAGATGATTCTAAGTAACGTGGTAGAGGGCCCTGCCGGAAGTTTTGTACATTTTGATCATTATAAACGACTCCCTACGCCTTCCCTTAATTAACCATAAACCATTCTCAAAAACTCCTAGAGCATGGGCCCTAACCAATCACTGGAGCGAACACCATTAGGTCAGCCGGTTTGCATGGTGGCGCTCAGTTCAAACCGTTCGGCAGAAATATGAAACCCAAGATCGCCTTGCTAGCCGGGATATTAATTGCGGCCGGGGTGGCATACGCCGCATCGATGCCGTTATTCAAGCTAAAGATAGGTTAGTGAAACCTAGCAGTCGACGTACAACAGGCTTTATTAATGCCACAAAATCGATTGATGTTGTCGGTATGAGAAGTTTTCCAAGTGTGTGAAAGGGCGGATGCTCGTGGCTCTGAGAGGTCGATCACGATATCGCCCGCGCAACTTATTGGGACTGCCGAAGGAGTGTCCAAGCAGTGTTGGGTGGCTTGCGTGCATCTGGTCGCAATGTCACGATTTTTTAGGCTATCTAAAACATGAATATTTGGGTGCCGATAAGTGTTGAGAGTTCCCACCGAAATAAAAGCCTCATAAGGGTTGACGGCATCGAGCATCTCATCAATGGCAACTGATGTTCCTGGCGGATTATTCCAAGCGCCATGATGTGGCATTTTCACGAAGTCTGCATTCAATGAGGTGCCGACAATATCTTTGCATGCTCTGAAGCCTCGTTCCTGCACATCTCCGCAGAGTAAAATGGAAGACTGCTTGCCAGTTATTTTTATAATGAGAGAGGTATCATTGAAATCACCGGCAACAAGTCGTGCAAAGTTCGGTTCGTGTGGATGCAGAATCTCAATACTCTTGCCCCAAATGGTAGTATCTAAATGATTTATGGGTGCGCCAGCGGTACGCACACGATTTATGTTCACTAATGCCCAGCGTTCCAGACGCTCATAAGCTGCTTCGTGAGCAGGTTCGGGTCGAAGAAGGGCCTTAATGCCTCTGTTATCAAGAATACAACGGTACACAAGGAGGGCGTTAGGAAACTCCTCCAGTAGACTGCACGCTTGTCGGTAATGATCCGTATGAAGATGTGTAATGAATACTGCGGAAACGTCTGAAATGCCATTGTCCCGAAAGTATTTGATGGTGCGTATTGCATCTACGCAATCAATAACAATAGCAGCATTCGGTGTAAGATCTGTGGTGTGAACTACTATTGTGTCTCCCTGGCCTACGTCTAGGATTGCCACCTTGATGTTCATCCCTTGTTAGTTATGGCTTGGACCAAACGGGCGGATACTTCATCCGCCGTGAGATAGCTGTAAGGGTCAGGGGTGACAGTTGTTAGGCGGTGTATCTTACCGCCGGAATCCACCTCTGCTCGACCACCAAAAATTGCTCCTGGGCGCAGCATCCATCCAGGCAAGTTGGTATCCAGAGGAAGTGTGATAAAGTCATTGATGTCAGTCCAAAGGTCCATGGATTTTCCTGAAAGATCGATACTAATAACCTTCCCAGCGACAGAGAGTGGACGAAGACTTGGAACATCCTCATTAGGTTGTACATCTCTCTTCCAGTAAAAAACAGCCCTTAGTCGATGGAAGTCTTCTCCGTTTGGGTCAATTTCGTAGGCCGCAAGCATTAATTCATCCAATGATTCAGTTGAGACCACGCCGCTTTCAATTTGGCGAACGCACTCAGTAATCTGATTTATAAGCTGGATCGATGGAGAAGCAGGCACCGGCATGGCTCGCAATGTTTCTGATCGTAGATATAACATTTGCCGGTGTTCTCCCACCCAGGCAGAAGCGACCCACCAATTGATGATGGCCGCAATGTATTCCACAGTTATTCCCTTTGCGATCGATTCCGGACCGACGCTGATGCAATAAAAGTTATTTGAGAAAAAAGTTCCAGACCGATCAATTCCACCTGCAATCATTTGCCCCCAATCCTCCGTAAGCGTGGTAGGAGTTACAACTTTCGGTCTCTGCAATTGCTCCTTCTTGCTGGGCAAATCAGCCTTTCCCGTAAAACCAGGCTCTTCTAAGTCATGTGGATAGTTTATGATTTCCTGACCTCTTAGAGAGACGCAGAACGGCTTGATAGCAGCACAATTCTTTTGCAGGAACGGCCGTATCTCAGGGGGGATACCGGCAAATCTATTTTTATTGTTGTCAGGATTTCCGCGTATAAGTCCGTAGCAAATATCGCTTATATCATTAAGGGTTCGTTTTCCTAGGCGCTGCCAAGATAGGAATGGCAGTATTAAAGAAGGAGAAATGACACTGGTTGAAGTCAAGCGTCCCCGCGCCTTCGTATTAATAGATTTCCAACGATCAGGCAGTTCGATTGTGGCAGATGTAAAAATGTTAGATTGAAGGAGGTTGATCGATTTGGGGGTCGGAATGGAAAATCCGATCCTTGCTGGATGATTGTTTGGGGCGTTTTTACGCTGGGCGATAAAGGCAACGGTTCGACCCGAAGCTTTGGCAAAAATGCCAGTCGGAAGCTGCCATAACTCAAACAATTCAAACTCCTCCAAGAGTCTTTGTCGATACTCGTTGCCTTTTTGGGCCGACATAAAGGTGGCTGGAAGTACAAGTGATAAAAAGCCACCAATCGGCAGTTTCTGAAATGCATAATCCAAAAATTTATAGGCGTGCTCTGTTCGTGAAGGGTCCGTATCCGATGTTCCATAAGGTGGATTTCCAACGATCGAAAATACTTCCCAAGTGGTTGGGGGAGTCCAATCTAGGGCATTACCAGTGTTAATTTCCCATGTATTATGGCCGCTTGTTAACAACATGGCGAAACGTGCAAGGCCGGCAGTGAGTGGCTCCAATTCGTTTCCTCGAATTTGTGAAGTAAGTTCCTGCCCAGAGTGCATATCCGGCATTGCTCGAAAGCGATTTTGAGCTGCAACCAGAAAACTTCCCCATCCACATGTCAGATCAACTAGATTGCGATCTTTGGGGGGCAAAAGTTCAAATGGTATTCGATCAACGAGGGCGCGTGTGAGCCAAAGCGGTGTGTCAAACCGGCCTAGCTGTTTTGCCACCGCACGGTCGAATGCCTCATGATAAATATAGCGAAGAAAATCGACATTAAACCCTGAATAGTTGAGGCGGGCGATAAGCTCTGCTGCGGAGGCGAAGCTTTGGCTATCACGCTCGGATTTAGTCCAATCGAAGTATCCCTCGATATTGTGTCGTTTGGCGTTATCCGGGATGACACCGGGGGACGTCCATGAAGTAAACCCCTTCCGATCGACAAGGACCCGCCATGCAAGTAGTTGGACCGCCAACTGAGCGGCACGCTCTGCATCAAAACCTTGTCGCAGTTTATTCAATGCATGAGCGAAATGCTCAACTAAGGTCTCGCGAGTGGCCAAATCTGCAAAAAATTGAAGTTGGAGAGCAGTTAGGTTCGCGAAGGCTGGCGATGAAAATCGTGAGTGGCCGGCTTTTACATCAGCGACCTTCTTGGGCGCCATGTCATCGGCATATCGAGGGAGGGTCTCGTGCAAAGCACTTGGCGATATCTCAATATCAAGCGCATCCCAAACTTTCCTCTTACCTCCTGGTTCTGCGGCGGCTGCCCATAAACGAAAAGTTTCTTCATTATTGGAGTAGAGAAGAAAAAATGGCGCAGAGAGAACCTCAAGGGTTCCGACCGCGTTCATTCCATAACTATGGTTTTGAATTGGGTGCACCACGATGGATGCGTGTTCAAGCATCGTGTCCTCTTCGGTGTAAGCGATGCCGCCGAGAGTCACATTCCTGATCTCGCCATTACGATAAGATACGGTTACATCGGAGCCAAGTAGCTGAGAATTATATCCAATAGAGTTCAACGCCGAGGCCGCCATCTTGCCTGGGGAAGTTTTCAGAAAATCTGTTCCTTGATTGAGAATCACAGCTACTTCCTCCTTTCGTCGAAGCTTGCATTTTGTTTCACGAGACGGGCAAGGTTTACTTTTTTTAAGTCGAACGCCAGAATCGCAATCTGAATTGCGGCACTTCTTGGGATCATAACTCCTGAGTCCTTTTGCGCCTTGATGCGAATATGTTCCACAACAGCTAAGAGCTTGGCTGGGATAGTGATCGATATCTGAGGCATTAACTCCAAAAATAGTACGATATCATACATGACACAATGATTTTATGTTTTTAAAGTATTCTATCATATAGATAGTATACTATAATATCATGAAAGTGTTTTGGTAAAATATACATTCACACTCTTATTAAGACGCGGGGGTTAATCTGCTAAAGCGGCGCCTATTTTTCATCCGAATAGCCCATAGACTCCACAAAGCCACAGCGCCTTTGCTTCCATAGGATCTTCCTCGACTGGCCAACGGGCCGCACAGTAAAGTCGAACTTGGTTCTCACAGTAGCCCGTTTGAGTGAACAGAGATGACATCGGCCAGCAAAGCGTCGCCAAGTGGCGCTTCCAATTCACGTCACCAGCGAAAAATGGATTCCGAATCTTCAATTCCTCTGCGATTACCACCCTGGCTTCTTCGCGTCCGATCAACTCAGGGCATTGACCAGAGAAACTACCCGGAGACTCCCTACGGGCTATTTCGAGCAATTCAAGCAGCCTATCTGGCAGAGTGACCGAACAATTTCCTGCAATCGGCCCCCATTCCGCAATAAAACCAGCCAAGGCATTGCGTGCGCTGGCATCAAATTCAGTACCCAGAAGAAAAGCCGCCTGTTCGGGAATCCCCCATCGAACATGAGCCGTGGCGCTCAAAACAATCTCATGCTGACGTAGCGAGGAAATCCAACCCGGCGAATTGTCCGCCGCATAGTAAGCGAGATAGCCGATAACCCCGATTTGAAAGAGAGTTGGGTACCCCCGGCGATTCGGACGAGAGGCTTTTAAGAGAAGTTGCCCCACGGCTTGTGAAAGAAGCGGACGCTTTTCAGGCATTGCGCGCCAGCGTTCCAGCAAGTCCTTCGAGCACACGGGTCGTCCCAGTTTCTTGGTTAGAAATCCGACCTCTTCGATGAGAACTTCTTTCTGACTGCCGATGTATTCAGCGTACATTACTGATCGAGCCTTTCGAGGGTCGCCTCTGTTGATTTCATGGTGAGATCCTTGCCGGCGAAATGCCTCAAATAGACCCTGGCAAAAAAATTAACCCGTCGTAGGTCGCCCTCCGTGCTGTCATGAATGTGCCGGGCGATCTCATCGGCGGCCTTGTCGCCGCTATCAACCTTTTTGGCGAACTTGGCGAATTCCTCACTCCACGCGGTCATGATACCAACCATTTCATCGACTGACACATGATCCACCCGAATTACGCGAAGAGTACGCGACCGAATCGGATCCGCATCAGCGAGCCAGGCAGGATGATCCTGATTTGTCACCATGAGCAGTGAAATCGGGTGCCCGTTGTCCCTGAGGTGATCATGAAGTGCGAAAATCCCGGCGACGGCATCTCTGTCCAAGCGATCGCTTTCATCTAGGAGAAGAGCCCGAATGTTTTTCCGCTTAAACTCACGTAGGGCGATTTTGAGAATGAGCTGCATCGGGGCACCATGCCCGTTCGCGATGATGGCCCCGCCAACACCGATGTCTGCGAGAATAGACCTGATCCCCTTCGTGGAACCGGCACTCGTCTGACAGCAGTAGTAAATCGCGTTGCCAGATAAACCCATGGTGGGATAGCGGGTAACAAGCCGCCGCAAAGCGACCGATTTACCCGAACCTGACGGACCGGCAATGACCCCGACTCCTCCTGTGGCATTACAATCCATCAGCAACTCGGCAGCCATAGCGAGCACGGGCAAAGTAACAATGGCATCGGGAGTTTTTACGTTCTCGCCACCATCGACGACTTTGAATTCAAGGGGTTGTTCGTTCATCGTTTTGTTTCCTCGGTTGATTCGACTTCAAATTTGACAGGCCTGATTCTGCCCTTCCTCTTGGGTTGCTTCTGGCTCGCCTTGATGCGTTTGCGTTCCGCTGCGGGCACCACGGTTTCCGGGGCACCCACCGGAGGGCATGCATCCAGCGAAGCCTTCATTTTCTTACGGAAGTCAGACAAACCGATCTGGCGTTTGAGGCGCGCCTTGTTGATTTCATCCGTATCAAAGGGAGTGGGTGTCAGCTTTCCGATGAAAACGCTATCCAGGTAGGCATCCACAGACTGATCCCCACCGGAGGCTGATGTCAGAACGGAAATTTTTCTGCCAACCAGCCCGACCAAAACCTTACCCGAGTAGGCACTCCCCAGCACGGTGACTCCTTGGCGGGCAACCTCGCATTCGATATCAACCCGCATCCTTTTACGGATCTCGGACGGCCTGACAAGATAACCGGGGGCGTTGGCGATATGCTCATGCCACGCCTCCCAAGGCGTCATTCCGATTTCGCTATGAACAGATGAGTGATATTCCAAAAGGAACTTTCTGGAGATGGCCTTTAATACCTCCCATGGTACAACCCTGCGATTTTCGGCCTTTTTCTTGCCCGATGTTTGGCTTGCATAGCCATCCAATCGAGAAAGTAATCGGTCCTGAAAAGTCTGAAAAAACCGCTCAATCTTGCCATTGGCTGATGGGGACTTGATGGGGACACATTCATGAATGAATCCCGCCCGTACAGCGACACTATCGACGAGCTTTCCGATATATGCCTGGGCATTGTCGGTCTGAACAACCTCTGGAATTCCAAAAAACGGCAGAGTGGCATCGTCCTTTGGAGTAAAAGCACCGGTAAGTGCGGCGACGGCATCCAGAGCATTTGGTTCGGCAAGGTGGAATTCAATCCATGGAACAACCCTGGAAAATCCGTCAATAACGCCAGTCATCCATGGCTTAATGAGGAGTCCGGTGGCGGGATGAATCGTCCAGATGGGCATTTCGCTGGCATCCATTTGCACGAGCTCAAGCGGGCGGTCCTGCTCCCTCTTTCCGACGAGAGCGGATTTCTCGAAAACCGCCCTGCTTCCCTCTGCCAGCAGCGTTCGCAGATCTTGCGGCAGTTTTTCGATCGCCCGACGAAGAGCGAAATAGTCGGTCGCCGGCCATTCCTCTTGGAGAGCGACCTTGTTCAGTTCACGGCAGGCAACAGCGAGAGGAACGCCCTGACGGGAGGAAAGGAATGCAAGTGTCCACCCGATCCGGATCTTATCCACCGCACTGGCGGCACCCGGATTCAAGTGACGACGGTCGAACAATGGTTCGCCGGCATCAGCACGGCGTTTGAGTTCCCACAAACTCGACGCGCTGCGTTTCTCGGACTCAGCAACCACTTCGACGCCGAATTTCTCGATTTTCTTGAGAAGAACATGCGCAGCGTTAATTTCCTCAGCGACAACGCTCTTATGGATGGTGGTGGGCTGTGATTTCATAGTGAAGGTTCCTGGAAAAGAAGATACCGCGTAAGGTCGTGGCAATGGCACTCGATGGTCATTTGGCAGGAGGAACTTCGCTCTCTTGCAAAGGCTTCAAATTTGGCGACCTCCTCCGCAATGAGCGCAAGATACGGCTCTCCCTTGGTGTAGATAACACCATTGTCACCCTTCTGGACGGCAGAGATGTCGCCGGCAGATGCTAGGAGCGCCTGCCGATAGAACTCATTGGAGATGGAGGCGACATACCCAAAGTTTGGATGATTTGTAAGGAGCTTGCGGGCGAAGTCTACGAACCCAGGAATGAGAACGAGAGGGCGTTCCTCGGGATTCTGATCTTCATCGAGCACTTCGATACCGACAGTTCGCATGAACCCCTCGGGCAGAGGCGTGTCCTTGAGGAAAAGACCCTGAAGAACCGCATCCACAAGCGATGTGTCGCAGTCAGGAATATAGAACGGAAAAAGACTGATGGAGATTTGGCTCATACAGCAAAGATACGACTGCTTTTCACATCCGGCGGAGAGAGCGGAATTGCCCCCACTCCTTCTTTTATGCAAAGGTTTGCGCTTCATCGGCCATGTTTGACCTCCCTGAATACAAAGTCGTTTCCCGGAAAAGCGAGGGCAGGGATACTTCTCTTGAAGTGGAAATCATCGGGGAACCGCTGAACTGCGAGACATGCGACGAGGTGATGTCTCCTCACGGCAAAAAGCCATTGGGGGTTCGTGATGTGAACATTGGCTACCAAAGAGTGGAGGCCACGATTCTCAGAATCCGGTTTCGTTGCGGAAAATGCGGAAGCATGAAGACGCCGAAACCTCCTTTGATCCACCCAGGGCACCGCATGACGAAACGACTGGTCGATTACATTGAGAACGAGGCGACCCGACGCCCGGATTCGACTGTCGCCCGGGAACTTGGACTGGAAGTAAAAACAGTCCGCAACATTTTCAACGAGTCATTCGATGAAAGGATCGGAAAACTCGGAATCGTAACTCCCTCCAGAATGGGAATCGACGAAGTAAGATTGGGCAACAAGACCCATGCGGTCATCGTGAATCTTGAAACCAAGACACTCGTGGAGATCCTTCCAGATCGCTCCTATGAAACAGTGTCGCGATACCTGTCGGCCCTGCCTGACGGGGACAAAGTCACCATGGTTGCGATGGACAACTGGGAACCATACCGGAGGGCGGTGAAAAACACATTGGGTTGTCCTGTAGTGCTGGACAGATTCCACGCCGTCATGATGGCACAGAGATCCATGGAACGGGCCAGGAAACACTATCGGAACATCGACCAAAAAAATGCGCCCCACATGAAAGCCTGCCGGAAGTTGTTGCTCACACGGCGGGAGAGACTTTCGCCCCAGGAACAGGCCGATCTCGACAAGATGCTCGGCAGATTCCCTATTTTAGGAGAATGCCACCGGGCATTGGAAGAATTCCGCAAAATTTGGGAGGCGGGAACGCGACCGGAAGGCGAAGCGCGCTTGTCGGAATGGCTGACAGACCTTCAGAGAGAGGCGAAGCGGTTTTTTGGTGATACAAGGGACACAGTTATCGACTGGCGCGAGGAGATACTCTCTTACTTTGATTTTGGGGATCTCGATGGCCTTGGCCATCTTGATGAAAAGAAGGACTCCCCGAATGCAAAAGGCAACAGGAGTAATGCAGTTACAGAGAGCATGAACCGTAAAATTCGCGACATGTTCCGCGCGGGCAACGGCTATTCCGTTGAGTCACTGCGACGCAAGGCGCTCCTTCGGTACGGTTCGCCAAACTGAAAATAAAGAAATGGGGGTGAAGATTCACACCTCACTCTGGCGGGGATAAAGCTCATCCCGCACCACACTATTTTACACTGAAAGAAGCAATATCCATTATGCTTGGGAATAAGTGGTCGTTTTGTCCTACCGGTCATTGTCGGTAACGGACATCGCTCTTCAGAGTAAAAAGTCCATTCTGATCCTTTGCGTCCAGCTATCTGAAGTGACGGGTTATTCCGGAAACCCAGCAGACTGGTGAAAAACTCTGCCGTATAGGGAGAAACGCTGGGCGCAGTTGACTCCGTATCTTCGGGTATGGAAAACATGCCCGCCGTTGAAAACGCCGACGAAACAGCCAGAACAGAAAAGGCGAATGCAGTCCCAGTTATACTCGGCCCGAAAAGCGAGCACGAGGCGGAGGCGATCATCGAATCCATCCTGAGCAAAAATGTCAGTCTCTGGAATCTCACCCCGGAACGCTCCAAGGAACTGACCCGCCGCCGCCGTTTTTTGGAGCAAATGACAGCCTGGGAACTTTCCGTAGAGCGTTACATTGACTTACTTCATACAAGCCAACAGGAGAGGGAGTTTCACGGGATAGCAACCATTGCGGAGATTCCTAAACGCTCTGCCATGTATGAATGGAAGAAGGCCGCCGATTCCGTTGAAAAATTGAGTCGTCCGAAGGGAGGAACGGGTCGCAAGAGCAAAATCCCGAACTGGGTTGTTTGCTTCATCCTTCAAAAACTCAACATTGATCCCCACGTCCGTGTTTCCTGGATCTATGAGTGCCTTGAAGACATTGGTGAGTACTGGAATTGGTATGTCCCGGCAGAATGCACAATCAGCCGTTTTGTGAAGGCGATCCGTCGCGAGAATGGTATTCAGGACATGCTGCACTGCATCCAGAAAAAGGCCTATTTTGCCAAGTATGAATCGGTGGTTCGGCATCACTACAGCCACTCCAACGATATCTGGGAAACTGACGCCACTCGGCTGAAGATTCGCGTTCAGAGCAACGGAAAAAAAGAGGAGCTTTGGTTGTTGCTGACAGTGGATTGTTTCAGCGGATTGATCATGGGATGGACTCTGGTTGTGGGCGCTCCTAATGCAAACGATCAGATCCGTCATCTCCGGGACTGCCTGTTGCCGAAGAGAAACGGGGGATGGGGCGGTAAACCGGTCATTCTCCAAAGCGACAACGGCAAGATTTATGACTGCCGGGTGCTGGATGCGACATGCAAGGAACTGGGGATAAAGCTGCGCAAAAGCCCTCCTTACTGCCCGGCTTACAACGGAGCGATCGAGCGCCTGAACGACGCCTTCAAGGATCGCATGAAGGACATGTATATCGACGCCGTGAAGCGGTATTACCGCAATACCCTCCAGCGGGATATTTTTCTGGGAACAGTCGAGAGCCTTAAAGACACCATTGAAAAATGCTTTGAGGACCATTGCCTCAAAACGACACCCAAGGGCCGTATTGAGACCCGCCTGCAAATCTGGCTGAGCGGACTTCCCGACGAGGAGAGCGGACAGATCGATACTCTTTCCGTCAAACGGGCCTGTCTCTACGCCGAAGAGATGGCCGTGACTCGTGAAGGGGTGCTCGTCAAGGGGCTCAAATTCAATAACGCGGTTCTCCGCTATTACCTGAAAAGGAAGGTACAGGTTCGTTACAACATCGACGGGGAACCCACCCATGTCATTGCGATGCTCGATAAGGAGCCCGTGCAGTTATGGAGAAACACAGAGAAGGAGACCCAGTTGGTTGAGGGGTGCAAGAACTTCCGGCAACAGGACATGCCGAGCATGCGCCGTATCGAAGCATCCCTCTATGAGGGGGCACTGAAAACCCTGCCTGTTCATACCCCGGGAAGCGCCCACGCCAAGCGGGAAGCGGAGGAAAACCCGGAACAAGTGATGCCGACATACTCTCCCGGTGGAAAAGTCCGTCTTCCCGTAATCACCAAGAGCACCATCCAGACCGATCTTTAATTCACAGCAGTACAAACACCAAAACAACCATGAACACACAAGAATTCATCACACTGAACTACCATGAAGCATTCACTCGCCGGGCCGTACCGGTGCTGGAAAAAGGTTCCTCCGTTGTCGTATGCGGGATGGAAGGATCCGGCATTACTTACCTGTGCCGCTACATCGCCCAGACTTGGAAAAGGGAAGGAGATCGAAAAGTTCTCTCATTCACTGCCTTTGGCGAATCCGATCAGATAAAACTCGCCCAGTATTTGAGCTCCCTGGTTCTCGGGGATGAGATGCCAGCGGACTGGCATCTGCATTCCTTAAGCAGTCTGCTGAATCAGATGGCCAAGAAAATCCGTGAGAACAAGGTCGGGTTGATTTTCATTGATCGCGCCGATGCGGCCCCGAAGGGATTCATCGACTCCATCCTGACGGTTTCCAGTATCTGCCGTGATGCCGATTGGAATTTGGGCGTGCTTCTGGGAATGCGCAGAAGCAACATCCGGCTGGAGCTTTTCGAGGACGAGGATGTTTCTTCCACTGCGGTGGCCTTGCGCTGCCAAATTCAGCCGCTGGATGCGGGAACCATTCTGGCTGTGCTGCGGGCCATGAGTTCCCAATTTGAAGAGATGGGGAGCATGGTCGAGAACAACGATGCAACGGCCGTGAATGGCCTCGCGATGCTCACCAAGATTTCAGGGGGCAATTTCCGTCGTCTTGGTCAGTTCGCCTCTTATATGGATGAAACCATGCAGAAGCTGTCCGTGGTTCCTGCCTTGGTTGATAAGGCATGGAAAGATGCGTTCGCCATCGAGTCGCTGAAGGTGGCGGCCTGAGTGGTGCCAAGGAATCCGAGGTAGGCTCTGGCGCAAAAAGGAACTCATCAAGGCAATTCTTGCCAACTATGAAGCTCTGGATGAGTATCTGAAAGCGGAACCTCCCTTGCCAGTATTAATCATGCACTAAAAACCGCCCTCGCAGTCCATTGGCAAAATCCAAATCTAACCAACAGCTTTTATGGCAAATCAAGATATTGAAACAAAACTAATCACTCTTGCTATACGCGCAAAGGGTAGCATTACCAATTTCAGCGAGGTTTCGGCTATCAAAGCTAGGGTTGCGACTACTCGCCCATCCAGCCGTGCGGATGTTCGCAAAATTATCGCTCTTGCGCTTAACGAAAGCGAAAACACCGTTTTAGTCAAACTGGCTGCACACGATGACAGCGACAGGCTAATCGACGAAATCATAACTGGTTTCAAAAAATAAGATTTGATGCAGGATCTGCTGACCAAGTGGGCGCTTGAGCAGATTCAGAAAAGAGGGTTTGAAGCTGTTCTATTGTGGTCGTTAGTTTTCTTGGCAGTAGGGGTAGCCCTCGGTTTTTTTATCGGGCAATTCTGGCAGATTTGCAAAACCAAGCGTGAAGCAGATTCAGTCGAGTTGGAGAATAAGAAGAAGATGGCTGAGTTGCTGGAGCAACTCGACATAGTTCGTCAGAAATGGCATTCCGCTAAAGACACTTTAAATCTTCATTTTCGCAATGTAGCGTCTCTAGCTCCACCAAACTTGGATCAGAATAAACTGAAAATGTATCGTGAGGAAATGTGTCGTTGTTACGACAACGAGTATTTACCTGCATTCCAGTCATATTTGGAAAAAATCCCAACGCTGACTTACCCCCAAGAAGCTCGACTTAGGGCTGTTGGGGAAATAATACCAGGACTTCAAACAATGGTTAGTTTTTTAAAAATGGCAAACGAACCAAACATTCTTAAAGAAATTCAGAATGCTACGCCATTCTTATTGAATCCTACCGCTCGGGATACGATCCTTTCGCGCACAAACGCATTGCTATCGATGACAAACATACAAGCGAAATGGAGGCTGTTCATGGTTTGGTTTGCTACAAATAAGTATCTCCGCAAGTAGGTAGCTATCGGATTGAAACTTCCTCTACGGTTGCAAAAACGCCGCCAGGGGATGTAAAACCAATCACGATGTTTACCTGTATCTACACCAAAGAGGAGTGCGAAGATTCAGCAGGAGAGCATGTATTGCAAAATTCCTTTGGTGCGAGATGGAGATCAAAACGCATCACCTGCGATAAACTTCAAGCCGAGTTTGGGAGTACGATCGATGTCGAAGTGGAGAGGGCGTTCCAGCCGTTTCGTAACATGCTTGGCGCGAGAGGCGGGCGCGGCGAAACAGGGCCGTCTCTGGAAGCGAAAGACATTGATGGTGCGAAATATCTCTTACATCCAGGTGGGAAGCCTGAAATAAGGGAGCCACAAATCGATATCAAAGAATTACCCGATGGCAATATGACTGTTAAATTCACTCTTGCTGATATCAAGCAGCTTGAGTGGGCGAAGGCAAAGGTAAGGGCCATGTATCCAGAACGCTCGGTGAAATTTGATGACTCGGCCATCCCTGCGCGTGAATCCGGATATCTCCAAAAGCCTATTCACATGTCCATCAAACTTGGTGGCAAAGATTTTTTCCGAGGATTATTGAAATCCGTTTTCAATCTTCTCGGGGTGACCATGCCTGAAATTGCCTTGGGTTCCGAGTTTGACGGATTACGGAACTTTGTCGTGAAGGGGGAAGGAATTGTGGAGGATTTTGCACGATGGAGTTCTGAGCAGGACCCGTTCATGCAGCACCGATTCGGTGAGTTCGATCATTTTATAGGAGTATGGCGGCTGGATGGACAGGTGTTCGCTATGGCCAATCTTTACGGAGGAATTCCGTTTATATTCCGCCTCGCCGAGGGGTCAAAGGGTGACGATTTCGCGTTTGGATACCTAGTGAACCCGCTCAGGGATACCGACCCAGCGGAAAATAGGGAGCTTTCTTTCGATCCCTCAAGACTCCCGCTTTTCGATGAATGCAAGATGGAACCGGGGCCAGAAATATGGGCTGCATTTGAAGCTCGGGTGAAATCTTTTCTTCAAAACTACCTCGCGCGAGCCGATTCGAAACGAATCGAAGAGATTGTAACGGAGGTGTTGGGGCCGCACGATGGAAAGCTATTCGACCAAGCGATGTCCGATGAACTCAGCATGAAACTCGCTGAGTACATCGTTCATAGGTTGAAGAAGCCGGAACGCGTTGACGAATTAGCAGAAAGGAAAGCCCCCTAGTATGAGCCTCCAAAACTTCCACGTCGATGCCGGGAAAAGCGATCCAGAAATTTTGAAACGCGCGGTTGAACTATACAAAGACTTGGTTTCCTCGCTGAGGCACCTAACCGCGAACGGTGGTTTCAATTTCGGCTTTGTGAAGCTTGCCGACGGCGATCTGAATCGAATCCATTCCATCGTCAACGAAATTGATAGTCGCCGTCTTTTTTACAGTTGCGGGGAGGACGAAATCCCTCGCTATGCGCTGCAAAGCGCATACGAGGCCAGGGACGAGATCCGCAAGCTCGTCAGGGGGGTGTGGGCGACTGAGAAATACGAGGTCCTGGTTCAGGAAATCGGCCACGTCTTAGCTGATTACTGCACGAAAGCCGAAAGGCTCATGTCGGATGTGATATCAGACAGATCGGACTATGGCAGGAAGTTTTGGGATCTCACATTGGATATGCGTCTCAATATCTGGCTTCTCGTCGCCATCATCAAGGCGAACCTCGGCGATGTCATTCGCCCGCGAAACTTGCCTCCCGAAATTCTTGAGCAGGTCGAATCGGCGAGGAAGGCAAAGAGCTAATCGAACTGCTCGAAATCGGCTATTTCAAGAGCGATTCCCCGAAAGTAACGTCACTTCAGGGAATTGAGACGGGTGGTGTGTGAAAGATAGGAAGCACACGGCATGGAGTAAGAAACGGATATGGACGGAGAGCAGGTTAAAAATAAGGGAAGCTGTGATATAGATCGACCAATCTGACTTTCCCTAAAAATGGGGAAGCGGATGTCGTTATGCCAATTCTATCCACGAAAACACACGCAAAGAAATATATTGAGCCACCGGATTTGAGTCGTCGGATGGCAGACATCAGACTGCTTCTCGATACGGTCAGGCAGGTGAAAATTGCTGTGCCTCTCAAAAAACGGATGCTTGTGCATGTCATTTGGGAGGTGGCCAAGGCGACTGGCAATTTTTACGGACGCTATAGGAGTGAGGGGGTTATTGAAAGGGGCGGTGATCCGATTCAACGCGATCACATCTACAAAAAGAGCACACTGGTTGAGGAATTACTCAGTCCTTCGCCTGATCTCGACAGGGTCATGGGACGGGCGCTGTGTTGCATCGTCACCAAGAAGGAACACGACAGGTTACACGACATCGACAAAAAACGAGATGGTTGGGACAGATACCGAGCCGCTGGGATCGTAGTTTATGACATGCTTGACCAGACACGGATGGACTACCAAACGAATCCCCGATCTTTCGGGTGTGATCAGTTAAGTGCCTTTGGCTGAAGGGATTGGGATCTTTGGAAACCAACTCCAGAAATCACTGCAAAGAAACTCCGGCATACAGTGCAAATCTAACTCCGGAAATCACTGCAAGCCGACACAATGACAATCGCA
>Ga0302197_10002362_pt1 | contig 17534 bp, 9 predicted proteins | sample II_Bog_N2_1_FD_193526 | JGI IMG/M metagenome (GOLD analysis project Ga0302197, IMG submission 193526) | Peat permafrost microbial communities from Stordalen Mire near Abisko, Sweden - II_Bog_N2_1 | ecosystem: Environmental > Terrestrial > Soil > Wetlands > Peat | place: Sweden: Abisko, Stordalen...
TTTTTATTGTTCAAAATTACGGATGACTTCATCGGGCTGGATAAAGTTTATATCCACTTTGTTGAAGAAACTCATTCCAATTTAAGGTTTTTTCTTTAGAATCCACAGCAATTTCTTATAGACTTATCTTTTATCCTCGGATTGAGTCAGCAATTTAACTGATTATTCGCATGCAATGTTGACCATATCTTATTTTTGGCTGTTTTCAGCCACTATTTTCCAACTTTCGTAGGCCTCATCACTCTTCTCGAAAGCAGCAAAGAATCTGGGCTTGAGAGTGGGATAATCGATTAATTTGGCATTATTCCTGATTAAAGTTTAAAACTCAGTGTATAGTCTCTTGCAGTAAATGATGGGATTATTTGTAAAAAAGGTTTCCAGGGCACCAAACATGTTCATATCTAGAAACCACCGAATAATTTAGAAATCAATAATTTACAGAAGTTCTTCCGGGGTTGCGGGGTTCAATTTTTGTTTTATTAATGAATTTTTGGATGTAGTAAACTGGATTTTAACTTTCAACATATTACTTCGAGATAAATACTGCTCCCTCTTGAAATCCAGGATGTCCTTCAAAAAATATTTAGATTTCTTTTTTAATTAATTTTAGTCCACTTTCTCTTTTGATGACTTCTAATTGGTAAATTCATTAATTAAGGTATTCATGTATTTGTCCGGCCTGAAATTTTTCATTGATTAGATATCCAAACTCGCCAGCTATGGGTAGAGGAGGATCAGTTCACGAATATCAAAATTAACTGTTTTGAGGATTTATTTCGCTTTTTAGAACTGCATCTTGCGAATTAATGGCCAAATTGCATTTACCTTCAGTTCTTCAATTTTTTGCTAATTATCGGGACCGATGTTTTGAATCAGCAGGGCGAGAGCTTATTCAACTCGGCACCGTTCAAGGAGAGATTTGATCTGGGTTTCGTAGGGAATTTAGTAGAGAAACAAGAGCTCATCCTTTCCGAAGATGAAGGGTCGATTTGAAGTAATTCCTCTAATAGTGGGAGAGAGATTGATTTACTGGACGAAGGTGAATTTCTTTGGATCAACTATATAACTAATCGTGTACAAATGGTATAGATTTGAAGAATGCCTTCGCAGAGGATGAGGCAGTAGTTGCTAGAAATTCCAATGTCCAGCACAGGTTTATCGTAATTAAGAGTAATATTGTCCTTTTGCTTTGGCATAAATTGTGGATCCATGAAAAGACCAATGCTCTACATGAAGAATACCACTTCGTTTCCACCAGTTACTTTTAAGTATGGAAATTTGGCTTGGATTGGGCCATGAGTAAACGCAAAATTCTTTTAGACATTGTAGGAATCATAATCCTTCTTGTTCGAGCATACAATGTGGCTACCACTATATCCAACACTAGTTGGCAGCTCATTCAAACTAAATTTCTTAGACTCTTAAAACTTTTTAGTCTGTGGATTTAAGAAAATAATGTACCCCTCTTTCTTCTTAGAAATCACAGCAATTGAATGAATTGCTCCCTCCTTATTGCCTGACCACTCGTTGATGGCAAAATCATGCACCTAAGTGAGGATGTAATTACTTTTGCGGCAATTGGTTCAGGCTTTCTTAAAGCTGAATCGATGACATACAATTTTTAGTCTGAAAGTACGAAGACAGAGGAGATAGCGGCATAGCATTGCAATTTATCAATTCTATACTTAGAAATATTTTTAATTTGTTCGTTCGTTGATTTAGCAATGATGTCGGGATCGTTAACCCTGATGGGATACGAGTAGATATTACCTGAGTTAAACCTAATTTGTACCTTTCTCATCTCCGACGTACAAAAACTCGTTGAAGACATCAGCAGCTGAAAGTTTATAGGCGAAGTCCCTTTTGATGGGTTTGATTTAAAACACATTCGTGGCCGTCATCGTATCAAACTAATAGATATTATGGTCGAAAATATGATAGTATGTCATTTAATTCAAATAATCAAAATGAATCATAACATTGGACTGGGAGAGTTTCCCAACTTACTACAGAACGATAAACTGCTGGTCAAGATGCCAAAACTCGCGGCCATCAAAGCATAACTCCAGGACGCACTGCGGTATCTCACGGACCACTCTCTCACCAATAGCGCAAAATGGTATAATGGCATAAACGCAGGATCGGCGAGTTGTTGATGGGCATAACAACTGAAAATGATATCCAGTAGAGTTTCCTCATCAAAAGCTTCATCCATAGTAATACAGATCAACAAAAATAATTTCAGGTTAATTTCGGATAGAGGGAGCCTGTGCTGTAAACTCCCCTTCTGCTGGCTAAAAACATGTTCGAACTGAGATAATACAAAAAATGTTCGCATATGCTGAAGGATTATCTCGTGACTTATCCGAATAATCAAAGCCTCATCTTCTACTCGTACTATTCCCTATGGATGAGCGGTCTCATTCGAAAAGAATAATAAATATATGAAAACGGTACGCAAAATATTATGCAGAAGGCACCAACAAACCGCCTCAGCATTCTGAAATTCACAATCTCTAGAGAGATTTGAAAAAACTTTACAATAGCAACTCTTTGCATGGAATCAATTTGTATATCTATGGATTGGTTCTCAAAGAGCAGGAGCGAACTCGATAAGCCAGGACGGTGTTTATTCAATGCCTCAACGAGTTTCCTTACTTATGGTCAGCATGGATATAGCTATGCAAAATTATAGAATCGTAAGATTTGGTACCAAATATCTAACTTAGACAACCATTACCAGGGAGCTGAGCGATCACTGGCTTAAAAACTTTTATTTTAGTTCCTTCTGTCTTGAAAAATATCGAAATGATATGAGCATCGAGCTGAACTACGGCATCCTCTGTTTCTTCAAGCATTCCAACTACATAATGAATCAAATAGCTCACTCATTCTACAATAACCAATGTAATGCAGCGTTGATTTAGAATTTGATATCAGTTTAGAGTGGTTTCAGAAGTTATTGGATATAGACCCACATCGCTTTGAAAATATGGATACTTACTCAAACATTCTGTATATCAAAGAAAATCAAGGAGAGTTAGCCAATTTGGCACTTAAGGAGTTTTATAACAACAAATATAATCCTGAGACTTGTTGCGTGATTGGAAATTACTATTCGCTGATGGGATAGCATCTCAAAGCGATTGTATACTTCAGAAAAGCTTTGAAATTGGATAGAACTTGTCTTGCTGCTTGGACTCTCATGGGACATTAATATCTGGAAATGAAAAATATACCAGGAGCTATCGAAGCTTATAGAAATGCAGTCTAAATCGATCCAAAGGATTTTAGGGCTTGGTATGGCTTAGGACAAACCTATTAACTGCAGAACATGAATAATTATGCTTTATACTACTACAGCAGAGCTGTATTGTCAAGACCAAAAGATTCAAGAATGTGGAATGCGATGGGATGTTGCTATTAAAAGATGGGGAAATCAAACGAAGCTCAACGATGCTATGTTCGTGCTGAAAACAGTAAAGATAGATAGGGTATTGCTATTCATCAGATGGGCAAACTCTATCATGCGATGGGCCCCGAATATTAATTGAAAGCTGTCCATGCTTTTGAGCTTAACTTAAGGAGAAAAGAAGAAGAACAAGTCAATGACAAATAACTAGGAGAGTGCTTATTATACTTGAGTCGATACTATAAAAAGATGGGGGATATTGAGAAAGCAATCGAGTTAGCTCGCCGCCTAAGTGATCTCCAAGGAGTATAGAAGGACGAAGCAAACAAGCTTCTACAATAATTAAATTTGCTTTCTTGATTAGGATATAATGAATATTGATAATCTATTTACAACGAAAACAGCTCTTATCATGTGTCAACTGCTCTATTTGGCAGCCTGCTTATTTTTTAAATCCATTGGGCCTTTCTTATGATCGTCAATTTCGTTTATTAATTCCAGGATTAACTCGTCAGAACTATTCTCACTTTCTGCAATTGCCTTTACTCGACTGCGTAAAAGGTAGCCCACATTTCCTTCGCCGCTTCTAAACTTTTTACCCATTGGATTCAGCGTAACAACTTTCATCTTCTAATTCATCTTCTTTTTTGTACATCTATTTCCGATTTATTATTAATCTTATTCTTAAATTGAGGGGTTCAGTCTTTTGTAACTTCGTTTTCCTAAAGAAATCGATTGTTCAGGCCACTCTTCCATTCCACTGAATTACTATTCCAACCTCAAGAAATGAGGAGAATTCATGTTAGCATTATTTGAATTTCCTCGAACGACTGATATTGCTGAAATTGAAAAACCATCACTAATAACTGACTGCGAATCGGAAAAAAGGAATTTGGAGTCTTCAGCAATGAATCCTAAATTGAGTTCGTTATCCGATGACTCGTTTTAATTGAATGGAGACAATAAAGGGGTAATATCAGACACGGAAGGACTTTTTATTTAAGGACTTTTATTATTGAATAAGGTAGTTCGCATGTTGACGTTCTTAAATATTATAATACCCCGCACAAGTTAATTTAAGATGAATGATAAAAGATGAAAGCGACGAAAGCTTTGCTACTAGAATTCGATACAAAATATAATTGGGCTAAAATATGATCCAATATATCTGGTTGTAAATAAGTTCAATCATGAACATCTTTATTTATAGATATCATACATCCTTTTCAATGCTTTTTCAGAAGAATTAGGCCATCGTATCCAATAAAATATTGTTCCCAGATATTGATATTTTTATAGGTCTGGATGATTTCATAGTTATATTCTAACAAAAATCTATATTTTTCACTGAAGAAGCGTTCTTATAGTGCGTACTTTTATTGCACGATAATAAAATCAGGGTCTGGTTTAGTAGATTTCATTTCATCGTAAAGTTATCTCGGGTTATTCAGAAGTTTTTAGGTTTCATTAAAATTTTTAAGATATCTTAAAGGAGAAGTATTAATAATATCTACCGTCACATTTCGCAAAAGAATACTGTACAATGGCAGTGAGTGAGGTTGGCAAAGATACATAATTGTCATATTTGCGTAGTCTTCATGCTAAGAATTGGAATCTATTTCCGATCTTAATTATCTTAGAATATCAATGCCCCCAGTTTTTCCATAGACGCTAATGGTTAAAAACATAGATATATTGATAACAATTATCAACATAAGAACAAGTTTATTGGATGAAAGAGACTGCAATCCTTTTATAGCTAGAATCAAAAGGAACGGAAGAATGAGTAATATAAACCTATCCTATTTGTGAGTTGAAAAAGAAAGAACTAGCAAAATGAACAGAATTATAGCAAAAAGCTACCAGAAATTATTTGATTCATTCATTTATAATTATTTTTCCTTCCATTGATCCTCGTTCTGTTGTTTCAGCTGCGCTAAACTGTTTCTTTTCAACCAGAATTTTAAATTAGGAAGGTACTTTACAATCGATATTGCGAATGGTATCAAGTAAGCACCCATTATCAAAGGAAGACTGAAATAGAAATAGTATAAATAAGGATTAACTCCATAGAGCTCTGACCATTTCATCAAAACATTGTACTATCATTAATACTTTTTTTACCTTGAAAAAATTAAACTCAACCCAGACCAATTTACCATACCAGCAGCTGTTGAAGGCCACTGCAGTCAGAACCATGATCACTCTATAATCGCTAAAGTATTACATTTGAATTATATTTTTAAAAATAAATCTGATTTTTGATTCCTTTGTTGTGATTAACTCATACGGCCAGATAATTGCCCATACGATAATGCTGGTGGGTCTAACGATGAAAATTAAACACACAACTAGCCTACTGATCAAATCATTCCACTTCCTTTATTTTCGGCATATCCAATAATAAAAAGCTGTAGTTGTGAGACATGCTTCGACACTGTTAATGTAAGTTCGATTCATCATTGAAAAATAATACCAGTTAGTCAGAATGCACAAATACGTGAAAACTGATAGATTTTTAAAGTAATGATTAGCAATTTTTATGAGAAACCAATCGCAAATGCACCCTATTAGGATTTGCATAAATTTTACTGAAATTTATTGGAGGTGATCTGAGAGCTAAAGTGCTAATGAAATTTTATATCCTAAACTGAGATAGATTTGGTAAAGAGGGCTACGAATGGGTTATGACATAATCCATTACCAAGTTTAAAACCCATATCCGTAAGCAATCTTATGAGCAATTTCCGGTCCCTGCCAGTACTCATCAGGTCTATCGTAATTATAGTCTATAAGTAGCTGACTTAATCTGAGGACAACTATGGATATAAATGCTATCTTTATATCTTTACTCATAATAACTATATTCATCATATCATCATATATGATCTACAATAATTATGGCTTAAATTATTAATTATGAAGCATCATGAACGGATTGATATCTCTCCTAATTTGTGTCTACTAACTTTACCCCCCTTAATGTCGTCGATTTTTACTTTTCGTAGATTGCTTATAGGAAATTATTTTTTAAGAAGGTCCTTATCAAAACCTATTACATTTTTTTTACCTTTTAAGGCAGGTGGATTTGATGCGGATCCTTCTTCCAATAAACTAAGACTGTTCGGAGAATAGTTTCGTAAAATGGAAGTTTTCTTTTTGGTCGATCTTAATATGTGCGGTAGTTTATTGACTTGCTCATCTTAGGCTTCTTCGTCCTAATTTTTCTCCTCTTTGATGTTTGCAAAGAATTCCGTGGTCGATTTTAAATAAACTTCATTTTTTTTTAAGACATCATTGAAAGAGTGTGGCTAATGAAGAGGAGGAGATCCTTTTTTCATTTTTAAATATCTGGAAGAAACTATTGGTGATCCAATTTTTTTTGGATTTTGGGAATTATTTGAAGAGGATGAATTTGATGCTACTTTAACTGTAGGCTGGCTGATTTGAGAGAGAGTATAAAATTCTTCTGAAAATCTGCTTTCTATTTTAATATCTTCAGCAAAATCAAAAGTTTTTATTGTAATTTTGCCCTATATTTAATGAATTTCCTTGGACCATTTATCCTTGAGCAAACAGTTTTTCTCATTTAGTTTTACATGTTCAAGATAGTTTGATATTAACTCTTTGCCGAACAAGCGATAGCTGTCTCCAATACACTGTTTAAATTATGAAGGTATAAGTTCTAAAGAGTCATCAGATTAATCTTAGTCATCTTTCACAACTTAGAAGTGCGAAATGTTGAACTGATAAATCAACGCTTTAGGGTACAGATCGTTGAGCACGCAGCACATTGAATTGTTTGCGTTCTTATCCATAAACACACAATTTTAGAAGGCAATTATTCTATTTCTTTTTGAGAAGATAAATGGAAATACCCGACTATCTTCGCAGTCATCTGTATTGTTTTTGACTGAGATTACTGATGAAAAAATCCTAAATAGCATAAAGTATACTCATTTTGTTCTCCTGTCAAATTTACCACAAGAGAAATTGGAAATTTCTTGTGAATAGAGTTTATATATTCTTTCAAGTAGTAAATCTATGGTTGGTAGTCTTTGCTCGGATTCTTCCAATTTCCATTCAGACAGCTGCCAGTGAGGTTGGTCAATGTATTGCCGTATTTTACGCTGTCGACGTTGGCAAAGGGAATGAAATAAAAGTTGTAATTCTTTTTCAAAGAATCAAACTCATTATTTTCAAACAGGTACTCCACCATCCCCTCTATTGAGAAGGAACTGCAAGTGTCGATACCATTGAGACGACCGATTATTATGATACTTTTGTTTCGATTATCAGGCATCGATTGACATTTGCTATGAAGCGGAGAAAGATTAATAAATCTTCGTTGTAGATTTCCTTCTGAGTATCGAGTTCTTTGAAGAATCGAGTCTCCTGATTTTTTCCGCGTAATTAAAAAGCTATTAAGAGGTGATCCTTCAATAGTCTTTCCATACTCCACTTTTTCAATGCTGATCATTCCTCTCATTTTCTTTAATAGAATTTTATCATAAAACTTGGCTGCTTCCATTGTGCTATAGGGTATATCTAGGGCAAACATGATAATATCGTGTTTGTTTTTGCATTTGTATTCAAAGTATAATTCGTAATATTTTTCACCTAATTTGTTTTATCGGTCAATGCTACCACGACTAAATTTAATATTTTAGCCACAACACCCCCAGTCTTCGCCGACTTTTCGATTAGGTTTGTCATTAAGGCTGTTGAGATGGAAGTATGAAATCTTTAGGCCATTTTCGAATAATTTTGACATATCATAGGTCTAAATCATTAAATAGTTACAATATTCACGATTCTGAATGTATAGTACCCTTCTTCAGAAAATTACACTGAAAAGTTAAACCATCCAACTTTTTAGCAGCTATTAATATCATTTTGAAGAATGAGATCATAGGCAAAAGGATTTTTCTGCATTATTTTAAAAGTACTCTGATGGCAGCAAAGAGATTTCCTGATTCATAAGTGGAGCAAAAGATAGGATCGAGAGAGCATCCTCTGTTGCTTTTAACATTAGGAAAATAGGAATTTATCTGCATCTCCGGAAATTAAAGTCCCATATTTTGTGTAAATTATACTTAATGCTGATTGTAAATTTGTTGGAAGGGAACATAAAAAGCAGGAAGAATTCTGGTTCTGTGTTTGGAATCAGCCATGAGGTTGAACTTGGTGTTATTAAACTTTAAATAAACGATATGATTCATCCATTTAGCATAGTGCTTGCCAAGATAATCGAACATGTTGAATTATTCACTATAATTGTCCATTTCAGAGTTTTTTGGTTTAGGAGGTGCGAATTGAACATTATTTAGTCGAGAATCTTTCATGACCCTAAGTCGGAAATAGAATACATGAGTCTAATTTGAGCAACAACATCAGGGGAGTATTTTCCGGATATAATATCATTGGGTGGATACTTTTCGAGTAGAAGTTGTAGCAACTAATAGTTTTCTTCTTCGTTGTTAGTAAATTTAATGGTGTCTAGCTTATCAGTCATTTTTAGAAAATAATAATAATATGGAAGATTATTCACTCCCTTTCTATAAATCATTAAAATTGAATTCTAATTCTGCGCCTTATAAAATCACTTAAATTGATAAAATTCTTATAAATTGATTTATAATTCAATATTTTAATATCCAAGTTATTGGTTGATTTTGGATATCAGATATATTCAATTTTACTGATTAAATTTTAAATCTTACACAATTTCATGGCACTCTACCTTTTTTTTTAAATTTTTATGATTACAGTGGTACTTCTATTTAAAATTACAATTCGGCCCTACGATAATAAATTAAAATTGTTGGATTAACTGATGAAAAATACGACTAATCTCTATGATGTGAAAAAAGTTAGACCTGTCCAACCCATCAAGAAATCTAACTTCCTCAGTTCCATTATTTACAAGGAAATGGCTGTGCATATTAGCGAAGCATCAAGCAAGATCAAAAATAACCGGTAGTCAAAATAAACAATTATTCCAAAAGAGCGTAAGCCTAAAGAGTAGGAACGAGGAATGACTAGCAAGAAGAATTCGTTTAACCAACTAGTGAAGAAGTCTTCGAAAGTTGACCTCTCCAATCTTGACCTGCAGCATATATACGGAAAGCTAACAGATAACTATCTTGTTGATACCCAATAATAAACTCGATTTTAACCTGAAGACACAAAGCATCTTGTCAGTCAAAAGCTGAAAAAATAGATTAGAGATACAAACGGTAGTGATCTAATCAAGAAAAATTTAAAAAGTACAAAATCAACAATGGAAAATATCTAAAACGTTAAAGTGTAAAAGAGTTTGTTTAACTATACATTCATTATAGGGAAGGGAGGTTTTGGTAAAGTTTGGAAAGTGGAACATAAAAAGACAAAAAATCAATATGCGATGAAAGAAATGCTAAAATCCATGTAATTATTACTATAGTCAGAGTAATGACAAAGAAAAGTGTGCAGAGTGTCATGAATTAACGTGTCTTACTTTCTCAAATAAATTCTCCCTTCATTGTTAACGTGCACTTCGCCTTTCAAGATAGAGACACCCTCTACCTTGTCCTTGATATGATGGAAGGTGGCGATCTGAGATATCATATTGGTAACCGCGTGTTTAACTAAATTCAATGCAGTACCAAAAAAAAGATATTTAGAGTTTTTTATGGCTTGTATTATCCTTGGACTAGAATAACTTCAAAATAATAACATCATACACCGTGACATAAAGCCAGAAAACTTAGTGCTTGATTCTAGAGGATACATTAGAATAACAGATTTAGGAATTGCCAGAATTTATAAGCCCAATAATTCTTGTGATACGAGTGGCACTCCTGGATATATGTGTATCAATTGATTAATTCAGCTCCATAAGTGATTTGTCGGATGAATCACAGTTTTGTGTCTGACTATTTCGCTCTTGGAGTTATTGCTTATGAGCTTATGACTGGAAAGGTAATTTTCAACTGATATAGCGACCCTATAACGGAAGGTCACGCAATTAGATTAGGGATTTAATGCTTGCAAAGCAGGTTCAACTCAAATATAACGATATTCCATAAGAATGGAGCTTCGAGGCTGCTGATTTCATTAACAAGCTTATCCAGCGGAAACCATAAAATAGACTCGGTTTCAATGGAATTAACGAAATAAAAAACCACTCATGGCTGACAGGATTAAATTGGTAAAAGCTGAAAAGCAAAGACATTGAATCTCCCTTTATACCCATGATGAAAAAAAGTAATTTTGACCAAGATGAGCAAATTACCATCGAAGATGAGTAGTAGGCTGAATTAATAGAGAAAAATTCTCTTCTATTGAGGAAGCCTTAATTTCAATAACTTTTTAAAAGTTACTATTTTTCCAGCAACGAGGTCCCATCTTCGACAATCAACAACGAAGCGAAATAAAAATAAAAGAAATCGTCAACGAAAAGAGTGATATCCGCATATCGCAAGTCATCACAGCAATAGAAAGAATCCAAAATTTATTAAATTATACCCGAGAAGAAAATGAGTAATAACGATATCAATAACAAGAAAAAAATCGATATTCAAACTCGGATAGATAAATCTCGTCAACTGTAGTTGCTGGCAGATCATGTGATAAAGGACAAAAAGCGTTCGACTCAGTTCTAAAAAACTTTCTTTAGATGATATATATATACTTTTTCAAGCTTTCGAATCGATGATATTTGCCTGCTAATGAATTGTATACTATCATTAATGTAAGTTTCATTTTCTAGTGTATTGTTTCTTCCGAGCTTAAGGAAAGTTCATCATACGCGAACCAACTTGCCCACTCCTACTGCCTAAGCATACTCCCCATCTGTCATGGTAAAACCTTGTTGGTTAAACCTGTATTAAAATGCCGTAGAGTCTGTCCCATAGATCTGATCCCTCGAGTCTTTCCATAATTTAAAGAAGTATTTTGTTGCCATCTTTATTCCTGAATATCTCGATAATTTGACTGCTCGGGATTGATTTCAGAGAGCTATAAATTCTCTTATCTACCCAATAGGTAGAAATACACTTTAAAAGCACATTGCTTGAAAATTTGCCAACGGAATAGTTGGTAAATCTTGATAAAATTCTTTCAGTAATTCCGGAACATTTCTAAATGTCATAAAGTTCATAGCAGAATTGAATAACATAGTTTCCAAAGCTATCTATGATAAGTCGATCAACACTGAAAGTGACATTAGCAATGAGTTGCCTTCGAATAATATCGATAACTTGATCATGTTATTCGACTTTTCCCTCAAGCTCACGGAGTCGCCTCATCATGTGCTTTATGACACACATAGCATTTTTATCAAGAGCAAAGGCTAATAAATTTTCAATGGTATATTGAAAGAACGGGAGCATAAAATTTAAAGGAAATATTTTAACGACTTTTTGGATGAAATGAGTAGAATTGCTGTTTTTGCACAAATCATAGTATTATTGCCTCATCTGCAATGCTATGAGCTCAAATTATTCATTAATAGTAAATTAGTCTATGAATGCTTGAATAGTATGAGTACCCTGCTTATTTTTGATTAAATCTGCTAATTGTGGCGCAATTGTCTATAGAATTTACAGTCTTTGAAGGGGAGTACAGACTGTAAAAAGTTTTTGGATCATATAGTTGCCATATTCATGCATGATGAGTTCAGCCATATAGGGTTTCGTATGGACAATTATCATTTGGATGTCACTAGGAGGGCACTGAGATAGGAAATTTTGGAATACTCTGGACTGTATGTTATTTTTTACAAATTATGCCAAAGTGTTAGTGCTGATGAGTTTGGGAAGATTAATTTTTTAAGCTTCTCCTAAAGGGCCATAGGAACTATCAGAATCTGATAAGCTAAACTTATGTTTAGCAATAGGCTCTTATGTCTTCATCGTCGAGACAGAAGGAGTCTATCTTTCATTGAGGAGCTCCTCGACGATAGTTGATCTACTTCCAATCAGATACTATTCTCCTTCTGATTCCTAAAATTCTTAAGGTAAATTAATAATAAATTTGTGTACTCTCAATACTGGAACTGGCAAATCGAGAGGATAAATGTATTTATAATTCATCAAATCTGCCAATCTTTTCTTTTCATCCATACTATCAATGATCTACACTTCCAATGAAAATTATTTACTTTTTATGAGCATTTTCTTTCTTTCCTTTAAGCTTCGAAGAGAGATATAGTTTGTAAATTTTGAACGATTGTCCTTTTTGCCAATTTATTGAATTATGACATTCAAATGCACATCAGTGAGGGGCAACATGATGACATTTGGAAAATATTCATCCAAGGATTTTTCATCAATAACAATTGTAAACTTATCCCGAGCTAAATTGATTTTTTTGTTAATTTTCATGAAATTCTTTTCATTAATGGGGTGGCATAGAGCTATTTAAAGGTAAAAGCACCGATAATCAAGTCCATAATAAAACTTTCTTTCTATTTCAGGGATTGACTATTAACAGGTTATAGTATTTTCAAGCAATTCCCCAACATTTCGCATTTCATATCCCTTGTCTTTCTTGAGACACTGCTGATGAATTAGATAATTTCGCTCATTATTCAGAAAACATGTCGTATAAAGATTTTCATTTTCTACAAATTTGAGGCAAAGCGGGCAAAAAGGGTTAAAGTTTTGATAGTTGGTGGGATAGGGTTGAGCTAGAAGTCTCTTCGAAATAATTTAAGTGAATTATGAATAAACTAGATCGTGCTGCATCAGTCCTGGAGTCGCTAAATAACTAGGACTTTAGTAGTAAACATGATCATTTTTGTAAGATTTGAACCCTATAAGGTCGGGCTCTGGTTCTAGAAATTCAGAATAGTCACTGAAAAACATGATTCAAACTAATTATTATCTTGCCTATTGGAAAAAACAGGAATATTAATTTTGTACTATCATTAATTTTCCAATAAAAATAAGTTCACCTCATTTTATAGCTTAATCCCCTTTAATTAGAGCCTTCATCATTTATTTTCGACAATTACCCCATAACTTTGATGATATTTATAAAAAATCAATTTATATCAAAATTATTTCTTGGTTGGATGCTTCAAATAGGACATATCAAAACACTGATTATTTTATTGCTTATTAATCCAAGATTTACATCATAACAAATCTAATAACTAATATTATGGCTCAGGTTGATAAGAGCAAACTTTCAACATGGATTAAACTCACGAATGATTTCTACTTAGATCCAGACGGTATACTAGGCAAAGGATGCTTTGGAGAAGTCTTTCGCGGCTATTCAATGAAACTCGATCATTTAATCGCCATCAAAACTATGCAAGGATAAGGCTATGAAAGAGAAGTATAAACTCTGATGACTCTTTCTTCACTTATTCATCCAAATATAATGGGCTTTTATGGTTTCTAAAAAATCAATGACAGCATTTATATCTTTGTGGAATTTTGTCCAAATGGTACACTCACTGATATGATTAATGAAGGAATTCCAGAATAACAAGTCTTAAAACTATTTAGGCAAATGATAGAAGGAATGTGCTACATGAATGCCAAAGGTAACAGCCAATTAAATTAGGAAAAATGCATCGAGATCTGAAGCCCGATAATATTCTTTTAGGACTTGATAAGGATATTAAAATAAGTGATTTTGGATTAGCCAGATAAACTGGAGGAATTTTCGTGACAGGTCAAATGGGAACACCGCTCTATGCAGGCCCAGAGGTATATCTTAACAAAATGGATTAAAGCTACTCTTAAAGATGTGATGTTTGGGGTGCTGGAATGATTCTTTACGAGATGCTCACTCAAAAATTATTATTTCAAGGAGTTCAGGTACAATTCTAATAAAATAGACTTTTGATGATCTCAAAAAGGAATGGCATTTATATGAAATTGGCGAAAGACGAATTCAATATGACAGCAAATTCCATCCAAATTGGGAATATTTCACAAACTATATGCTAACTTATGATCCTAAGAAGCGGCCAACATTCCATGAAGTACTTGATAAATTGAAAAAAGTGTATGATAAAATGTTGAAATAAATTCAAAACAAGCATGTTCATAGTCTTAACTAAAATACAAAAATTGGTCGTCTGTAAATTCTCCTTATATTTTTCCAATAAAAATATCAAATTCTGATTAAGATATGTGAAAATTTTACTCAAAAGGTCATAAACATTCGCAAGGAGTTTATTTATGTCATTGAATTCCTCTGTTTATCTCAATACTTGTGCCATATCAAGAAACTTATTCGAAATCTCAAATATAAAAGAGTTAAAGTTGATGAAGACGACAATGAGGACTTGATTGATGACGACAATCAAGAGTTTGATCTTCTTTTAGATAAGTATAAAAATTTATTCGAGCATAAATACAATTTCTATTCTGACCAAATCAAAAATCAGATTCTTCCTAAACTTTTAGAAGATTTTTAGAAAAAGGAATAGTCTCAACCGATAATAAAGGAGTTGAGTGATATTTGGGAGCTTGCGAGAGATGTCAACTAAGGAACTTTTGATGTGGAATAAACCTACAATGAAGCTCTTCAAGCAATTCTCAAAACAAAACTATAAAAATTTAACAAAGGCATCCTCGAAACTCTTAAAACGGAAGAACTAAAAGTTTTTTATATTTTGTTATTGGGAGCATTGATAGAAAAAAAGTTTTAGAATAAAAACTTTTTGAAAAAAGGATTCATCAAGAATACACTCGAATCAGTTGAGGGAAAATCTCATGAACAACTACTGAAGGAGATATATACACTAAAGAAGGAGCTTCTATGATTGTATCATAAAATTAGCCATATCACTTATGACAATTGAAAAAATAAATACAGGGAATTGACATATAAATTATAATAATAAAGTTTCTTTTTTAAGAATAAAAAATGAGGACATCTTTTTAGAATTAAGAATTAAGCAATATTTTTGACGTGTAAACTCAGAATTATTATAAATGACTTATAATCAATTCTTAATAAATCAAAGCTATGGAGATTGAGTTCATTGAACTATAGCATCGTTAAAACATTTTAAAACTCATGGAAATATGCGGATTGAAAATGTAAGAGGCTTATGAACTATTTATGAACAGCGGGTATAACTTTGAAGTAACATTTATCATCGATTCAGGCCGCAGTTAATAGACATTTTAATCCAGTTGCCAATGTTCCATAGTCGCTCCCACAACACTCTCAAAAACCTCCAATTGCAAACTTTCACAATCTAGAAGGACCACATGAAAACTATTAAATTGATGCCGACACAAAGTATGAAGAATATAAGGTCTTTAAGCAGACCGGTTTACCTTTCGAAAAGAAATATCAAATTAAAAAGCATGAAAGCTTTTTTAAAAGTTTAAGTACCCATTCCGTAATTTAGTACCTAAATTTTTTAAAGGAGAAGAGGAGGATCCTTTCAAGAAATAATTATAAAAATTTGTAGGCAAAAAGATCAACCTCAAGACTAATATCGGTAATTTAAGTGAAGCATTTTCATGGTCTTATAAAGAAAAGTTCCCTCTTGCCATAATTCTCCTGAATTTTCTTCCTGAAAGTCAACTAACTATGAAGAAAATATTTTCTGATCAGATATTTATAAAAATGATAAGCGAGCAATTTCAAGTGTATGGCTTGAATGTTCTCCAAAATGAGATTGAACCGGATTTGAGGTCAAATATCAATCCCCTCGGGGATAGCAATAGCATCATCATAGGCAGAGTGAATCACATTGATTAGATACAGATAGTCAAACGAATCAAACTCACTGAAGATATTGAAGATATAAAGAAAAAATTAAAATTGGTAAAAAGCGAGAGCATTCAAAGGGATATGGACGATGCTCATATCAGAAAACATTATAGTGAGGAAATGATTTTAGGAAATTCAAACTATTAAAGGCCGAAAACAATAAAGGAAAATCTCAAAATGAAGGAAGATAAAAAGATCAGAATGCAGCAAGAGGAAGAGTTTTTTAAATATTGTCAACCGAAAAAATAGGAAAAAAGAGAGGAAATTACACCTACCAAATAGACAGCAAAAGTATAAAAAATGTAAGAAGAAGTTAAAATATAAGTATAAGAACCAAAACTGTCAATGGATTAAGTCAAGAAAAGACGAGAAGAAAAAAACAAACAATTGAAGAGCTATGAAAGTGGCATAGGATTCAAAATTAGATTGCCTTCCGGGCGAGCCATTATACTGCAAGTGAGCGGAGAAGAACATGTTCAATATCTGTTTGATTTTATCGAGAGCCAACCAGATGATCTTGGCTTCATCAACGAATAAGAACGATAATTCGACATATTTGTTGGATTTGGTGGATCCGAAACCCTCAAAGGAAAATAGCATCAAAAACTTAGCGAACTGTTCTAAGACTCTGAAGTTCTCATTGTCCGCTAAGCATCTGCTGATTGAGTAAACTATAATTATCGAGATTCATCATCTTATAATGAAGTTAAACCATAAAAAAATCATTGAGGTTTAATTTTGTGTTTATTAAATTTAACATCCTTTTTTGTCTTAGAACTATTATCACTGTGATCAGTCCGACATTTTGATTTATCCTTCTTCTATTTTTGCCCTTTTTTTGTGTCGCAGCCTGATGATTGCTTTTCTGATATTCCAAAATATTATTGCATTATTTTTGAGGAATTTTATCCAAATTTCGGAGATTTGTGAAGATCAGACATCTTTAACTTTCCTAACTTTTTAACCTTTATTTCACTTTTTATGCTATTCAGCTTCTTTCTTTTAATAGGTTTAGCAATTGGAGATTTAATCGACTCTTTTAAACAGTTTATTATGGACTCATTTTTTTAGCCTAACTTATTTCCATATCTATTCTCATGTTTTGAATGATGTTTTTTGTAAATATTTCCTTGTAATATATTAATTTTGCATTTTGCACTTTATTATTTGTATTTGGTGTCAATAGTTTTGCACTATCTTCTCAAAGCATGATTATTTTTTACCAGAGACTTCGGTTATTCAGCATTTTTTCGTTGAGTCTATGATTTTAGCATTGCTAGTGATCTTGATTTATTACTTACGGTTGAAGTCGAAGGCTTGCTTTTGTTTTTATGAGAGTATTGATTTTTAGATGGACGTGGTTGCAGAATTTTACTGTGTAACTTCA
>Ga0302197_10002386_pt1 | contig 17442 bp, 13 predicted proteins | sample II_Bog_N2_1_FD_193526 | JGI IMG/M metagenome (GOLD analysis project Ga0302197, IMG submission 193526) | Peat permafrost microbial communities from Stordalen Mire near Abisko, Sweden - II_Bog_N2_1 | ecosystem: Environmental > Terrestrial > Soil > Wetlands > Peat | place: Sweden: Abisko...
GCTGATGCCTATTGAAAGGCCCACAACATTAATTAATGTAAATAGCTTTTGACGCCTAAAGCTCCGTAATGCGATTTTAAAATAGTTTTTAAACATAGTGATAGGTTTTATTCAGATCGTAAACTTTTAACCGGATTTGCAATCGCAACTTTAATAGACTGAAAGCTGATAGTAATAAATGCGATAATAATTGCCATTAACCCGGCGATTAAAAACATCCACCACTCTATGTTTATCCTGTAAGCAAAATCTTGCAGCCATTTACTCATGGCATACCATGCTATAGGCGTAGCTATTATAATAGCAATCAGTACCAGTTTAACAAAATCGTATGACAGCATGGTGGTTACATTGCCAACACTGGCTCCTAATACTTTACGTATACCAATTTCGCGGGTACGTACTTGCGCGGTATAAGCAGCCAATCCTAATAAACCAAGGCAGGAAATACTTATAGCAATAGCGGCAAAGTAGTCAAATAAAACTCCTTCTTGCTCTTCGCCGTTATATAGATTGTTAAATTTTTCATCCAGGAAAGTATAATTGAAAGGATACTGGCCATTGTATTGTTTAAACAGCTTTTGTGCTGCCGCGATTGCTTTAGGTGCATCTTTGCAGGTTGTCCTGATATAAATATTACCCAAATATTCCGGATAATAGTAAAACACCGCCGGCGCTATTTTTTCTTTCATCGACGCGAAATGAAAATCTTTCACCACACCGATAATTGTCCCCTTAATGTGCCATGCCTGGAAACGTTTACCTATCGGGTCTTTCAATCCAATCTCATTAACGGCGGCTTCATTCAATATCAAATGGCTCGTATCGTTTACAGCGCCGATGAAACTTTTACCTGATGCCATTTTCATTTTAAAAAACGACATGAAATCCTTATCAATCGTCATTAAATGCACTATGAATGTTTGGCCGGGCGCTTTACCTTCCCAGTTAGTTTCACCAGATATCCCCCGCATCTCCACAATATTTTGATTGGAACGGGTAATATTCAGCACGCCGGGCTGTTTTAATAACTCGGCCTTAACTGCATCGTAATGATTGCCCATCTCCTGCATTGAAAATGAAAAAGTATGGCTTTTATCATAGCCTAGCTCTTTTGAGCGGATATAGTTTAACTGGCTGGTGATAACAATCGTACCTACAATAAGCATGATGGAAAATACGAACTGCGTTATCACTAATATTTTCCTGAATAACGCATCACCTATATTGGCAGATATTTTACCCTTAAGTGCCTTTAAAGGCTCGAATGAGGATAATAATATTGCAGGATAAATACTGGATGCCGCTAAGGTTGCCAATATAGTCAAAACAATAACTAGCCACACGCGATAATCGGTTATATTAAAAGTTAACTGCTTGCCGGATATTTGATTAAACACCGGCATCAAAAAATGGATCGACACGAGGGCTAACATTGCGGAAAGCAAAAACAACAAAGCCGTTTCTACTATAAACTGTATAAAAAGCTGACTTTTAGCTGCGCCGATGATTTTACGCATGCTGATCTCTTTTGACCGAAGCATTGACCTTGCGGTAGAGAGGTTTACATAGTTGATGCAAGCGATGATCAATATCAATATGGCCACCACCAGGAAAACCCTTACAGTTGTAATGCCTCTATCGGTAAGGTCGGCATTGTACAAATGCATTTTGGAGATGGGCAGCAGCAAGTAATCAGCGTCAACATCCGCCGGGCTTTTTTTTATATGGATATTAAATAATTTTGCAGATAAAGATTTTAACGATGTGCCTGGTTTAAGCTTTAGGTAAGTATTGCAATCATATTCACCAAAACTGCTGTTTAAATCAATTTTTTGGGCAAGCATCATATTGATATGAAAGCTTATCGGCATCATCATATCATACTGAATGCTAGAGTTTTCCGGAAAATCAGCAATCACACCGCTTACCGTAAAATTTTGCTTATTGTCGCCCACAATGACCTTGCCTATCGCATTTTCATTCCCAAAATATTTTTGCGCGATACTTTGCGTTATCACTACTGAATTATCGTCAGTAAAAGGTTTGCTGCTATTGCCTTGTAAAACTGCGAAACTGAAAATTGAAAAAAACGAAGGATCCACATACGCCGCCCTGTCGTTGGCAAAAACTTTATCCTGGTATCTATACGACGCGAAATCGTTATTAGAACTAATCCGTGCCTCATCCTCTACTTCAGGCAATTGCTGTTTAGCTAAAACACCAATTGGAAAAACGGTGCTTTGCCATATTTGCCTGCTTGCCCCCGTCCCACCCCAAAGTTCAAGGCGATAAATATTTTTGGCATCTTTATGAAAGCTGTCAAAGCTGAATTCGTCTTGCACCCAAAACAATATCATTATACCAATGGCCAGCCCTGCGGTTAATCCAACAATATTAATGATTGAATAGAACTTGTTCTTTATCAAGTTCCTCCAGGCAGTTTTAATATAGTTCTTTATCATGATAGGTTGATTTAATAATTGATTAGTTACTCACTTCGTAAACTTTTTACCGGATTTGCAACCGCGGCTTTAATTGATTGAAAACTGATAGTTATAAAAGCGATCGATAATGCGGCAACACCCGCTATGGCAAACACCCACCACTCGATGTTTATCCGGTACGCGAAATCTTGTAACCATTTTTGCATAAAATACCAGGCAAATGGTGTTGAAATAACAATAGAAATACAAATCAACTTTATAAAATCCTTAGATAACATGCCCGCTATATTCGCTATGCTTGCGCCCAATACTTTGCGTATACCTATTTCCTTAGTGCGTTGCTCGGCAGCGTAGGCGGCTAAACCGAATAGCCCCAGGCAGGCAATCAAAACTGCTAAAGTGGTAAAGGCGATAGATATTGTTCCTGTTCGCTGCTCGGAGCGATACATCGCATCAAAGTCCTGATCCATAAATGTATACTGAAAATGCGTCGGGGTAAATCCTTTCCATTTATCTTCTATCTGGGCAAGTAATGCTGGCATATTCGTAGTACTTACTTTTATGCTTACGTTCCCGTTGTCAGTGTTTAACTGCATAACTACCGGCGAAATATTATCATGCAGCGAACTGAAGTTAAAATCCTTCACCATACCAATAATAGTATATGGTTTATAGGTTGGATTAGCGCCTCCTGATGAACGGTAAATGATTTTATTTACAGGATCGCTAAAGCCCAGGAATTTGGCTGCTGTTTCATTAATAATGATAGCATTAGAATCTGAAGGCATTTGAATGGAGAAATTTCGCCCCGATTTTATTTTCATCGCTAACGTGCCGATATAATCTTCATCCACACTCCATATCTGCGGATAAAGTGATTTTTTAGGATCAGCTACTGCCTCTTTATAAAATATGCCTGTCCCTCTATTTGATTTAACGGGCAGGTAACCACTTAATGTAGCATTGGTAACGCCTGGCAACTGTTTTATTTCTTGCTTAAATGTTTTGGCATGGTCGCCCAATTCAAAGGCATGCTGAATGATAAGTACTTGGTTACGGTTATAGCCCAAATCACGGTTTTGAATGTAATGAAGTTGATTATTGATAACCAGCGTACCAACGATCAGAAAAATAGAGATCGAAAATTGAAACACCACCAAAAAACTACGTAAAGCACCACCTTTAAACCCTGTTGATATTTTGCCTTTCAACACCTGCATTGGGTTAAAGGCTGACAAAAAGAATGCAGGGTACAATCCGGCCAGAAAACCAATAAAAACAATTGTTATTAATGCCGATGGTACCAGCCAAATTAATGTATGCCCATTTACTATTATATTTTTATCTGCAAAGTGATTAAATACGGGTAATATCAGCATAGCCGCAACCAAAGCCATTACAACAGCAATAAATGTTACCATGGTTGACTCAGCAAGGAACTGAAATATCAAATATTTTCTCGCTGAACCTAATACTTTACGTACACCAACTTCTTTTGCCCGGTTAGCTGAGCGCGCGGTAGAAAGGTTCATGAAGTTTACACAGGCTATCAGCAATATAAATATCGCAATTGCTGAAAAGATGTATACATATTGCACAGAACCATTTATACCAAGCTCCCCTGTTAAACTTGAATGCAGGTGTATATCAGTCAACGGAATCATATTTAACCTGAAAAAGCTGCCATTCTTTTCAAATGTATCATAGCTCATGTTAAGCTCCTGCTGCATTTGTCCGCCACTGTATTTTCTCAAAAATTGCGGAAATTGTGCCTCCAGCTTTTTATAATCGGCATCTTTTCGCATCAAAACATAAGTGTTATAATCACTGCGCAGCCATTCGATTGAACGGCTATCCGGGTTAGATGCCATCGACACCAAAAAATCCGCATGAAAATGAGATTGCTCGGGGATATTCTTAATTACAGCAGTAATTTTAATAGGCTTCTGCAAATTACCGTCTATGATCAAGTTCTCACCCACAACATTTAACCTGCCGAAGTATTTTTTGGCCATATCTTCGGTAATAACCACCGTATTAGGCTCTGTTAAAGCTGTTTTCTTATCACCATAAACCACAGGCAATGTAAATACGTCAAAAACTGATGGATCGGCAAACAAGGCATTGTACTCTAAAATACTTTCGGTGCCCTTGGTTACATGCATGCCTCCAATATTTTTTAACCGCACCGTATTTTCTACGTCCGGAAAATCGTTTTTCAATGTTTGCGCAAGCGGGGCCATACAAACAGCGTATTGCACTTTGTTGTCGCCCAGTTTCAGGTCTTCGTTTACACGATAAATGCGGTTGGCATTAACATTGTATTTATCATAACTCAACTCATCAACCACATAAAAAACTATAAGCAAACAAGTTGCAAGCCCTAAAGCAAGGCCAAGTACATTAATTGCCGTAAACCCCTTATTTTTTTGCAGGGACCGGAAAGCTGTTTTTATATAATTCTTTATCATGGTGATGGTTTGGTTATTATTTTTAATGAATTTATTCGCTTCTTAAACTTTTTACCGGGTTAGCCAATGCTGCTCTTAGCGCTTTGTAGCCTACAGTTAACCAGGCAATAACTACCGAAGTTAAGATCGAGATAATGAATATTCCAGGTCCAAAAGAGTATCTATAAGTAAATGTCATAAGCCATTTATGCATCAGATACCAGCCTATTGGCGCCGAAATAACAAACGCGGAAATAATTAAAACGGTAAATTCTTTTGAGAAAAGGTAAACAATACTGCTTACAGATGCGCCTAATGTTTTGCGGATACCAACTTCCTTAATGCGCTGTAATGCCATAAATGATATTAGCCCATATAAACCCAAGCAAGATATGAATATAGCAATGCCCGCAAATATTTTATAAAGCTGCGATAGCTGGTCTTCGGTTTTATAGAAGTCCGCTATTTTTTCATCCAGGAATTTGTATTCATACACGTAGTCTGGGAAAGTACTATTCCATGTTCGTTCAATAGCCGAAAGTGTTTGCTTCATATCTGCCGGTTGAACTTTGATATTAATGGTCTCGTAAACGCTTTTATAAGATGCCATAATAACCGGAGGTATCTGTTTTTTCAATGAACCAACATTAAAATCTTTTACTACGCCAACAATTTGCGCCTTTTTCCCTTGTATCTCAATGCTCTTACCTATAGCGTTATTAGGGTTTAAAACGCCTAATTTTTTAAGCAGTGTTTCATTTACTACAAATTCGTGTATCGTATCAGTTTTGATATAGGGACGACCTGCAACCATTTGCAAATGGTATAATTTAAAGTATTCAGCATCAGCAAATTTGGCGTTAACCTGAAAATTAGCGGGTTTTGCAGCATTATCATAAGTAAAGTCCGAGCCCCAGGTTGAGTTATCAGATGGGCTTGTAAAACTGTAGCTAACATCTTTAACACCAGGTTGCTGCAAAAGCTCATCACGAAGTGTATTTATGCGGGTTAAGCTAACGCTGTCATCAGGTAGTCCAACATTAATAATGGCATCCTTAGCAAAACCCAAAGATTTATTTTTAAAGTAATCCATCTGGCTAATAATAACCAAAGTGCCAATTATCAATATCTGCGCTATACAAAATTGCATCACAACCAAACCTCTTCGTAATGAAACCCCGTTTGTACTGCTTGCTGCTATTTTATTTTTTAATGCGGCAATAGGATTGAATCCCGACAATATCATTGCCGGATAAAAACCTGCCAAAAAAGTAACTGCGATCAATAAAATAATAACAAATAATATCACTTGCGGATCCATTAGGAAACCGGTACTTAATTGAATATCAAGCAAACGGTTAAAGTATGGCAAAGCCACAAAAGCAACTGCAATACCAATAATTATAGCTGCAAATGTGATGAGGAAAGTTTCGCTAATAAATTGAAAAACAAGCTGTTCCCGGGTGCTGCCCAATACTTTGCGTATTCCGACTTCTTTTGATCGGTTCACAGCCTGCGCAGTTGCCAGGTTAATAAAGTTAACGCAAGCTATCACCAATAGAAATATCCCTATTAAAGCAATAGCATCAATTAACTGATGACTAAATTCTCCCTGGGTATATTTACCAATGTCTGAATTATAGTGAATATCAGTTAATGGCTGTAGTTGCATACCTTGCTTAATAGGGCCGGGAGGAACATGTTTTTTAACAAACCCGTTTAGTTCAGTATTAAACTGGCTTACATTCTGGTTATCCGGCAACACCACAAAACAATAATGTTCGCCAAAAATGCTTGTCCAGTTATTTATACTATCATAATAATTGCTGCCTTTAACTTTGATAGAAGCATAAGAAACAACCACTTTTAGCGGAAAATCAGTATTAGCCGGAGGATCATTCAATATTCCGGTTACTTTAAGATTTGTTGTGTTCCTAAGTTTAATGGTTTTACCCATTGCGCTTTTCCAGTCACCAAAAAACTTATTCGCCTCTGTTTGCGTCAAAACAACTGTGTTTGGATCATTTAGTGCCGTTTTTTTATCTCCAGCCAGCCAGGTAAAGTCAAAAACATCAAAAAACTGCGGTTCGGTGTAATAAGTATCGTTTTCTTTAAATTTTTTTGTTGTATTAGTTTTATCGTCAGTTATACTTAAAAGCGTGTTATTCTCTTTTACTATACTGGCAACTTGTTTAAGTTGGGGAAAATCCAATCGCAAACTTGCAGCTGTTGGAATAGGCACACCACTGATGTATTCAGTACCATCCGGCCCATCCTGTAATGTTATTACCCGGTATATGTGATCTTTTTTTGAATGAAAGGTATCAAAACTGGTTTCATACTTGATGATCAGGAAGATAAGCAGACAAGCCGCCACGCCTACAGCTAACCCAATTACATTGAGTGCAGCATAACTTTTGTTATGCATTAAATTTCGCCAGGCGGTTTTTATATAATTTTTTATCATATGTCCTTATTGTTGAGTTAATAAATTCTCCATCCTGCCCCTCCTTTTACAGAGGGGCGCCGGAGACATTCATTAACTATATATAAACTAAACCAATTAGCAGTACTTATATCATGATGTTTTCCATCACGGTCTGCCCATCCAGCAAGCGAATAATACGGTGACTGTACCGGGCATCATGCTCAGAGTGTGTAACCATAATGATGGTTGTGCCTTGTTCATTCAAATCAGTAAGCAGCTCCATTACATCATTACCATTGCTGCTGTCCAGGTTACCTGTAGGCTCATCGGCAAGAATCAATTTTGGTTTATTTACCACTGCGCGGGCAATAGCCACACGTTGCTGCTGACCACCTGATAATTGCTGTGGATAGTGATTGCGGCGATGCATGATCTGCATTTTATCCAGTACCTCTTCCACCCTTTTCACACGCTCTCCTGCCGGTACACCTGTATAAATTAATGGCAGCTCTACGTTTTCAAATACGGTCAATTCATCAATCAAATTAAAACTTTGGAAAACGAAGCCGATATTATGCTTGCGCAGATCAGCGCGTTTACGCTCATTAAAATGGGCTACTTCAATATCATTGAACACATAGCTACCTTCATCCGGGTCATCAAGCATGCCTAAAATATTAAGCAGGGTTGATTTTCCACAGCCTGATGGCCCCATAATGGCTACAAATTCGCCAGTATCCACATGCATGGATAGCTTGTTTAATGCAATGGTTTCTACCTCTTCGGTACGGTAAAATTTTTCGAGATTGGTGATTTTTATCATTTCCGTATTTTTTATATACCCTGCGGGTGTGTGTTTTCTATATTTTCTTAATTCTTTATTTACTCAATACCAGTTCCTGCATATCGCCATAAGTATCATAGCTTGATGTTACCACTTTATCGCCCGGCTGCAAGCCGTTAGTTACCTCGTAGTAATCAGGATTTTGCCTGTTAAGTTGTATATCAACTTTGTAAGCGGTTTTACCATCGGCACTTAGCTTGAAAATCCAGTTACCGCCTGTAGTTTGATAGAATCCACCTTTAGGCACCAACACTGCTTGTGTTTCATCGCTTAATGCAAGCCTGATCTGTAAAGTTTGACCTCTTCTAATACCTTGCGGGGCAGCGCCAACAAACTCCATATCAACCTGGAATTGACCATTGGTAACCTGTGTAAACACCTTCTTTATTTTGAGTTTATAAGTTTTATCAGCAAAAGAGAAGTCGCCAAGTAAACCGGTATACACACGCGATATATAATGCTCGTCAATATTTACCCTGACTTTATATCCCGACAGTACGTCAATCTCGCCCAAACGCACCCCTTTTTCTATATTCTGGCCCACTTCGGCATCCATCGCAGTTAATTTACCATCAACAGGTGCTTTTACGATCAGGTCGCCCACTTTTTGCTTCATCAGGTCGAGTGTATTTTTCATATTGTTATATGACTCCTGCGATTGCTGGGCCTGTGTTTTTACCGATACCGAATCCTGCTTTAATATCTGCGCGTTTAGTTTTCTTTTGCTTACCGCGTAATCATATGCATTTAAAGCGATCTGATATTCCTGGAGCCCGATAGCTTTTTGCGCATATAGTTTTTTATCAAGCGTATACAAGCGGGTAGCTTCCTTTAGCGTATTATCAGCATCAGCCAGGTTTTGTAATTTACCGATGGTATTTTGCTGCGCCTGGTCGCGTGATATTTGCATTTGTGTTAACACATTAAATACCTGTGTCTGCTGATTGGCAAGGCTCAACTCCAGGTCAAGATCGGAAAGCTTCATGATCGGGTCGCCTTTTTTCATATCTGTACCATCCTCAACGTAAAGCTTTTCAACTCTTCCGCCTTCAACGGCATCTAAATAAATAGTTGTTATTGGGAGCACCACACCGTTAACCGGGATAAACTCCTGAAATGGCCCTTTGGTAACCTCGCTAATAGTGAGACGTTCAGGATCAACTGTTAATTTGCTTTTACCCGAACCAAAAACAATGCATAAAGTGATTAATATAATAAGTGCCGTAATACCTGTTATAAGCATAATACGCTTAGTGTTCCACTTCTTTTTTTCTATAATTCTATCCACGGTTATAATATATTTTACTATTGCTAATACAATCACATGCCACAAATTAATACTCTGTTTTACAGCACATTACAAGCAAAATATCAAAACAGACCGTACGCTATTGTTACAGCAAGTGTTCGGTTATGATACAGTGTAATTTAAGCAAAATAGGCAAAAAAGCTGTTTTACAGGCATTTGGATTTAGCGCAGGCTTTTTGCTTGTTTGGTATACGGTTAGAAATATCCGTATTGGATTGATAGTTAAAGATACTTAATAATTTGCATTTAAAAAAATGAAAAGTTAATTTGAGCATTATCTATTACAACCTATAATCCGCGAAGCAAACAAAAGAAAATGATTTTAAAAAAAGCTACCATATTAATTGTTGATGACGATACAGATGTGTTAACCGCTGTTAAACTATTACTCAAAACCGAAGCGCAGGAAATCATTACGGAAAAGAATCCGGAAAACCTGAATTCGCTGTTACAGCGTAACCAGATTGATTTGGTTTTGCTGGATATGAACTTTAATAGTGCCATTAATACCGGCAACGAAGGCTTATACTGGCTTAGAAAAGTTAAGGAGTGGAAGCCAAATGTTTGCGTAATTATGATAACTGCCTATGGCGATATTGACCTGGCGGTACGATCATTAAAAGAAGGCGCGAATGATTTTGTAGTTAAGCCATGGCATAATGAGAAGTTAATTGAAACGATCAAAGACCTCCTTGATAAAAAAGAGGGATCAACCCCAAAAAAGACTACAGGTAAAAGCTCAACCGGAGATACATCTATATTAGGTGAATCTGACGTGATGCAGGATATATTTCACAAAGTAAATAAGATAGCCCCTACTGACGCGAATATTTTGCTGTTGGGAGAGAATGGTACCGGCAAAGATCTGATGGCAAAAGCGATACATGAGCGGTCATTGCGGGCTGATAAACCATTTGTTAAGGTGGATGTTGGCGCATTAACAGATACCTTGTTTGAAAGCGAGCTCTTCGGCCATAAAAAGGGTGCGTTTACTGATGCACGCGAAGACAGGACAGGCCGTTTTGAAGATGCCCAAGGCGGAACTTTGTTTTTGGATGAAATTGGCAATATTACTTTACAGCAACAAGCAAAACTTTTAACCGTATTACAAAACAGGCAGGTAACACGTTTAGGGACTAATAAGGCAGTTGATATAGATATCCGCCTGATATGCGCCACTAACCTCCCGTTAAGCGAACTGGCTAATGAAAACCGTTTCCGCAAGGATTTAATATATCGTATCAATACGGTAGAGATAAATATGCCGCCATTGCGCCGCAGAAGCGAGGATATTGTAATTTTGGCTAAACACTTCGCCAAATTGTATGCTACCAAGTACCTGAAACCGGCAATGGATTTTGAACCGGCAGCTTTGCAGAAGCTTAGGATGTATAACTATCCCGGCAATGTGCGCGAACTGCAATACACCATTGAGCGTGCTGTAATTATGGCCGATGACCATATAATGAGGGCTGATGACCTCATCTTCTCAATATTAGAAAACCCAGCAGATAAATCCACTATCGACATGGATAATGTGCCTTTAAGTACGATGGAAAAGAACGCCATTTTAAAGGTGATTGAGAAACATAGCGGCAATATTACCCGTGCCGCCAAAGAACTTGGCTTAACGCGTACAGCGCTATACCGCAGATTAAGCAAATATGATATTTAAACGCTACGAATGGCGGCTGTTGCTGCGGGTACTTTTTCTGTTTGTTACCTTAATGGCTACAGCTTTTATAGTTGTTAACGGTTCTACCTGGTATTTGTATTTGGCTATAACTATTCCTTTGCTTGTTTACGAGGTATTGGATATGATACAATTTCAGAAGAAAGCACAGGATGAGGTTAGCCAGTTTGTTGAATCGATACAATACCGTGATTTTTCGCGCCATTTTGATGTGCGGAGAGCGCCCGCAGAACTAAAACCACTGCGGGAAGGATTTAATGATATTAACTCTACATTTAAGAATATCAGTCGCGAGCGGGAAACGCAATATCAATACCTGCAAAAGATATTGGAATTGGTAGATACCGGTATCTTATCATACGAAATAGAAACCGGCGAAACCGGTTGGATAAACGAAGCTTTTAAAAAGCTACTTGGCGTACCCTACTTAAAAACCATTAAGTCACTCGAAAAAAGGGAACCTGAGCTTTACCGCGAAATATCGGCAATTAAACCCGGCGATAGCAAATTGGTCAGTATAACCCGTAACCAGCAATTGGTTAAAATTTTGATTACCGCAAGTGTTTTACGAAGCGATGGGAAAGTATCAAAGTTAGTAGCCTTTCAAAACGTAAGCGAAGCTTTGGACGAAACGGAATCAAAGGCATGGCAAAAGCTTTTGAATGTAATGACGCACGAGATCATGAATTCGGTTGCGCCAATTTCATCATTGGCTGATACGTTAAAGAACCGTTTGCAAAGCCCTGAGATTGCCAATAGCCCGGTGAGTGTACACTTAGAGGATCTGGAATTAGGTATTGACACCATTAAACGCCGTAGCGAGGGTTTACTAAAGTTTACAGAGAGCTATCGTAGCCTTAATAAAATAACTAAGCTTGATCTGACCAAAATATTGGTGCGCAATATGTTTGAAGATTTGAACAGCCTGATGCGCCCTACACTGGAGAAAAAGAACATCGAATTAGAAATCATCCTACGCGACCCTACCCTGGCAATTGAAGCGGATATTAACCTGATTGAACAAGTACTGATAAATTTAGTGGTAAACGCTATTGAAGCGGTAAAAGATCGCGAAGCACCAAACATTATTCTTTCAGCCGAGATCCAGAACAATAAGACTTTTGTTAAAGTAACTGATAATGGGTTAGGCATGCCACCGGAATTGTTGGATAAGATATTTATCCCGTTCTTCAGTACCCGTAAAACAGGCAGCGGCATTGGTTTAAGCCTGTGTAAGCAGATAATGCTATTACATAAAGGAAATATACAGGTACAAAGTTCGGAAGGCGTAGGATCATCTTTTGTGATGCAGTTTCCAAATTAACATCCAAAAAACAAAGGCCTGATATGCTTTATCAAGCCTCTGTAATTATCCTCCAGATCAATCAAATCTTATAATCGCGTTTATCTTCTGGCATTCAGCATAGCAAATGCATCGGCAGGCGATTTTAGATAAGCTTCATGAAATAGCGCAGTAAAACCTACACGAATCTCGTAATCATCCTTGTCAACAGCACTTATAAACTCTTCGGCAACCTGTTGGGGCGGAATGCCATTACTACCACCAATTTCGGCAGAGAAATCTGTATCAACTAATGGTGGCATCAATTCAAACACTTTAACATTGGATGTTTTTTCTAAACCGTATCTTAATGCTTGAGTATATGAATGCAAGGCAGCCTTACTTGCTGAATAAGTAGGTATGTCATGCGATGGCGCTATTGCCAATACAGATGTAACATTTACAATAGCAGCTTCGGGTTGTGCTTTAAGTGCAGGCAATAATTTATCAATTAAACGAATAACCGACAGGTAGTTAGTGTTTATCTCTGCGCCGGCATTTTCAAATGCGGGAGAATTATCTAATTCATAAATAAAAGCTTGTCCTGCATTGTTTATTACAACACTAAGGTCAGAATGATTTTGTTGCAAATAATTAACCAATTTGTTTACATCATCGGCTTTAGTAACGTCGGTAGCAAAATAGCTTACGTTAGTTAATTTGGCAGCAGCTTCTTTTAGCTTAGATTCTGTTCTACCTGTAATGATTACCTGATTATTTTTTTCGCTTAATAATTTCGCGATAGCGAAACCAATACCCGATCCTCCACCGGTTATTAGTATAGTTTTATTGGTAATATTCATTTTTATGTTGTTGTTAATATAACGACACAATATTAAAACATAAAATATACCAATTGGTATATTTTATGTAAATTTTTATATTTTCATTTCGCTTATTATTGATTCAACCGTTATCAGAATCTTATCCAAACAAGCCTGGCTATTTGTTACTTTACTTATCATAATACCACCTTCAACCAAAGCTATTATGGACAAAGCAATACGCGGATGATCCAGTCCTTGTTTAAATTCGCCTACATCCACGCCCGCTTGTATCAGATCCTGCACGCCTTTTTTCCATTTTAAAATGGCTTTGGCCGCGCGATTTTTTAATAAGCTATTGGTATCATCTGCTTCAACGGCGGTGTTTAGTATGGGGCAACCTCCTACCGGGAAACTACTACGTGTAAATTGATCGTATACCTGGGCATAAACCATTAACTTATCATGATAAGTTTTAGCCGATTGAATGCGCTGCTGGATTAACCCACTAACCTTGGCGTAATTATGATCGAACACGGCAAGTGCCACATCTTCTTTATTCCCAAAGTTGCCATAAATGCTGCCTTTGGTTAACCCTGTAGCTTCGGTAAGATCGGACATGGAAGTACCAGCGTATCCCTTAGTATTAAAGATGCCGGCTGTTGTTTCGATAATGAACTGGCGTGTATGGTCGGCTTTTGACAGTTTGTTTTCCATATACAAATATACCAATTGGTATTATAGTATCAAAATATCGAAATTGCCGATTGAGTAAATGTAAAAAGCCTCTTAAAAATAAGAGGCTTTTTACATTTATGCTTTTTTGTGCTCGGGTTTATGAGCGGTGTATTTGTTTGATGTTACATCAGAGCGTTGCCCACCTGAATTGCTAATGCCCTTTTCTTTCAGTCTTTCGTTTTGATTAGTAAACGCACGATCAGATGTCGGTTTACCCTGCCCATTGTTGTTGTTTTTTGAATCCTGTGCTTTCATAATGTATACATTTAAATTATATGATAATTATAGTGCAACAATTGTACCGCAATAATAAGGAGATACCACAAAAAGGCATTAGCCCAAACTAAGACCTTTTTTGTATTTTTTTTATTGAGCCGGAGTATTCGGATCTTTACCTATCAAAGTCATAAACTGATCCAGTTTAGGGGTAATGATGATTTGTGTACGCCTATTTTGGGCTTTACCACCTGGTGTGCTATTATCAGCAATTGGGTTATATTGGCCACGGCCACCAGCGGTTAAACGTTTAGGATCAACACCGTAGGTATTTTGTAAGGCCTGCACTACTGATGATGCACGTAAAGTACTTAAATCCCAGTTGTTACGGATGTTAGGTTGTGAAATGGGTACATTATCTGTATTACCTTCAATCAGTACATCATAGGTTGAGTAATCATTGATGATCTTGGCTATTTTACTGAGCGTTTCGCCCGCTTGGCTTGAAATTTCATAACTACCTGATTTATAAAGCATGTTATCAGCCAATGAGATATAGACTACCCCTTTAAGTACTTTTATATCTACATCTTTTGTTTCATCCGGAGTTAAGGAGCGTGTTAAATTATTGGTGAGTACCATATTAAGCGAATCACTCTTGTTTTTCAAATCGACTAAATGTTGGATATATCTGCTTGATGCACTGATCTGATCGGCCAGCTTTGCAATATTCACACTGCCCTGGTTGTTGCCTGCCAAACATTGGCTCAATGCACTCTGCAAAGCGGCGGCATTTGCTTTTGCAGCCTCAATTTGTTCCTCTAAGCTGGTAACACGGCTTCTGGAACCTGACAATTCCTGTTGAGTAACCTGGTAGCTTTGCATCAGGTTACGGTTTGTATCCTGTAACCTGTTGTAATTGGTTTGCAATTCAGCATATTTTTTGTTGCTGACACAACCCTGGGTTAACGCTGCTACTATAACAAGCAGTAATGGTAACATTATTTTAATTTTCATAATTGTATTTTATTAACAAGTAATCATAAACCATTTATGATCAACACAGCTACAACAACTTAAAAATTAGAATGTTTAAATATATTTATATACCCTATAATAACTGTTAAAATTCCCTTCAAATAATATATTTGCCTAAATTTTATATAAAACCCATGAGCGACTTAAACAACACCGTAAAACACAATAGTTATTTTGAAGGTAAAGTACAGAGCCTCGGCCTGGATACTGAGATAGGGCATGCAACAGTAGGCGTAATGAAAAAAGGAACCTATCAATTCTCAACCTCTACCGTTGAAACTATTATTGTGGTTTCGGGAATAATGAATATTAAACTAGCCGACGGCGAGTGGACCAAGTATACAAAACAGGAAAAATTCGAGGTGCCTGCCAATTCAAAATTTGATATTGTGTGTGATACAGACGTCGCTTACATCTGTTATTATGCATAAAACTTGCCCGAATGCTACTTAAAATCAACTTGAAAGACATGTAATTGATTATCCATCGAATAACATATCTTCCATTTATAACGGTTGCAAATATTTTTAACAATGGCTAAACCCAAACCTGTACCTTCTGATTTATTACTTTTTTGGAAACGCTCAAAAACCATATCGGTATTAATTATTTGAGGCAGACCACTGTTTTTAAATACAAGTTGATCTTCGGTCAATATAATAATTAGTTTACCACCGGTTACGTTATGCCTTATCGCGTTACTAAATAAGTTATTCAGCAATATATCAATCAGGTACTTACTTGCTGTAATTTCTTTGGTTGAAAGATTGAACTCAAGCTCAATTTTTTTATTGATAATAAGCTCATTAAATTGCTTTATTTTATCCTCAACCAAGGTGTTTAAGTAAAATGTATCAATATCATCAATCAAATTATTTTCAATTTTAACCAGCAATAATAAGGATTGATTAAGCCTTGCTAATTTACTGGTAGCCGCATAAATATCATTAATCTGCCCGTACTGTTCCGGTTTTAACGTCTCATCCTGAATAAGCGTATCCAATTTTGAGGTAATTACGGCCAAAGGTGTTTGCATCTCGTGCGATGCATTATCGGTATATTGTTTAAGGTTTTGAAAATCGCGTTTTACGTTGGATGACATGGTTAAAACCGCTGTATTTAACTCATTAAACTCATCAACTTTAGTATCAATCAGCTCAAGGTTCTTATTATCTGAAATATTAAATGATTTTATTTCAATCAAAGTTTTATAGAATGGTTTCCACAATCCGTTTAAAATAAAGCGGTTAGTTAAAAACAGTATAAATACCAACACAATCATTAGGCCTATGGTAATTAAACTTATAAATTGTATCAGGTACTCCGTCGCCTCTCTGGACTCGGTAATTATTACCTGATAATGCTGATTGTTTAACGTAATAAGTCCTGATACGGCCCGGCCTGGTTGACTCTCATCTTCTTTTGGATTAACATAAGTAGTATCAAAATACCTAACCGGCAGGTGTGTTTTATTGGTTTTTATAAACACTGTTATATCCTCATCAAAATCAAGTTGTTTGGGTAGATGATGATTGGTATTAATATAAACTACTACTTCTTCTATTTCTTCACCCAGGTCATTATCAAGTTGTGTTCTGGCGATGTAATTTATCGTGAAAAAATAAATTATGCTACCAATAATTAATACAGTTACCGCAATGATTATACTGGCCCGGGTATATTGCGCTGAAAGCTTCATTCTGCTAAAAATTTGTAGCCAATACCATAAACTGATTTTAGGTAATCTTCACAACCTGCATCTAAAAGCTTCTTTCTTAAATTTTTAACATGCGTATAAATAAAATCGAAGTTATTATGCATATCCATTTCATCGCCCCATAAATGTTCGGCAATAGCATTTTTGGCAATTACTTTTCCTTTGTTGGCAATAAAATATAATAGCATATCATATTCCTTCCTGGTTAAAATAATTGGCGATCTGTTTATCAATACAACCCTGCCGGGCAAATCAATATTTATTTCATTAAAAACCAACACATTGCTACCATTTGTAGTTTTTCGTCTGTAAACAGATGCTACTCTTGCTTTAAGTTCAGATAGATGAAATGGCTTAGTAAGATAATCATCGGCACCAATATTAAGGCCCCTGATTTTATCATCCAAAGAGTTTCGTGCTGAAATGATCAATACGGCTTCGTCTTTCTTATTCTTT
>Ga0302197_10002394_pt1 | contig 17403 bp, 19 predicted proteins | sample II_Bog_N2_1_FD_193526 | JGI IMG/M metagenome (GOLD analysis project Ga0302197, IMG submission 193526) | Peat permafrost microbial communities from Stordalen Mire near Abisko, Sweden - II_Bog_N2_1 | ecosystem: Environmental > Terrestrial > Soil > Wetlands > Peat | place: Sweden: Abisko...
AACACCGTTGCTGCGTTGATCTGCGTCCATCTGCGGTTAAAATCGTAATGGAGCGCGCCCCGCCGGCTGAAATCATATCCAAACAAATATCCAAACAATCATGGTCAGGACGTCCCGGCCGGGTTATGCTGGTGATTAATTTAAAACATATTATTGATTTATGAGTACTCCCATCATCGTCAAAGACCTGGCCAAAGAGCCGCCGGCGAGCCCGCGCAAGCGCGTGGCCGGCTTCGTGATCGCCTGCCGGGCCGTGGATAAATGCCGCGCCACGCTGGCCGGAACCGCCGGCGAATATCATTTCGACTGTCCGCTGGACAACGTGCTGTTCAGTTTCAAGGGCATCACGGGCGAACAGTTTAAAGCCGCCGTCCAGACGGCGAAAAGTTACGAGGACGTCGGCGTCTGGCTCCAGCTTAACGGGGTGAAGAAAACGCCGGCGGAGATCAAGGCCTGGTCGGATGAGGTGGAGGCCAGCAGCCCGATGAAGAATCCGGAGCGCCGGGGTTTCTTCATCGAGAACTGCCACAAAATCGGGCTGAACCCGGAGATGAACTCGATGTTTGACTGGCTGGAGGCGGACGACCGCTCAAGCTTTTTCCGTCGCAACGGGCAGGCGGCTTAACCCAATTTCGGGACAAAAGCCGTAAACCACGGTTCCGGGGGACAGGCGAATTCGCGCGGTTGTCCCCGCCACTCAAAGCGCAGCGCCCGGGCGTGGAGGGCATGGTTTTCTAGAATCAAGCGGGCGCGTTGGGCGGGGGTGAGGCGGTCCTCGACCAGCGCCAGATACAAATCTTCGTCCCCGCCGTATATCTTGTCTCCCACCAGCGGATGCCCGAGGTGCGCCAGGTGGATGCGGATTTGATGCTTCCGCCCCGTGCGCGGCACAACGCGCAAGCGGGTGAAGGGGGCGGACTCCGCGCCCGGGCCGGCCGGGGTTTGGGTGAAGCGCCGCTCCACCCAGAAATCGGTTTGCGCCGCCGCGCCGTCGGGCCGGACACCGTCCTTGACGGCCACGCGGCTCCGCTCATCCCGGCCCAACGGGGCGTCAATGGTTCCCAGGTCCGCCGCCGGATGGCCGTGAACGATGGCGAGGTATTCTTTCTCGACGGCGCGGGATTCCAGAATTTTTCCGAGTTCGCCGGCCGCCACCGGGTTTTTGGCCGCGAGCACCACGCCGCTGGTTTCGCGGTCGAGGCGGTTGATCAGGTGCGCCGTGGACCGGCCGCCCAGGTGCAGGCGCACGCGGCTGATGAGGCTGGAATATTCGTCGCCCTTGGTGGGATGACACACCAGCCCGGCGGGTTTGTTGATGACCAGCAGATCGTCGTCTTCGTAAATGATGGCAAACAAGGGGTCCACCCGGCCAGAGTGCCGGATCATTAACCTGCTGAAAAGCTTGTTCCCGCTGCAGGGTGAATTTATCCTGCGGGCATTGAACGTGAAGTCGCATAGCTGGTTGTTGGCGGGGTTTGTGGCGCTCGTGATGCTGAGCCGCTGGCCCGGTTTGTTTCCGCCGAGTTTCAGCGTGGTCTATGGACTGGCATTTTGCGGCGGCGTGTATTTTTCCGGGGCCATGGCCTGGTGGCTGCCGCTGGGCACCGTGGCGGTCACGGATGTGGCGCTTAATTTTTATTATCAGGCCAAAGGCTTTGATGTCTGGACGTGGTCGGTCATCAAATATCAACTCGTGAACTATTTGGTTTACGCGGGTATCATCGGGCTGGGCCGGGGCTATAAACCCCAATCCAAGTTTTTCGCGCTGCTCGGGGGCGGGGTTTTGGGCGCCCTGGTGTTTTTCCTGGTCACGAACACGGCCTCGTGGCTGCTGAATCCGTTTCACAATCCCGAATACACCCACACGCTGTCGGGCTGGCTGGTGGCCATCATCAAAGGCACGAACGGCTGGCCGCAGACCTGGGAGTTTTTCCGCAACACCCTGCTGAGCGGGGGCTTGTTCACGGGGTTGTTCGTGGCGGTCATGAAACTCAGCCCGGCGGAATCTCCGGCCGAGAAAGAGGCCGGCGTCCGCGCGGAGGAGCCGGAAACGGAACCCGCCACCGGGGAGGCCGGCGCTTGAAAATCGGGGTGCTATCGGACACGCACGATTTTCTGGATCCCCGGATTCTGGAACTGTTCCAGGGGGTGGACCACATCCTGCACGCGGGCGATGTGGGCATGCAGATCATCATTTTTGAGTTGGAACAAATCGCGCCGACCACCGCCGTATTGGGCAATACTGACCTGGGCAATCCCCTCAAAATAACGGAAGTCGTCACGCTCGGGGAACTGAAGTTCCTGGTGCATCACATTGTCAACCCGCATGAGCCGAATGACAAATTGAAGGCCCGGCTGGTTCGGAACCGCCCGGACGTGGTGGTTTTCGGCCACACGCACAAGGCGTTCAACGAGGTGCTCGGCGGGGTGCGCTACGTGAATCCCGGCTACGCCGGGTCGCCCAAGTTCGGCACGGCCCGCAGCGTGGCGCTGCTGCATTGCGAGGGGCGCGAGGTTCGGGTGGAGTTCATTCCGCTGGCGTCGGATAACCAGTAAGTTGACATTTCCTTGACGGCAAGCGAGGTCCGGCGGAAGCTCTGCATCAGCGGGTCAAACAAGGTTTCAGTTATGAATGATGAACCAGCCAACGCCGGGACGGACGGGGAACGGACCGAGAAGCTGCCGGAGGAAATCCTTGGCGCACACGAGAGCCGCTTTGACGCCCTGAAATGGAAGCTGCTGTTGGTCGCGGCGCTGGGGGCGGCCGGACTGGGCTTGCAGGAAAACCAACACCCCATCCGCCTGTTGCTGGCGCTGATCCCCTTTGTGTGCATCTATGTGGATCTCATCTGCACCACGCTGAAGGTGCGTGTCATGGTCATCGGGGCTTTCTATGCCCACCGCCGGCGGGATGACTATGAGCGCTTCGCGCAACGGAATCGCGCGGCCTATCAGATGGAGGATTGGGCGCTGGACGGTTCCACGAAATTGATTTGCTGGCTGATCTTCGGCATCGGTTTGATCCTCCTGCTCCGCTTTCTCGCCGAACCGCCGGGGGCGGCGCTGTTGCGGCAGTGGCCCTTTTGGTCCGCCCTCATCGTGCTCGGGTCGGGCCTGTGGCTGCTGGAACGGCGCCTGACCCATGAGCAGCGGTTGGGCCGGCATCGGATGTTTTTGTGGGTCGCCGTGACGATGCTGACGGAAGCGGCCTTGCTGCCGTTGCTGCCCGCCGCCCCGCCCTGGCAATGGCCGCTCTGGGAACCGGTGCCAATCCTCCTGGTGGCCGCCCTCGGCGTGGTGGCGACCGGTTGGGTGAAACGCCTGGAGCCCTACCGAATCCCGGCCGGTTGCGCCCTGACGCTGACGTTGGAAGCGGCCCTGCTGTTGCTGCTGCCGGCGGACCTCCTCTGGCAATGGCCGTTCTGGGAGCCGATGTTCCTCATCCTGGCGGGCGCTTCCGGCGCGGTGGCGGCTGGTTACACTTTGGCGACCGCCAAGCGGTTGATTGCGGATTTGAGCCTCGAAACCGATGTGCCGGAGCCGCGGAAACCTGACGCGCCGGGCCGGCAGAATCCAGAAATCGTGGCATTGATGCGGCCGGCCTATGACCCCGCGCAATTGACGGCGGTGCGGGATTGGCTCACCCAAAAGGGTGTTTTCATTTTTCAAAGCCTGCCCAACGGACTGTTCCCCGCCGCCGCCAACTTGGAACCGGGGGCCGCTTCCGGCTATCAAAATGTCTGGGTGCGGGACAATATTAATGTCGCCCACGCCCATTATGTGTGCGGCGATAAAACCACCGCTGCGCGGACCCTCACCACCCTGATGCGTTGGTTTCAAAAAAGCCGGGGGCGCTTTCAGGCCATCATTGCCGACCCGGCCCGGGCGAAAGAGCCCATGAACCGCCCGCACATCCGTTTCGACGGGACGAAACTGGAGGAGATCAAAGCGCCGTGGCCCCATGCGCAGAACGATGCGCTGGGCGCTTTCCTGTGGTGCTATTGCAAGCTGGCGCGGGCGGGCGACGTCCCCTGCGGCGGGCCGGAACTGGAATGTCTGGCCGAATTTCCCCTTTACTTTCAGGCGATTGAATACTGGCGCGACACGGACAGCGGCCATTGGGAGGAACAGCGCAAGGTCTCCGCCTCGTCCATCGGCGCCGTCCTCGCCGGGCTGCGCGAGTTCGACCGGTTGCTCAAGAAAAAACCGTTTTGGTCCCAACCGCCGCTGGCCGGGCACCGCCTGACCCCCGAGCTGCTGTATAACCTCCGGCAGCAGGGCGTGGAGGCCCTGGGCCAAATCCTGCCGTGCGAAGCCCTCACCCCCGCCGACCTTTACCGGCGCTACGACAGCGCCCTCCTGTTTTTGATTTACCCGCTGGAAGCCGTTGAATGGGCCGCGGCCCGGGTGATTCTGGAGGATGTTCAAACCCACCTCCAGGGGGAATATGGCATCCGCCGTTACTTGGGCGACTCTTACTGGCGGCCGGATTACAAGGAGCGCTTCAAGCCGGAGCAGCGGGCGGCGGAGACCAGCCAGAGCACGGCCGAGCGGGATGCCGGGATGCGGGTGGGGGAGGAAGCCCAATGGTGCATTTTTGATCCGATTCTCTCGGTGATCTACGGACAGCGATACCTGCGCTTGAAGCAGACGGGCCCCGCCGCCGAGGCGGCGGAAATGCTGCGGTTGCAAACCTGCTATTTCAACCGGGCGCTGGGCCAGGTGACCGGCCCCTCGGATTCATACCCGGCCGGCCGGACGCCGGAGGCGTATTATCTGGAGCACGGCCATTATGTGCCGAACGATCAAACCCCGCTGCTGTGGACCCAGGCCAACCTATGGCTGGCGCTGCATCAAATGCAAAGCAGTGTGGCGGCCGCGCAGAGCGGGCGGCGGTGAGCGCCGGGGTGGGGCGGTGAAGGGTTGGAGGGTTAAAACGTTAAAACGATAAAGCGTTGAATAGTGGTGGACTCCGGACGCCGGCCGGGGTTCTCAGACAAGCGGATGGGCGGTGGTTGGCTCATACTCACATGGAATCATGCATTGGGGTGTCAAAATAGCAGATAACAACGCAACCCCGCACAAGATGCCGCTTTGGGACGAGACGACATGTCGTCTCATCCAAAAGCGCGGACATGTCCGCGCACTCTCCACAGCCGCGCCTTCAAGTAGGTGGATTGGTTTAAACCCGAAATCCGAAATAAAAACGGCCAATCTGCATCAATCGCTTGGGTATAAACGCTTTGCAAAAATCTCACCAGACCGCTGCGGGTATGGCTTGATTTTTGCAAAGCGTTTCTGCTCCAACATCTTGACGCATCTTGGCCGTTTTTATTTCGGATTTCAGGTTAAAGCGCGAATTGATTCCGGGGAATCTCTTCCCCGGCGGCCACCCCGTCCCATCGCGCCTCACTTTTTTTCCAAGTGGGAGCGGTAAAGCACATCCACCACATTGCGGAGATATTGTTCATCCGTGATGCCCTCGACCGCTTCGGGCGGGAACTCCACCAGTCCGCGAAAATGCGTCCCCAATTCCCCAAACAGCCCGGCCCGCGCGACCGGTTCAAATTCCTCCCGCCGCAGCAACGCCTGCAATGCCAGCCGGGCTTCCCCGGGCGAAATCTGCTGGCGCAGCCGGGCCGCCAGATGCGGATGCAACCGCAGCGAATTGAATTTGCCCGCCGTCAGCTGCGCCAAATCCGGCGGCTCAATTTTGGGTGTGCGGATGACAATGGTGCCGGCGGCCAGGTCGCCCAAACGCTGCGTTTTGGGACTCAGCCACGCCACCACGCCGCCCAGCAGGTAAAAGGCCGGCAACAAGTCCACCGCGCGCAACAAGTTCCGCATGGCGATTTGACTGAACTGCACGCGCAAACCCCGCGCGTCCACCACCCGCAACCGCAACAGCCGTTTGCCCACCGTCTGCCCGCGCCACCCCCATTCGCAGGCCATGCCGTAGCCCATCTGCAAAACGAAAAACAGCAACACCCCCGCCGCCGCGCCCACGTCCGGGATCGCCACTTGCAAGATTCGGATCAGGGTGCCCGCCACCGTGGTGAGAGCGGAAATGCAGGCCAGATCCACCGCATACGCCAGCACCCGGGAGATGGGGCTGGCCAGCAAAAAGGCAAAGACAATCCCCTCGGGCGTGCGGATCACCAGGGTGTGGGCGCGGACATGGTTCATGCCCCGTCCTCCCGTTTCTCGGGTTGGTCCGGTCCGGCGCCCGCCTTCCACAGAAACAGGCTCAACGCCGTCAGTTCCACCACGCCAAAGCTGATTTTGACCGCATAGGGGATGACCGGCTGATGGTATTGCGAAAAGAACGATTCGATAAACCCGGCCCAGACGAGCATCAGCGCCACCCCGAAGATGAGCGTGGTCAGGTCGGGGGCAATGGCCCGCAACCGTTCGGCCAGCGTCTGGCGCGTGCCCCGGCCAATCATGGCCCGGCCCAGGATCAGCCCGGCCTGGCCGGCGATGAGAATGGCCGGGATTTCAAACGAGCCGTGCGGCAGGAGCCAGCCGACCAGAAAGGGGGTTTCGCCCGTGCGCATGTAATCCACCGCCACCGCCCCGAGGATGACCCCGTTGTAAAAGAGCATGAGCACGGTGCCCACCGCCCACGTCATCCCCAGGGCCATGGTGTAGAGCGAAACCTGCGTATTATGGGTCATGAGAAACGCCGAGAACTCCGCCTTGTTGCCCGCCAGCCGGTCAGTCTTGGCCTTTTCCTCCCGCGCCACCCGCTCGCGCGGGTCCATTTGCAGGTGGGAAAAAGGCAGCAGCACCGGTTTGGCGTCCGGGTCCAGCGCCAGGGCCAGACCGCCAAACGTCGAGCCGGCGATGGTGATGGCCACCGCCAGCCAGAAAGCCTCCGCATGACGGCGGAAAGTGCGCGGGAAAACCACCGTGAGCCAGTGCCAGGGGCGGAATCGGTGCGGCTGCTCGCGCGTCTCATGCACTTCGCCATACGCCCGGGCGACGAGCGTTTCCAGAAACCGGCGCATCTCCGGCTCCGAGGCGAAAGTGTTCAGCCGGCCCAGATCAGCCGCGGCACGCTCATAGAGATAATGAAACCGCCGCGCCTGGGCGATGTCCATCGGGCCGCCCGGATCGTCCTCGAGCTGGCGCAACCAACGGTCCAACTCGTCCCAATAGGGCTGTTCCGTGGCGATGAACTTGGGCAGGTCAATGATCATGGCTCCCACCATTTACCAATGAAATCGGCGGAAGACCACCCATTTCTGGCGGGGGTTCAATCGGGCGGCCGCATCCGTTGCGCCTCCCGGGGGGACGCCGACCTTGGCAGGCCGGGTTCCCTGCCCCGGCGTTGGAGTGCCGGGGACGCCGCCCGGTGGGGCCCCGGGCCCGCCGAAAAGTCCCCCACTTGTAACCTGCAATTTTAAGTGGAATCCAACCCCCATTGACGGTAATATCATGGTCATATTATGGCAAACAAGCGCCGCCCAGGGCAAAAATTAATACCATTTCCGGCCAGTGAGAAATTCATCCACGAACTCAATCAAGGGTTTCGCCGGACCGGCTACTCGAACCGATCACAATTCATTCGGGATGCTATCATCGAAAAGCTCAACCGGATGGGCATTGAAACAGCGCCCCAACTGGCGGCCGCCCCGGATCGCATCGGCAAAGGCGGACGGCTGAGTCCGCCGGCTCCGCGTCCGGCGGGCAAAAAACCGGCGGGGCGCCCGGCTGCCAAGCGGGTTCCGGCCCGGCGGTCGAAGTAAGGAGGCGAAAATAAATAAAGGGGGCAAGCTGACTGGTTCTTTTGGCGGCTGGCAGCGTTGCTCGCTGGTCACAGAACCCTTTGGCTATGCTCCTCGCTCGCGCCTTGCCAGCCGCCAAAATCCCGGCGTCAGCTTGCCACCCTTATTTATTTTCGCCTCCTAACCGCCTTCGCGGCCGGCGGGGTCAGGGTTTGACGATTTCCACTTCGCCCCCCTCGAGTCCCGGGTGGCCGGCGCGGGCCTCACAGGCCTGCATTTCCTGGCTCCAGACGTCTTGCACCGCGGCCGGGGCGTGTTCCGGCGCGGCGTGGTTCACCCAGGTGAAAATTTCCACAAACCGTGTCTTCCCATCCGCCTCGAGGTCCCGGACGATCACATGCGGCTGGCTCGCCACCAAATGTTCCGACCGGTAGATCCCCCAGGCCCGTGCCAGCAACGCGGGAAACTCCGCCTCCTGGCCGGGTTGCACATGGTAGGTGACAATCACCGTCTCCGGCGTGTCCCGGGCCGGTTTGACTCGTTTGACCGGCGTGACGGTCAGTGGGGGGGCCACTGGCGTGGAGGAACAGGCGGTCAGGGCGGACAACGCCCCGGCCAATAACCAAGGTGCGGTTTTCATGAACCTTACAGTAGTCTTGCCCCCGCCGGATGACCAGTGCAATATCGGGCGGGATGACGTTGGGGTTGGCGGAGGCACCGGTTGATTTATGAAAATGAATATATCTTTGGTATCGGTCCTGGCGCTCGGGTTCGCCCTGGCCTCCGGTTGTTCCACCCTGCCCCCGTCGGACCTGACCGCGCTGCAGGGCACCTGGCAGGGGCAGGAAATACGGAACGGACAAGTGACCACCAGTTGGCTGACCATTGATGGCCGGGAAATGGAATTCCGCCCGAGTGACCGCCGGGATTGGTTCCAATCCACCTTCACCCTCCGCGAAAACACCGATCCCAAACAACTCACGTTCGTCGTCACCGCCAGTCCGGTGACCGGCGAGATTGGTAGGGCCACCACGGCCATCTATGAATTGAAGCCGTTGTCGGACACGCAGTGGACGCTGGTGCTCACCCGCCATGAGCCGGGCGATCCGCGGGTGCCGGAGGGCTTCAACGCCCGCCGCGCCCGCCAGTTTGTGTTCACCCGCGAATAAACCCACGGCGGATTATTTGCCCGGCTCGAAGGGGTTTTTCCGCAGCGGCGTCGAGCCGCGGGGCGGCAGGAACAGCAGGCCCACAAACAGGTAAAGCCAACCCAGCAGCAGATGGGCGCCCACCAACAGACCGAACTGAATCAAATCCAGCAGCCCGAAATCAAAGAGAAAAATCCCGAGCGCCAGCAGCAGCGCCCCGGGCAGCAGCGAGGCTCCCGCCAGCCGCCAGCCCCCGCCCAGGCTCAATTCCCGACCGGTCAGCCACGCCAGCAGCCACACCGGCAGCCAATAAAGGGTGGCCAGAACATTCCATGCCAGCCACAGCCCGGCCACCATTACCGCCACCAGGATGGCCTGGATTTCCACCAGCCACGCCCCCCACAGCGGTTCCAGGTCATTCCGCGAGACGGGGATGATTTGATTCGGGGGATAATCCGGGTAAGCGAAATCCGCAAATCCAAACAGCGAAGCAACGCGGATGGAATCGCGACCGAACTCCACCTGAAGCACCGAGGTGCAATAGATTTGGTGGCTGTGATTGAGGTCAATGACCAGGGCCAGAAATCGTTCTTCGGCCAGAACTTTGGGTGCCGCGCCGTGCCAAACCAATTCCCCGTTATGAATTTCCCCCGCGCCGGACAGATTGCGGATGGCCTCGGCGAAGGTGGGCGCGCAACGGTCGTTAAAAAACCACAGGACCGAGACGGCCACCAAAATCGCGGCCAGCAACTGCACCAGCCACAGTCGCGCGACGCTGGCATGGGCGAAGGCCACCACGCCGCGCGGCGTGATGGGCTCCGTGGCAAAGCTGGCGTCCGGTTCGCTCATTCCGAACAGCCTAGCAAAAGCCGCCAAAAATAAAACCCACTAATTGCAACCGCGCCGCCGGCGGGCGCATCTCGACACCGCCCCCGATTGCAAACCAGTCGGAGCGCGCCGTTTACGCCGCTTCAATGTCCGCAAACAGACAGACCAATCAAACCGCCGGCCCCGTCCGCACGCTGAAGCGGACTGAAGTCCGCGCCCCGGGGACAGTGTCAAGCTGCGCCCCTGCCGGCCCGGCACTCAGACCTTCTTCGCTTCCCCCGTCGCGGTCGAACTCGCTCCGGGCGGCGGGGTGACCACCAGTGGCAGCGGATAGCGAATCTTCATGACTTCGTCCACCAGCACTTCCACAAAATAGGTTCCGGCCGTTTTAAATTCCACCTGGCCAAACACCATCACCCCGGTGGCCGAGAGCGCGGGATCCCGCAACTCAAATTTGGATTCCCCGCGGCTGACCACCGTGGTTTGATCCGGCGCTATCAGCCGAACGCTCTCGGTGAACTGGCCCACGCCAGCCGTCCAGCGGTTGAAAATGCACACCCGCCCGGCGGTGATCGGCAATTGCGGGACGCGGATGAAATTGATGACCCCGATCAGGAAGAGATTGCCATTGGCTTCCTGGCGGACTTCTTCGCACAGCAGCGAGCATTGGAGATCAGGGAGGATTCGGGTGGCTTGCATATATTAATGACGGGTTAAGGAAATCAGTGAGTGGTGGTTGTGTTATTGGCTGAGGGGGAAATCAGGATGCTCGCGAGTTCAACCGACCGCCATTTCGGCGGCGCGGACGGTGTTTTGCATCAACAGGGCAATGGTCATCGGGCCGACGCCGCCCGGGTTGGGGGTGATCCTTCCGGCCCGGGGCTGCACGGCGGCAAAATCCACGTCGCCCACCAGTTTGGTGCCGGTTTTCGCGGTGGGATCGGGCACCCGGTTGACGCCCACGTCAATGACCACCGCGCCCGGCTTGACCATGTCGGCCTTGACCAATTCCGGCACCCCCATGGCGGCAATGAGGATGTCCGCCCGGCGACAGTGACCGGCCAGATCGCGCGTGGCGGAATGACAGATTGTAACCGTGGCGTTGGCCCCCGGCCCCTTCTGGCACAGCATGGCCGCCATCGGTTTGCCGACAATATTGCCGCGCCCGAGCACCACCACTTCCGCCCCGCTGGTGGTGACGTTCGAGCGCGCCAGCAATTCCATGATGCCCGCCGGGGTGCAGGGCCGGAAACCCGTGGGATCGCCGAGCATGAGTTTGCCCACGTTCACCGGATGAAAACCGTCCACATCTTTGGCCGGCAGCACGGTGGCAAAAACGAGGGCTTCCCGAATCTGTTTGGGGAGGGGCGCCTGCACCAAAATACCGTGGAGATGGGGCGTGGCGTTGAGTTTGGCCAGCAGGGCCAGGAGTTCGGCCTGCGTGGTGTTTTCCGGCAGCACATGGGTTTCGGAAAAAAGCCCCAGTTCCGAACAGCATTTTTCCTTCCGCCCCACATAGACCTTGGAGGCCGGATCCTCACCCACCCGCACGAACGCCAGGCCGGGGGTCACCCCGCGCTCCCGCAGTCCCGCCACGCGCACCAGCAGTTCCCGCTGGATTTGCGCGGCGATGGCGCGCCCGTCAATGAGGTTATCCGCCGTCATTATTTGACGACTATTTGACCACTTGAATTTGCGTGATCGTCAGCACCGGCGTATGGTGCCAGCGTTGCGACAGCTTTTCCTCGCCCGTGACCACGATGCGCAGACCCTTATACTTGCTCAAAACCAGATTGGTCGAGGTCGTGAACAGATAATCAATGTTCGCATCCGTCCCGGGATCATAAATTTCATATTCCGTGGGTTCAATGATGCTGGTGACATGCCGCACCACACCTTCATGGGTGACAATCCGGGGCGGCGGATTGGTGACTTCCGGGGCCGCTGCATTGGTGTCCGTCAGCGCCGGGGAGTTCGTCTCCGTGCCGGTCGCCACCACGGGGTTGGTCTCGGTCACCGGGGGGGTAATGGTCGGGGCCGTCACCACCGGCGGGTTCGTCGGCGTGGTGACGATCGGTTGCGGTTCCGGCACGGGCGTGGGCGCCGGGGTCGGCACGGGTTGGGCTTCCGGCACCGGCGCCACGGCGGGCGCGGGTTGGGTTTCCGTGGAGGCCGGCGGGTTGGCCGCGAGCGAGCCGGAGGCTTCTTGTTTCAAATACATGGCGGCGATGAAGGCATAGGCCGTGGCCGGCGGCTCAATCTCCGTCCAAGCCCCCCGCACGGTCAGCGGATTCAATGGCGTGCCGCGTTCGACCACGCCCAAGACGCTGTAATTTTCACCCGGGCCCGCCCGCAAGTTCAACTTTTTCGGCAGGACCGTCTTATTGCTCGCATCCAGGAAAGTCGTGTTCACCCACACATGCGCGTTGGTGGGGAAGGCGATCTTGGCCCACTGGGCGGGCTCATCCACCTGATGCTTGTCCAAATTAATCTGGCTCAACACCACCACGGCGTCGCCCTTGCTGAGGTGCGTGATGAATTCGCCTTTCAGGCCCGCCTGTCCGCGCACATTGACGTTGTCGGCGGCCACTTCCGCCGGGCCGGGCACGAGCGTGACGGCGGGTTCAACGAGCGCCCTTTTGGCGGCTTCGGCCACGGCGGCCTTTTTGTGCTTCATCACCGCCTTCTTCTTTTTGACCGGCGCATTGGTGGTGTCTGCGGCGGGCGGTTCGCTGACCGCCGCCATCCCATTGGGCGCGGGAACCACCGGCGCCGGGGAATTAGTATTGCTCTGAGCCACCGCGCTGGTGGCAATCATCAGGCCCGTCAATAACCAACAGTTCGTTTTCATGATTCCGCAAGTAAAGTTTTAATCTCGGCCGCTGTCAATGTCCGCCATTTGCCCGGTTTCAATTCCCCGAGCTTGATTTTCCCGATTTGCATCCGCTGCAACCGCCGCACCACCAGGTTCTGCGATTCAAACAATCGCCGCACCTCGCGATTTTTACCCTCGCTCAATTCCAGTTCCACAATGCTCTTTGAACGGCTGCTGCCCATCAGACGGGCTTTCTCGGCCCGCAGCTTTTCCCCGCCCTGAAACACGCCCTTCGTAAATAAGGTCAGGGTCTCATGCTTCACCGGCCCCTCCACCGTCACCACGTATTTTTTCCGGATGCCGTAACGCGGATGCGTCAGGTGCAGGGCGAATTGTCCATCATTCGTCAGGAAAATCAATCCTTCCGTGTTGAAATCCAACCGGCCCACGGTGTTGACGCGCCGCCATTCCTTGGGCAGCAGGTCATAAACCGTCGGGCGTCCCAGTTCATCCTGGTGGGAACAGACACAGCCGGTGGTTTTGTGGAGCGCCAGATAAATTTTCCGCTGCTCCTTCACCGGCTTGCCGTCCACCGTCACCCGGTCATGCACGGGATCCACCTTGCTGCCGAGCAACTGCACCTGGTGGCCGTTCACCGTCACGCGGCCCTCCAGAATGATTTGCTCGCTGGCGCGGCGGGAAGCCACGCCCGCTTCGGCCAGATATTTTTGCAGGCGAACCACGGAAATGTCGGCGGCCGGCGGGCGGGCGGCGGGCGGAATCGTCCGGCGCGACCCGTGCTCCGGCTCCGCCTTACGCTTCGGGCTTGGTTTTACGGAGACCGGTGATCCGGTCGCCGTCTTTGCGCTGACCGCGTTTCTTCAGGAGTTCAGTGCGCTCAAAACGCTTGAGAACATTGCGTTTGCCGCCCAAAGTGGACGCTGCGCGCAGGCTGCGATGCTGTGACATAATTGATTTTAAGGTTAAAGTTGCCATCCGCCCCAATATAAAGCGGGGCGTCTTTATAGCAGACCCCGCCCCGAATAGCCAATGGTTTCTTTGGCCGGGTGGGTGGTCGTGCAAAATTTCAACCCCGGACCGTCCAGGCGGTGCCCGGGGCATCTGACCAAAATGCCCCGTTTTTCGGCTTGATGACGATTCGTTTGATCGTTGATTCGACTTGCTCGGGCCAGCCAAGAGCGGGCGGGAATACCGTTAAAAGGTGTTCATTAGCGTTAAGAACGTTAAAATGCCGATCCAAACTCTATTGGCTCAAGCAGTTAAGCCCATTTCATGGTCTCCGGCCTCCCGGCGACCCTACGCGTTGACCAGGCTGGTTTAGGCTGGTTTAGCCATTTCATCCTGCTTAACCTTGTTTTTACCTTGAGGCGCCGGCTGGTTCGGACGGTGTTTTACGTCGGCCGGGCGGGCCGCTGCCGGGTGGAGGTGACGCACGGTCTTGAAAGGCTTGACTGGGTTTGACCGGACTTGACCCGGTTGGACGGGACGGGGTTCAAACCGCCGAATCTCACCGGAAAGGGTATTGGACCGAATGAACCATTGAGAGACAAAGTTAAAATGTTAGGAGGAAATAAGAATACGAGGTTTTCCTCGGTGGCCTCCGTGAGCTAATCCCCGGCAGCTTCCAATCACTTCAATATAATATGTCAAAGAGCCGTTGCCTTCGTTCCGCAGGGCGGGACGGGGGCGGATAAATCCGGCAGCGGATTGGAGCAGTAGCCTAAAATCATGCTGGCAACTCCTCCTCAGCCGCGCCTGGTGATTACGGCAGTAATATGCCAGTTCAGCTTCTAATAACGAACATAATACGGAAAATACATTTTGTCAAATCTGGCATAATTCCGCTGTAACTCGGTCTGGAGATGGGGGGGCAGTGCGGAAAAGATGGCGCGGCTGACGGAGCGTTGAGCCGTAAGGAATGTTTCGATCATTGCGCATTCATGGGGCACGATGGCGGCGGGATTATTGGCGGTTAAAGCGTCGGCGTTTGGCATTTTTCACGTTTTCGTGCGAATTCCGGTAACGTTGGGGGATTTTTGCTTACTTATAGGATGACGGATGATCAACCAAGCAACCTCACGGCGGGCGGGACCGGGCTGCGGACGGCCCGGGCGATTATTTTTTCCCGTTGAATTTATAGTTTGCACGCGGTGGCCGGATTGCTAGAGTCATGTGAGTTCACAAGCGATTCCAACAACCAATCTATGAAAACATCCCATTTATTTGCGCTTGCCCTGCTGGGACTGGGACTGGCCGGGGCCGGTTGCGGCAACCCGGGCAACGTCATCCCGCATAACACGAAATCCATGCCCACCGCCCCGGTGGACCTCAAGTTGAACTGGCCGTTGCACCGGCATGGCATCCAGAGTTTCGACATGAAGATCACCCAGGAGATGACCATCCCGAGCATGCCCCAGCCCATGACGCAGGTCATGACCATGGGGCAGGATACTTCGCTGACGGTCACCAAGGAGCTGCCCGGGGGCGGGCGCGAGGTGGAAATGGAATACCTCAGAACCAAGATGGGCATGGCGATGGCGGGCAAAACCATGATGGACTATGATTCCGCCAAGAAATCGCCGAAAGACGGCGATGCCACCGCCACCGCCTTCGCCAATATGGTGGGCGCCAAAATCCAATTCATCCTGGATGCCGGCAACAAGGTGGAATCGGTGCAGGGCGTCGAGGACTTGCAGAATCGGATGGCCTCGCTCACCAAAAGCGACCCGAGCGGCACGATGAAATCCATGTTCAACTCGGACGCGCTCAAGCAGATGATGGATCAAGCGTCCAACCTGCCGGGCAAAGCCGTCAAACCGGGTGACACGTGGCCGGTGCATCACGAATATCCGATGGGTGCGCTGGGCACCATGGTGTCGGACTTTACGTTCACGCTGAACAGTTGGGAGCTGCGTCACGGTCGTTGGTGCGCCCGGATCGCCATGGACGGAACGCTGAGCACCCGGCCGGGGGACGACGCCGCACCGGCCGATTCCCCGATGAAAGGGATGAAGATCACGGTTTCGGACGGCACGGCTTCCGGGGAAACTTGGTTTGATGAGGACATGGGCATGTTCACGGACACGACCCTGAATCTGGACATGAAGCTGGCCATCACCATCCCCATGCCCAACATGGCCAAAGGCAAAAAAGCGGGGAACAAAGCCGCCGCGCCGACGAGCCAGACCATCAACAGCGACATGCACCAGGTCATCAAGACCCAGTTTGAATTGAAATAAGGGCACCGTCCGATCAACCGGGGATAGCCCCACCCCCACCATGAAGCTGAACATCAACTGTCCCGGTTGCGGCCAGCCGCTGGTGGTGGAGGCCACCGCCGCCGGTCAACCGACGATTTGCGCGCATTGCGGCACGGCCTTCCTTCCCCCCAGTGGCACACCCAAGCAGGGTCTGGCCATCGCCAGCCTGGTTCTGGGGATTCTCTCCGTGTTTTGCCTGAGCGTGTTGGGCGGCATCCCGGCGATTATTCTGGGGCATATTGCTTATGCCCGGGCCAAAAAGTCACCCACCCAATACGGGGGCGGCGGCATGGCCATCGCCGGGTTTGTCACGGGTTATGTCAGCGTGGTGATCCTGGTGATTTATCTGTGCTTCTTCGTCTCCATGCTGCATAATCCAGCCTTCACCGCCGCCATAAAACAAGCGCGAGAACAAGCCCAACAAGCCCAGCAGCAGGCGCAACGACGGGCCGGCGCGGCGGACGGAGATAAAGACGCCGTCATCCAATCCATTAACAACTTGAAACAGATCGGCATCGCCTTCCGCATTTGGGAGGGCAACCATGGGGATAAATATCCGTTCAATGTCAGTCAGGCGCAGGGCGGCACGCGCGAGTTGTGCCAGCCGGATGGCAATGGGTATGAGCAAAACCCCGCCCCCACTTTCAAAGTCCTGGCCAACGCCCTGGGTTCGCCCAAATTATTGGTTTGCCCCGGCGACCCGGCCAAACACCCGGCGGCCAGCTTTGCCAGCCTCACGGCGGATAACATCAGCTATCAATTGCGAACGGGACCGGATATCAACGACCAAAATCCCCAGGCGGTCCTGATGGTGGATCCCGTTAATGGCGCGGCGCTATTTTGCGACGGCAGCGTGCAGCAAGGTTCCCAATACAAAACGAAGCGGTATTGACGAGGCGGGCGCGGGGACTCCGGGCCGGGTTCCGTTCAGCCCGATAGTTCATCACGCCTGCAAGCACGCTGGGGCGCTGAGACAGCCGTGCTCCGGCACAAGGGAGGCGGTCACGCGGGGCGGTTGCATCCCGGTCGGCATCCCCACTTTAGGTAGCTATTCCGCCAAGGAAAGGTGTGTTATGTTGCGGAGAATAAAGACACGCACGTTTCTCAATCATACCGGGAGCCAATCCCAGCAGAACACCACCGACGCTTTTTAACCGCACGTATGTCATGTTTCAGGAATAAATCCGCCGCTCCGGCCCGGGCGCGGTCAGGCTGGGTCTGGTTGCTGGTGGCCGCGGTTTGGCTGGGCGCGGTCGGCGGTGGGCAAGCGGCCACGACGAACACATTTAATTTCAACCCGACCACCGTGGCCGCGAGCACGGGACCGGTCAATCCCGCCAATGGGGTGACCCAGATCAGCGGGACGAATTTGACGGCGGGCGCGGTGGTGCTGTTCGATGGCATTGTCAGTGATGTGCCCGGTTCGACGGGGGACGCCTGGGGGGCCGTGGAACTGAATGCGGGGACGGGTTATCTGGGGGTGATCAGCGCCACACTGGGGGTGCTGGTGGAAACGGGCACGGCCAGCGGCAATCCGTGTCAACTTTGGGTCAACGGCTCCGGCACCTCGACGACATTCGGGATCGCGCAAGGTTCGCGGA
>Ga0302197_10002395_pt1 | contig 17403 bp, 10 predicted proteins | sample II_Bog_N2_1_FD_193526 | JGI IMG/M metagenome (GOLD analysis project Ga0302197, IMG submission 193526) | Peat permafrost microbial communities from Stordalen Mire near Abisko, Sweden - II_Bog_N2_1 | ecosystem: Environmental > Terrestrial > Soil > Wetlands > Peat | place: Sweden: Abisko...
ATGGACCAGGAGACGTTATCAAGGTAAAATTCGAGCCAAAATTAGGGCGGCTTAGTTTTGGAGTCAACGATTAGCCACTCTAATAAGCATTTAATTCAGCCGAATTGAAGAAGGGTGGGTATGTAGCTGCGGTCGGAGCATTGATAGAAGGTAGCCGCTACTGTTTTACACTTCCTGACCTTGAAGATTGATGAAGATTGATGTATGTTAGATATGACATATTACTTGTCAATTAATCATCATGCTAATTCTGGTTATTTCTTTGGCATTATCTTTATCAATACTTATTCTAGGTTTTTGTAAAGGTCGTAAGCTGCTTGATGCAGTTCATCATTTTGACCAGCTCGCTTTCTTTCGTAGTATTTTTTGAGCCGTTATAGTTTAAAGATAGTCAAAAACTCATCAATGAGCTTATCGCATTTGGCTATTCTTTCCTCTCTGCTAAGATCGACCCGAGTCATGGGACTAAATGTTTTTATTTTAATAAGTTAATCTCTAAATATACAATACTATACTTGAAAAGAAGTACAATGGAGTTGATATTAGTTATAGCTCCCATCAAATACGTAGCATGCTTACTACTGACCACCAGCTCTCTGAGACAAGTGGACAGTGAAATTGCAACTTCAGGAGTAATTGCACTTTTAAATTTCGGGTAAGACAGAATGCTGCTAATGCAATCGTTAAGCACTGGCGGATTTTTTGACCTATCATATTTGAATAAATACTTAGAGAGCACTTCCAAAGCCGTTCCTATCCGTCCTTGCTTCCAGAAGTTTATAATGGGTTTGACTGAACTGCTCCTATCTTTCAGAACAGATTAATACTTACTGGTTTCTTTCATCAGATCTGCAATTAATTCAAACTGTTTAAGTTTTTATTTTTGAGCTCCATCAGTAACAAAGGCTGAAAGATTCATTAGTGATGAATTTTCGAGTATGTCTGGTTGTAGAGTATTCTCCATATGTTAATTTTAATTTTCCTCTAGAGTTTGTTTGACTTTTTCCTGCATAAATCTTTCCCTCTCTTTCCGTTATTGGTATAATTTTTCTTCGAGGAGTCTATTTTCCTCTATTTTTCTAAGGCGTTATTGTTCTTTTCTTTATTTTTCCTCTTTTTCTCGTGATATCCTTTCTTCCCGCATCCTTTATTTTTATTTTTCACGCTCCTCTTGCAACTATTTCAATCGTTTCTGCTATTATTACTTTTTTCTTTCCATCTCATTTCTTCTTTTCTAGAGTTATTCATTTATCTTGTCATTGTCTCGTACTGGCCTTTACTCAATGTTATTTACGTTTTAGGTCGCTTTTCCCACCAGATTTTGCAACTATTTAATTTAATTTTATAGGTCCACTCTGTTTGGATTTTTTGCAATTTTTGGTAGAACTAATGATGAGCCCTACTCCATTTGGGAATTATTTTTAAGCTTACGTGTAACATCGCAGCCCCACAAACTCAAAGTTCCAGCAGAAAATGCAACACCCATCAAGGCACCTTTAATCATCGAAATGTCTTGAACTCCTTTCCAACTGGCATCAAAAGTTTAGACGAGCATTCCGCTCTTATACATGTTCCAACTCTTCAAGACATCATTTGCTGCAGTAAATAGTATTTTTCCGTCTTCTTTAAAGCCGATTGATGTTACAGGTGTAGCTATCATTTCTGTAGAACTTGCATATCCGTAACATTTTTCTTAGCACCTAAAATATTTTGCTGTTTTGTCCATACTGCAGGTTGCAAACATACAATCTTAAGGATTAAATTTGACCTTAATGATGGGGCCATTGTGCTCATTGGCAATATAGATGGGTTTTTAGGACATCCTCATCTACCACAAACGAGCAGTGTTATCCTCGGAACCACTGAGTAGCATATTGCCATCAGGGCTTATTGCAATCGAATTTATAGGTTTACTGTGTCCCTTCAGAGTATTCGTACAATTTTTTTCTCGAATATCCCATATCTTAATCATCGTATCGTAACTGCCACTTGCTATTCGAGTTGGTTATTACGGGAAAATGCCAAAACAATTGACAGCTGTCGAATGGCCACGCAAAGGAGTATTTGCTAACTATTAACAGACTTACACTTTGCGGTTTCCGTGTCCCAAAGATTAATAATGCCTCTGTTGGTGCCTGAAAATATTTATTTTTCTGTGCAACTGAAAGCAACCGCTGTCACTTCGGTTTGCACGCCATTGTTGGTTGGATTGGAGTAAACCTGAAATGACTAACATTTTACTTAGATGGCTTCGTCATTTTCAAATGAATACAGTCTTATATTATTTTGAGAATCTCCTACGACAAAGTACGTTTCGAAGTAAGTTCCAATGCAGGTGGAGTTGACCTTGGCTCCTCCCAAAGGAAACTACCCTTGATTATGATAGAATGATACTCAATTTAAAAGCTTTTCTCCTCATTGAATTATTATTATATACCTGTATTTAAAAAGGGAAGATAGTTAATAAATCATTTTTTTATTGTCACTATTTTTGGAGTTTATAGCTTGAATGTCAAGAATTGGTTGGCCAGCTTGCTGATACTCTCCTTGTTGCCAGGAGAAAAGGTATTGTTTAGCTTTTTTGTGTAATTCATTGATTTACCACGAAGGTATCCGTTATAATCTATGCCTTTACCTTTCAAATTTACTGACTCGTTTTATTGCGCTATCGATCTTCTACCTCCAACTGTTGAGAGAAATTTGTCCTCGCCTTTGTTAAAGCGTTTTTTGTCTTAATTAAGGAAGTTAAAAACTGCCTTTTTTTATGAAAAGGCAGAATAGTTTGAATTTGCAAAGCTATCTTCTTTTTCCTCTTTGTCTTTCTTAGGCGTCTTCTTTAAGGTCAACTCATATCTTTTGAGTTCATTCTGAAAACCATAATTTGGGCATATAATCGATCTTTTATTTCGAACGTAGTCCATTGCATGCTTAAAATTCATATCCTCCCCTCGCATCAAATAGACTAGCACAAAGGTTGTTGACTTAATAAGCTTGATGATACTCTTGATATTCCCGCGGCGCAGTGTACTAAAACATTTCCTTTTTTAAGAGCGTCGTCAATAAATCGAAATGCTTCGTCGTAGTGTGGTGTCATTCGATAACTAGGGATGTCGAAGGCATTTATTGTTTTATGATTGATATTCAGATCTTTTGGGTAGGATACACCGAGCATTGCTGCAGAAGTAAGGACTAAATGCTTCAGAATATACCTGAACGTATGTTGTGTTGTGTCAAAAGACTAGTGTTAGTTGCTGCATAATAGTCCCCTAGCCATAGTTCGTTACCATCTTTAGTTCGATGAACCATATTCATGGATTGGTAGTTCTTAAATGCCATGCGATTCATTGATTAAGAAAATTGTTATATCGTTTTATTACATAAAACCGAATTACTATTTCTATGATTATTTAGGAGGCTGAGTATCTTAAAAAATTCGAGTGAACCATATTCATGGATCGATAATCTTACATGCATTTAATTTATCAAGTAAAAATTATGATCGCTTGCGACATAAAAACACACTATCATTTATACGATTATTTCGGAGGCTGCGACATTTTAAATTTAACGGGCCGAGGCTGTTAAAATGCTGCTGGTCTTTCACTATTGACTTCATCATCTTATGGCTCTTTTTGCTGGGCTAATCTTTTTGGTAAGGGTGATTTGGATCTATCTTCATAGCGTTTAATGTTTGGTTCATATTTTTATGTTCTTTCATCTCTATCTCTGTTTATAGTGTTGGCACTTAAAGCCACTCTGTTTGTTGCTGTAACATTGGAAGTATTGGACAGCTGTGAAGGCAGTTCACGATTTAAGCCTGAGTAAGGAATGGATGATTGATATGAGTTGTTTAGATAGCTCGGTGTTCTCAATGCTGGCCTTTAATTTAAACTTTTTTGTAAGTACACTACCATTGCGGCCTCATCCTGCAATTTCTTTTGACAAAGTTAAAGCTGTTCTTGAATACTTTTCATCCTGGCTTCCTTGTCTGTGTTTCTTATTTTAAGATCCTAATTTTATCGATTGAGAGTTGTTTCTGCCCGTTTAAGTTACTTTATCTCTTTTTCTTGTTCTTTTATGATCTCCGCACGTTACTGCAACTTTTATTTTTGTCTTTGTATCTTTTCAGTCAGTTATCCATTATTACTACCTAAACGCGATGCATCTCCTTCTAGTTCTGTGATCTTAGTCTACAGCTTTATGATTTGTTTTTTCTGTTAGGAAGTTTGCTGTTAAAGTGCTGATATTTGGCTATTGTTTGTCTATTTGAGCTGTACAGTCGAAACGATAATGGTCTTTTTATCTTCAAGTTCACTTTTAAGGGAGTCTATTTTGCATGAAAGCTCAGTAATAGTTTTTTAGTTTTGGAATCGTTTCTACGATAACTCTCTGTTTTCGGCCTTCAGTTGGTCAGCCTACTTTAAATATTTATTCATGTCCTGTTCCAGTCTGGCAATTTTAATCTTATTTTCCCTCTCATTAGACTCTAAGTGAGCAATCTTCTCCCTTGAGTCTGTAAGTTTATTGGTCATATCATTGGTATGGATTTTCAAAGTCTAAGTTAAGCTTTCTTCTTTTTGTTTAAGTTACTTCATTTGATACTAGTGCTCCTTTTTAAGTTTCGTTAACTCTGCAATATATTTGGTTTCCAAATCATTTATTTTTTTCTGTTACTCCATCTTCATTTGATCAATTATTTTCTATTTCTAGTTACGGAGCTATTTCAGTTCGATGTCCTTTATTTCAATCTCATGCCGTCGGTCTGAAAGGGCATTCTATAATTTGACGATGGTCATGCGTCTTTGCTAGTTTTGGTCCTGGACCTCAATCAGTTTATTTGAGAGATGATCTTTGATTTGCTCATCGTTGGCCAACTTAAAATGCAAAAATAGATGCACAGATTATTTGTATCTGTTGGACTAAAGGATGAAAAGAGTGCCTTCTCCTCCTTTACGTATTTCTTAATAGTTTGAATATTACATAACAGGAGATGGTTGGCTCGCTCCCCTCCACTGTTTTATTCCTTCCCTTGACATTCTCGCAGACAATTTTATAGCATTTAAGGAAAACCAGCATAACTTACTTTTAACTTTTGCTCGCTCTTCAAATTCATGAAGTCTGCTTCTTTAATGTTAAACGTCCATAAAAATTTACTATATCATAAGGAAAGTACGGATTTGAATCATCAGTGAGGTAAATTGATAGCATTGACTGCGCTTTTTCATTTTTTGCCTGAACCTGCACTCTTAAAACTGACTAATACTATTCCCTCTCATAAGATTTGATCCTGATTGGCATAAGTTCGTCAAAAACAAATCGTTAATCTGTTAAAATAACTTGTGATCGAGTAGAAGGCCTTTCCGATCTATCGTACTCGTAGACTACTCTAGATCCTTGAGATTGAGATTGATAATAGGATATCTCACTTTTATCGTATTTAGTATCATACTTACCCTCGTATCTGGCATCATATTTTTCCTGTGGTTTAGATTAGTATTTATTTTCACATCTACTGTCATTCTTGGGCGGCGGAGGATATTCTCTCTCTTTTTCCCATGAACTTTTGGTGGGTGTATAATCTTGAGGTTATCTTCTAAGTTGTCCTTTATAGTGATGCATTTTGAATTATCTGCGGCTATAGATTAAATATAACATACCAAATCAAAATTAAATTTGAAAAAATATGTGTTAATAATCAATGGCAAAGATAAACTGAAGCATAATTTTTACCCCTCAAGAGTCAACTCCATCTCTATATTATTTTTATTTTACATCCAAAGGGCGATCGTGTATTCTATTCTATTATTTATTTAGATAATCAAAGATTCAATCTTTTCCGTGTTCTTGTGATCAGTTAAAAATCATTCTAACCTTAGCTCCTCCTTTAATAATATATTCAACCAGTTTGTTAACTTAATATATCGTTATATGGAAAAAAGTGAATATTATGACAGCTCAATAGCAGAGGAAGAACATCTTAATGCTACTAATTTACAACTACAAGAATCATCACCTCTTAGGAGTACGTTCAAGTTGGCATCCGTCATGGAAATTAGGGCAGCATAGCTTTAAGCTTAAATTTAAAATAAAAAAATATTGGAAGGCTACTCTGCATACATTCGCGAGGACTTGTTTGCAGCACCGATTAACTTACATTTTTTTTACCAATAGGGGCAAAGTTGGTTCATTGTAGACGATAAACGCGAGGAGGCGCCCAACATTCTTTAAAAACAAGAAAATAACTATTCAATTAAAATTCCCATAAGCAACATTGGTCGACAAACAACTTTGAGAATAGAACTAGGAGCATTGAAAAGGGGGAGACAAATGGTACTATAAAATAGAGAGTAGAGCACGTAGAATCATACAACTGGATATAGATACACGTTTCAATGGAATTAAAGCTCTTTCCATTTCCAGGTTTGGCTTAAACTTCAAGGATAATTTAAAATCTGGAAAGAGATGTAAGTTCCTCTCACATAAAATAGAGTCATTTTGCAAATATAAGAGTTCAATAACGAACAAACCGACATAAAAGTCAATGATTACTTGTTTCATCTGCTTCTCAAAATGGCCTACTGTCATGATAGTAACTACTACCTTTCCCTAGAAGGAGCAGCAATCCTCTAAAAAATAGAGTTGCGAAGTATCTCGTAAGGTAAGCATCAGTAGGACATCTAAACCCACTGTTCAAAGGAATGCCAACTTATTTGAGTTGTTGGATATTGTATTGTTTTATTGTTATTACTCAATCAATTCCCTTGAAATGGCCAATTTAAATTATGGATAGGCGAATAATCATCATTCTTTAATTGCGCGGGTCACAATTGTGTAGAACTCCTCCTCTGATACCAATCCGTCGTGATCTGTATCGGCTCTTGTGATCAGTTCCTGTAATTCCTATTCGGAAATGTTCTCTCCGAGTTCTTGAGAAACTCTGCGAAGGTTTTTGATGGAAATGAAGCCTGTTCTTTCGTCGTCGTAAAGAGCGAAAATCTTGCTAATGTTCTTTCGAGTATCCTTGTCAGTAGCCTTCTTGGTCATGAGATCAACCCATTCTCCAAAGTCAATGGCTCCACTGCCGTCTGCGTCCAAATCGGCAAGCATCTGGAAAATGGCTCCGTTTTTGGATTCAAATCCCAAAGAGGTCATGGCTGCTTTAAGCTCTAAATGGTTGAAAAGATACCACTGATATCAACTGATCCTCCTTGATCGTTATCGAAGAGATCAAAGGCTTGTTTGCAGACAGCAACTTCCTCTTCAGTGACTCCTCCCCTAGCATAGGCCTTGATATCAAAAGCAGCCTTTTTAACAGGCTCGGGGGCTTTAGCAGCTGAGACAGCTTTCTTTGACATGTTAGATATTATTACGAGTTAATTCCAATAAAATAATTTAAAATGGTGATTAAATCCTTCAGAATAAGATGACTGTTAAAAAAATAATTCTGATGAAGATTAAAATATATAAATAGGTTTGGGGATGAGTCAGTTACATGTGTTTATGGTTATTATATTTAATCGATGAATCCTATTCTCCTACCTCAAGAGGAGACTAAAACCATTAAATATCCTAACCGCGAGAGGAATTTGTACTTATCCTTGCAATTAGAGTAGATTAGAATTCGGAAAGAGCCACTGAAAGGAAGTACTAGGAGGAAATAAGTAAGGCCAAAAGAATCACTAATTACAGTAAATTGTGCCCATAGTCATAATTTCATTCCAAAGCACAAGTTCGCAAAGTTGTTTTAATTGAATAATTGTAGAATGTCGACAATCAAAGAGAAATCAGTCACAATATGGTTGTTGCCAAGAGGATCCATCATAAAAAAGGAAAATCTATGAACTTCGAAGAGTTAGAGTCCAGTGAAAAATCAGAAAGAGAAGCTCATGCAGTTCAGATCGAGAATGTTCGAGATAAAGGGAAGGTGACCATTAACATGAATTTCATTAATTAGTTTAGATCGAAAAACAGCAGCAGTTAAATGAAAGAATACATCCACTCCAAAAGATACACAGCGGGTAAGAAGAGCAGTAAAGACAGTCCTCTTATTTTAAAAAAGAAAAAAACCAAATCAAATTATGACGGTTAATTGAAACAAGTCAAGAAGGAAATTAAGCACATACTAGAGGCAACCCTCAAACAGAAGGAAAAGTCAAACGGAAAATCGAACAATAAGGCCAATAAATTGCCAACCAATGCTAACTCTGCTAGGTTGCTTAAAAACGGAGTTAAGAATCAAGAAATAAATATAGAGCGCAAGTATAAATCCACGCAAAGAGAAAGATAGTTTAGTAGATATGGCAACGACTTTAAAAATATTTCTTACACTTTGCCAATAACAGCCAAAATGGCCAGCTTATATTCAAACACAACGTCAGTGTTTAATAGTACTTAGCAGCTTGATAAAATCGATCAAATGCATTCATATGTAATACCAACTGAATAATCCATCGATGAAATACATTAAATACGAAAGTTTGAATCTCTAGCATGGAGTAAAAAGACTTCAGGAAGTCTAAAAAATATACGAAAAGTTCGATTGATCCAATAATTGTAAAAGGATGATGATGATGATGATGATGACGTCAAAACCGTGCCAACAACTCAAAATATTATTAATAAGTACTTGTAAATGCTAAAAAATAGTGAGCATTTTTCGCATTAGATCTATAGTCAATAATTGGCCTAAATGGATCAAATTCCTTCTAAAAATCATAAAGCATAAAGAAGATAATAAAAGTAAAAGATAGAGCTCTAACCTCTCCATCAAGATTATATATAATACTCAGATGGATCCGAACCAAAATTTTAAATTTCGAGTGTTTTACCCTGTGAAAGCGATGATATAAAAACACAATAGAATGAAATATGCAAGCTGAATGAGATAATTCAAATGATTGGGAGTCAGGAACTCAATAAGAAATTAAATTCTTAATAAAAAACCATTGCAATAATGCAGCGAATAAAATAGTTGATTGGGGAACCAAACAATTAAGAATAAGCTGATTAATAAATCAAACATATATAAAATGCGGAGAATAAAGTGACAAAGGAGATCGTCAATGAATTGCACTCTTCTATTAGTTCAGAGGACAGTACTGAAAATATATTAAATCTGGAAATGCTGGATCGGGCATTGAGAGAAAGATATTCCTATCTCATTCAAAAAAGAGACAGCGAGTTATTGCGTTTATAAGATCTCAGCAATTAAGATGAAGTATAAATAGAGAAATAAAAAATATTGAAATGGATGAATAGTCAGATTAAAGAAGTGGTACATACACGAAATCAATTGTGGAAAGGGTTTAATTTGGCCAAAAATTTGCTTTAAGGAGAAGATGGAGTGGGAAAGAGTGAATCAAGTACGAAAAAAAGGGAGATGATGCGCTGTTTGAGTGATAAATATTTAAGTAATAGTCACTCCAAGCATAAGAAGGATAAAAAGAAAGAAAAGCAGTAAGAACTCTAGCAAGGAAGAGTCACTAAGTTAAAGGAGAAAAATCAAGAACAGAAATCATCAGTGCTGCAGCCTTAGGTGTATAGTAATGCTCCAAATTAATTTATTGAGAGTGAAGATTCATCTCAAGAATATAATGAGGAGAATTTGCTGAACTCATGCACAAAAAAGCCATAAATAATTTAAGTTTATAATGAAAAACCGTATGACAATGAAAATAAAGGCTAACAAGTCAATAAATAATAATCACAATTTCATTAAAATTCCTAAAACAAAGCATTGTTTCAAGCGACTAGCTTGGATAAACCCAATCTTCCATAAACAACTTCCGTTACTGAAACATCCTGTGGCCTCAATCTGCAGAAAATAGTCTGTTAGATTGAGTGTTAGGATTCATATACATAGGAAGAACTTGAAGAATTGGCAAATAACAAATCATAAAAAAAGGATCAATCCATCTAGTAAATTTACAAACTTACGCAATAAGATAAGGAAGATATATACGAATTCATTTTCCTTGATCTCTGTATTGAACTGACTGAAGAGTATTCAATTGATTCTCCTCTAATGCACAAAATTTTTGCTTTCACCAAAAAGATGAAGGATCAATCTAAGAAGCAAAAAGGGTTTAAGACAAATTCTACAGCAATAAAAGATTATCTCTTCCAATTGATTTCCTTTATTAAAGGTACTTCTTAGTTTATGCAGGACAACCTACTTATCTCGATGAAGTTCATGTCAATATTGATAAACCACTTGGCCCAACAGCCCTTGACATTCTAAAATATATGCACGTATATGATGAAGAATCCCCAGAGGAAGAATCCTAATAAACTGTTTTCATAATGGATATCAGTCTTTTTTAACAATTTTAAAAGACCTTTCTGCAGACATTGGACTTTTAAAAATATTATGAAGATGAGGAGAAATAGAAGAAGAGAAAAATGTTTTTGAAAAATGCAATTCATATTCACAACAAATCCATATTCGACGCTTTGAACGAAACTTTGGATAAAGAACGACCTTTTGGGGTTTGGGGGTAACCTTTTTCATGGAAAAAAACAGCTAAATTTTTTCATCCTCGAGACAATGCCACAAAAAATGTAATTCTTTAAATATTTAGAATATCATATTAAAATGTGCTCAAAAAACAGTTGAATGTGGAGCATATGTTTGCGGCTTTATGGTCGATAAAGAAGATTGCAATTTTAAAGACAATCCTAATGTTACTCAAACCTACATCGAAAGTATTCGAGATGACCGTCTTTCTCGCATGTTGGCAAACGATGTATGGTATTACTAATTTAGCTGGAATAAAGTGAATAAAAGATGTTATTTATTGATGACGAATAAACTGAAATCCTGGTTGAGGTGGCCAATTCCATTCTTCAAACACTGTTTCTCGAGTCTAGCCGATAGATTTCCTTCATGTTTTGAATGTTTTTAATATTAACCTCCAATAGATTGATATAATTGATATACACTATCACGCGAAGTTCATGGTTCCAATCTGCGATTCCATGTCTTCCACACGTTTTTATAATATTAGCATCTTTTTTCGCAAATTATCTTGATCATCACTGAGATAATGGGCGTCCTTTTCGACTCTTTGAAACATTGCTTCATTATAGTTGATAGATTTATCAACGGTCTCTTAATATTTGGTCAGATCTCCTTCATATATGAGTCTCAAATCATCTAAATTTCGATGAATACTCTCATATGCCTGTCTATTTTACAGTTTGATATCATCAAAAAGCTTTAAGTTAGAAGTGATTTCCTCGTCAACAATCTTAAAATATGTCTATATCTTTTCCACTCTTGTACGAACGTTTTAGTTTGTAGTAGTGTCCATTAATAATTTATAACTTAATTAAAAAGTGAAGATTTTATTTGATCAATCAATTTGAGTATCTTCAATATATTCGTGGTCTGGTTTCGTCACAACTTAGAGCAAATGGCTGAGATCTTAGCCATCAAGATATGCTATCAGCTATTCAAAGAGGTTATTGATTGAGATTCGAAGGAAATGAGGTGATTTGGTTAGCAAGCTGATGAAGATATCAACTAGAACATGGACTGGCTTTTTTCGATCTTATTCTTTGCTCACTTTTCGCTTTTTGGTGGGCTGTTGACCATCCTACTTGAAGAGAATGTTAGTTTGCAAATCCTTTTCTATGATTAACAATTCTGCGAAAATTTAAATTTCTTCTGGATAAATCAAAGTATAAAATCCAAAGGAAACCAAAAAGTTCAAAAAACGAATTACAAATTCATTTTTTTATTATTTTGCGTCTTTTACTTTAGTTCGGATGTCTTTGATTGCTTTTTTAATTTCCAAGGCTGTTTATCCTAACTCAAATGCGTTAAAATCGAGTTTTGACAATATCAGCGAAAGTCTGGGTTTAAATGCCTAACTTTTCTTAGTTTTTTGCTTTAGAATTGCATTTAAAATAGTAGTCAGAGCTGTTAGATGGCTTTCTTCTTTATTTGCTTGATATCTACTGATAAAAAGAGTTATGGTGCTTGCAATTTATTCGATCGTTAATTCTTTATGCCTCAACACAACAAAAAACTACAGTTCATTAAAATACACAACTTTATTCTCAGACTCGTCTTTTTATTGCAGTTCAGCAGAAGTTTTCTGCTTATCGCAAATGTCCAATAAATATTTTGCATAAGCATGAGGTTCAACATTCTCATAAAGAGAGAACAGAGGATGTTTGCTGTTAATATTGTCGAGGTTCAATTCCTTGTCGTGAATTTCTTTCAAGACAGCAAAAGCAAGGGATTAAGATGCTTGGAAATGTATAATGATCCCTTCAGCTAATTTTCTGATATGCTTATTTTTGACTTTCAGCTGGAATAGCCAACCACTCAGTAATTTGACATTAATTGTTTTCTACAGATTTTAGTTGGTTATTTCAATGTCACTGAGGTGACTTTCAATTAGTTGCAGAATGAAATATAATTTTTTAACATTTAGCTCTTATTCTTCACTACCTAATGCCTTATCCATTCTGACTTGCAAAAACTAAGCGGGAGACTAAATGTAGATTGATAGTAGAGGACCCAAATAAGAAAGTAGGATAGATTTTTTTGGATAAAAAGCAACAAGTTAAGACAAGGCATCATCAATAACTTCATTGGTAATTAATAATTAGCCTTTAGTCAATTTGGACTCCAAAATACTGAATAGCAAAAATCCGCTTTTAGTTGTTGGTGACAATTTTCTAAATAGGGATCTTGATTTTTTATCCTTGACCAATTGAAAAATCAATTAAATAATTTGCTCCTCAAATTCAGGAAACTCTGATGAGATATCAACCAAATGACTAATAGTTTATAAATGGCCAAGAAATAAAGAGGAAAGAGCTTTCACTATGAGGATTTTTCCAATGATATAAGCTTGTATTTAAATAAATTTTCCTTAGCAGTGCTTCTTATAGTTAGTTTGAGAGTGAATGAACTTATAGAGATTCTCAATATTTATAGTCGTTATGTTTTTCACCACTAGAGTTAGTACAAAATAAGCATTAAATTTTACTGTGGGCTCCCGTGACAAGCAAGCACCAATAAATCTTTTCAAGATGTATTCATAGTTGACTGGACACTCAAAAGTTGTGGTGTTCTCTCCAGGGTTGGAGGATACTTCACTTATAAGTCGCAGCACAGCTTCTTCTGAGTAGTTCTTTAGGACTTATTCCACAAAAGGGTAGAGGTCATTCATTGTTGATGGAATACTTTTATTAAGTTAATTAAATATAGGTCGAAGATTTATGCTGAAAGTATCATGCAAAAACTATAAGCATCCTAAAATTAACAACATATAAGGTATTGTAAATTCGCTGAAAAAGATATGAAATTAGATAAATAAATACAATGAGTTTATATCTTGATATTGAAAGTTATCTTTTAGCTTTATTCTCATTTTGATTTATAATAATTAAATTCAAAAATGAATAACGAACTGGAATGGGAAAAGGTTATATAATGGCCACAGAATGATGTAATTTATCAATTATCAAGACTACCTATCTTCTTCACATTACAGTAGACGCAGAATTAATATCAATCGAAGGAGAAGATAAATATTCGGGAGAACTTTGGCATTCAAATTTCACTAATTCTGTCATTGAAGATCTTACATCAAAAGCTAAAAATCCCAAAAAATATCCTGTTTTTGTCCGTATGTTATTGACAGCTCTTTCTCGTTCAAATGACTCACTAAATGCTGAAATTCTCACTTATAGATAGTTAAACAATCGATTTGGAAAACCAGGAACGCAACAAAGAAGTATAACACCAGAACAAGCGTCAAAAAGATTTTTAATTTTAAGCTATGTCAGCTAATTTTAAAAAATGCAGTTTCCTCTTCCTCTTGGATATCAAGCGTAGCCTTCAGTATATCGATTGAAAATGACTGTTCGTCGGATGGGCCAATAAATTCAGTTATTAAAGGAAGGACATGATGAAGGAAGTTTAGCAAGAGAGGTTTCTCTATTAAAATATGAGAATGAGTCATTAAAAGCTAAACTGAAGAGCAATATCAAAATGGAAAGCAATACATTTCAGCAACCAAAAATATAATAATTACAGACAGAAATCGGATAAAAGAATAATCTGATTATCACACTAAAGGCTAAAATTGAAGAATTGGATAGAAACTGCAGCTAAAGTGAGAAAAAATGTAAATAACGCAAATAAGGGATGTAACAACTTCAAAAAATACTTGAGTAGAAAGAGTAGTTATTAAAGAAAAAAGAGAAGAAGAGCCGTAGGGAGGTGGAATATGAATAAAAATTGTAGGAATTAATCAAACAGATGAGCTAACTTGCCGAAGAATTGCAATATGCCAAGTAAAAAGAAAAAAAAAGCTAAATGAAAATTACGACTCTTCAAAGATAGTTAGAAAAGATGATGGCTGCAAATAAACAGTCGCGATATAAATAGAGTGAGACGAATCGAAGAAGAGAATATTCACCAGATGCGGAAAGTGGTTAAAAGGAGATGAGCATTAAAAGTGGTAAGAGTGGGTGTAGCAATAAAAGTGGCAAAAGTTTAACTAAGGGCAAAACTACCCAACTGACTAAAAAAATATATGGGGTCAACAATAACAGCTATAACTCAAAAAGAATATCAAATCATCAAAAATCATCAGTTTACGATTCGGATACATAATCATCCAGAATGAGAAAGATGAATAACGGAAAAGCGTCTCCTTATCGGCAGAGCACTGCAATTAACAATAGCCAAAAGAAGACACCTAGGAGGAATGAGAGAAGCAGGAGTAAAAGCAAATAGAGAGTTGAACCTCAAAAAAATACAGTTATTTTAGATTCTCAAGTGTTTACTGAAGGAGACCAAAGTGAAGATAGTTCAGACGAACACATCGAAAAAATAGACAGTTATCTAAAAAATTTAAAATAAAAGAAGGGAGGAGTAAAAAAATTAACTAAGCCAGCAAATCAAGGGAGTAAAATAGAAAACAGACTACAAACTTTGTAATAAATGATAAAAAAGGCAGCCCAATCAACAAAGACAAAATTTTGAAGTGTTAATTAAACTGATTGATAATGTAACGTAAATTTTGCAATATTTTATGCATGAATTCAAATATTTGCTCATTTTACTCCTATTTACTTGAATAGCAAATCTATTGATGAGCTGACCTCAATTACTTTGCCAGCAAAATAATTTTAATGACTGTATTGCTTTCTTGATATTGTGTTTAATATAATTGCAAGCTTAATGAACAACTAGTAGTTCACTGTAGAAGTGACGGATCGCAGATTGCAGGTCAACATGGACGAAGAGGAAGGCATAACAACCAATGACAAAAACTAGTTCTTGCAGTCGCAGGGTTTTTAATCTAAACCGGCTGAATATAGATAAGAATAAGAAGAAGATGACGAGCCAGAATACAAACTGTCAAAACTTATACCCAAACAAAATCAAAAAGAAAGGCTGATTGAGCAAAACATTAAGCTTAAAACCCAAATTTATGAATTAGCCAAACAATTAGATGAAATTCTCCTAAAGGATAAATCTAAAAAGAAAACGTTTGGAATAGGTTTAGCTAAAATTGATGAGGAGGACTAACTCATTCGAGAGAGGAGAATGTAGCTTCAAAAGCAGCAAATCGCAATTGAATAGGTCAAGAATAACATTTTTATTGCAAAACGTCAGTTGGAATGCGTCTACAATAATTAAACTATCCAGTCAAAAGAGGACTAAATTAAAACGTTAAAATCAGATTTAAAGATTTTGTAGGATGAAAAGTAAGGTCACCTCAATATTCAAAAACTCCAATCAAAAGCTTTAAAAGTGGTTAGAAATGAAGAATAATATGGTTAAAAGATGAAGGCAGTCATGAATTAGTGCGGCCACTTGCGAAAAGATTCTAAGGTGTTACTAGAAAAGATTTCTGTTGGCTAAAGAATATTGATGAAGACTCATGATACTTATGTGAGCCGTCATTAAAAAATTAAGGAGTTAGAGCAAAAGTTAGCATTAAACAAATAAAAATCTAAGAATAAAAAGCCTAGTGAGAATATGATAACTGATGATATGATCCAAAATTTATAATCTGAAATCAAATCGCTTGAGATCCAGAGACGGGAAGGGGAAAAAGTATGGCAGGACAAAATTAAAACTATTGATCTCTAATTGATGACCAAAAGGACAGAAGAAGAGAAAAAATTACTGATACTTAGAGAGAAGGAAAAGGAACTTAAAATTAATTAACTTAAGATAAGAGAACTTAGGAAATTGGCTAGGCAAATTTAGGATAATCCATCTGATTCAAGGAAATCTCAAGAAATGGACATGTCCCAATTTAGACATAAGAGAAATATTAGATATTTATAGAAATGATTGTCTACGTTTTTATACTTGATAAGATTTGCCTTATTTATTGATGATGTGAGTTGTTAAAGACTCCAAACCTATTATAAAAATGATATATACATATTCACCAAATTGGTACAAGCCTCAATGCCTTCACTTCAGCGAAGACATTCTCTTTTATTGTTCCAATTACATTCTTTACGAGTACAGCCTAGCTTAAAAATAAGTCAAGCGTTAGCTGTGTTTCAGACAAGTAGCTCTCGAATACAATCTAAATCACAAGGATATAAAAATAAATACAATCACATCGAATGCCAAAGATCTTTTTGTAGGAATTAACCAACCATACCTGGCAATTGCAGATAAAGCGACTTTGCAAATCATCAAGATAGTGAGCATATAGACATTTTAATCTATTGAATACATTCATCTTTTTTTGCATAAACAGGATGAATTTGCTATCGTTTGTAGTAGGGAAGGTAACTTAATCAAATATTCAATTAATTAAGAAAATTAAGGGCTGCAAAAACTTGAAGTCAAGCATAAACTTAGTGGAGTCAAATCTATATATTCCATAGACGATCATCATTGTATTGTCTTTACTCGCGGAACAATTTTGGTGTATAATCATGATTTCACCAAATTATAGAAGTTAGTTTAGGTTTCTGCCAATGACACCATATTCTCTGTGGATCATATCAAACAATAATAAAAACACTTTTTTGCTTTTTTGACAAGGAACAAAGAATCCTATACAATTATCATTTTTTAGTTCAGATTTAATGAAGAATTTCCTCTTGAATTTAAAAGAAAGATAGAAGAAATAGCTATTAATATATAAAAAATCGATGTCAGCATATACTACCCGAAGAAATTTTCAGAAAAACTCAAATTAAATCAAAAGGCATCTTTAACAATAAAGCTATTATCACCAAATCGTATCATTCTCACAGGGAAATTGGGAGAAATCATAACTATATCAGCAGATCATATTAAAGAAGGAACAAATCTTGTGATTAAGCCATATTCTTATCAAGAGTAAGAGCTCAACGAATATGAAGTGTGGACAGATGGAAAACATTACAAAGAAATATATT